>Ga0315910_10000120_pt1 | contig 98816 bp, 83 predicted proteins | sample EdamamesoilMG_FD_204470 | JGI IMG/M metagenome (GOLD analysis project Ga0315910, IMG submission 204470) | Garden soil microbial communities collected in Santa Monica, California, United States - Edamame soil | ecosystem: Environmental > Terrestrial > Soil > Garden | place: USA: California...
CAAAACTGGTTTCAATGTTTTGAAACATCGAATTCCACGAAGCCGGAGAGCCCGATTCTTCCATGGCCACATAGCGTCTCAGTTCTACAATGATATCAAGCGGGTTGATCATAACCGGGCACGCTTCCACGCAGGCATTACAACTTGTGCAGGCATTGATTTCCTCTTTTGTAATAAAATCACCCAGCAGTGTTTTTCCATCATCAAGGCCGGCACCTCCATGATCAATACTTTTTCCCACCTGCTCCATTCGATCGCGGGTGTCCATCATGATTTTGCGCGGAGAAAGTTTTTTGCCGGTGAGATTTGCCGGACATTCTGAAGTACACCGTCCGCACTCGGTGCAGGCATAGGCCGACATTAAAGTGTTCCAGGTTAAATCGTTAATATCTTTTGCGCCAAATCTTCCGGGCTCTGCAGGTGGGGTAGTATTGGCCCCGGCAATGTTGAGCATCACTTTTACTTCGTTTGTCACCACCGGCATGTTGGTTAAGTGACCCTTCGCTTCAAGTTTTGCAAAGTAGGTATTGGGGAAGGCCAGGAAAATATGAAGGTGCTTGGAGTAGGTAATGTAAATGGTAAATCCAAAAATTCCGATGATGTGAAACCACCAGGCAAAACGCTCAACAAAAACCAATGCTGAAATAGAGAGCGAATCAAAAATAGGAATCAAAAAAGAACTGAAGTAGAGTGTACCTGTTGGTGTATAGTGAGCATCAACTTTTTGAAGCATTTGATCGGTGGCGTTCATCGAGAGGATGGCGCACATTAAAACAATTTCGGTAATCAAAATCAGGTTAGCATCCAGGCGCGGCCAGGCCGTCATCTCGGCCGACCAGAATCGTTTTAGTTTCAAAATATTCCTGCGGATCAAAAAGAACAAACAGGAAAGCAGTACGCCCACCGCCAAGAACTCAAAAATATTCATCAGTACGGAGTAGAACCCACCGAGAAAGGGAGCAAAAATCCGATGAGTTCCTGCGATACCATCAACAACAAACTCGAGCACCTCCAAATTGATAACAAGAAATCCAACATAGATAAACAAGTGAAGAATGGCAGGCGTAAGGCGCTTAAACATTTTCTTTTGACCGAAAGCCACCAGCACCATATTTCTCAACCGATCGGAAGTTCGATCGCGTAGTTCATTATGCTTGCCCAGCTTGATATTCGCCTTTATTCGACCGATACGCTTTCGAATAAAGAACGCGGCTACGCCAAGTGTCAGAATGAAAAAAAGTTGTTGAATCATATTCGAGTTTACTTCAATAATCTCAAAATCTACAGCAATAATGGAGGATAATCCCTAATTCAGAATGAATTTTAATCGGATTGTACCTTACCAATAATTCGCAACGGGGTTTTGCATGGAATATAAATTTCCATACTTTTGTGCCCCTGAATAACCAACTTCAGTGGCATTTTTGGTGATGTAGCTCAGTTGGTAGAGCAAAGGACTGAAAATCCTTGTGTCGGGGGTTCAATTCCCTCCATCACCACAAGCCCCCGCCAGCGCGGGGGCTTTCTTTTTGTCATGACTTCTGTTTTGTTACTAAAAGATATTGGGTTTGCTATCTTTAACTCCCCAGACTAAACCCAAACCTCTTCTCGTTACATGTTTTTTCTCACACTAAGCGATCTGGATACGCGGCTTATTGCCACATACCTTGCACAGTGCATTCTGGGGCTTATTCTCTTTTTTATATTTCGGCACTTCAGCATCCTCTACATCCGAAGGTTTTTACGCTCGTGGGCCAATAGCTGGATTGCTTTTTCAGGATACATGTTTTGTACAGCCATCATGGTTATAACGGTGCGCGAAAGCCGGGTAACATTCTTAACCATGCCGTTAAGTTTCCTCGCGCAAACAGGGTGTTTTCTTCATATCGTGTTTTTGTTGGTAGGCACGTATCAGCTTATTTACGTGAAGCCGATTAAACGAAGATTGAAGTTTTTGATTCTGGCAACTACGGTAATTGTATCGCTTGTAACGGTTCTCGTCTTCAGCCATGATCCCAATACGCTCACAGAACGATACCTTACCCGCATCGGCTCTCGAACCTTTGTGTCGTGTATAGGCTTTCTGCTGGCCGGTGTGGTGATGTTGAAGAGCCCAAGGCTCACCAAAGGGTTTGGACAGACCTTGATGGGCATTTGTTTTATTTTATTCAGCGTTGATCAACTTTTTTATTTCATCATCGTGCTGTTTTATGTCTTTGGTAAATCCGTGGAGGTACCTTCCTTCTTTGGCCTTATCGATTTGCTGGTCATCTCCCTGATGGGCATGAGCATGGTGATGTGGCTGCTGGAAAATGAACGCGAAAAGCTCGCGCAAGTCAATCAGAACCTCGACAGCTTTATTTACAGTACCTCACACGATTTGAAATCGCCCATAGCGTCTATTCTGGGACTTACGTTTATTGGCAAGCTGGAATTGGCTGAACCCAAAGCACACGAATTTATGGGGCTTATCGAGAACAGAACAAAGAAACTCGATGCCATTATCAGCGGCATACTAAGCCTCGCCAGAAGCAAAAAATTTGATGTAAAAATTGAGGATGTAGACTTTAACAAACTGATTGAAGAAACCATTTCGGATATTCAGTTTACACGCGGAGCCTCGTCTATTGCGTTGAACTATCAGCAGGATACTTCAAATATTTTTCGATCGGATTATCACAAAATGAAGATTGTGATGAGTAACCTGATTGCCAATGCCGTGAAGTATCACAACCTGGAGCAACCCGAGCCAAAAATCGACATCACCTTTCATCGGGTAGATGATGACCACGTACAGATTTGTGTAGCGGATAATGGCCGAGGAATATCTGCGGCAAGCCTTCCGAAAATTTTTGACATGTTCTATCGCGGAACCAGCAGCGGTGACGGAACAGGTCTTGGCTTATTCATTGTAAAAGAAGCCCTGGAAAAAGTAAAAGGAAAAATCAGCGTCTCTTCCGAATACGGCAAAGGCAGCACCTTTACGGTTGTGTTAAATACCGTAGAAGCCTGATTACTTATAATGCTTTAGCATCACAACTTCCTCGCGCGTTAAAAATCGCCAGTGGCCGCGGGGTAAATCTTTTTTATCAAGACCGGCATATACAGACCGATCAAGCTTAACCACCGTGTAGTCGAGACTTTCAAAGATTCTTCGCACCACCCGATTCCAGCCAATGTGAATTTCAACCCCAACCGTTTTACCATCGTCAGAAATAATGGCCAGATCATCAACCATGGCGCGTCCTTCTTCTAGACGCACGCCTTCTTTAACCTTTTCAAAATCAGCCCTGGCAATGGGGCGGTCGAGTTCTACTTTATAAATCTTTTTAGCGTTATACGATGGGTGCATCAGTTTGTCAGCCAGATCGCCATCGTTGGTAAGGAGGAGTAAGCCTGTAGTATTTCTGTCGAGACGACCAACCGGGTAGATACGTTCTTTCACGGCATCAGCAATGATGTGCATAACGGTGTTGCGTTCCTGGGGGTCGCTTGTCGTGGTTAAGTAGCCCTTCGGTTTATTCATTAAAATGTAAACGGGTCGCTCGGCCCTCAGCAACTTGCCATCATGCCGCACTTCGTCACCGGGATTAACTTTATATCCAAGTTCGGTAATTACTTTTCCATTTACCGAAACCAGGCCCATGGTAATCAACTCGTCAGCTTCGCGTCTGGAGCAAACACCGCTATTCGAAATGTATTTATTCAGCCTAACCTTTTCAGTTTGTGCCGGAGCTTCAAATTGATCATGGCGGCTAGCTTTAAAAGTTCGCTTGTCGCCTTGCGTTCTGCGGGGTTTGTCAAACGATTTTTCGCTGGAAAACTTTTTGGGTTTACGTTCAGAAAAACCTTCGTCACGTTTTCCACGGAATGGTCTCTTAGAATCTGCTGAATCGGATTTTCGAAAATCGTTTGATCGGCTGGACTTGGTGGCATCAAAACCTTCGCTCTTTTTACGAAATGGCGTTGAGCCTTTTTCATCATCAAATTTTCGGAAAGGTCTTTTGCCTTCAGTACGATCCGATCGCTCGTCAGAAAATTTTGAGGTAGTATTTTTCCGAAAAGGTTTTTCTTCGTTGGAATCAAACTTCTTAAATGGTCTTTTGGAAGCACCTGAACGATTCGAATAAGGTTTTTCGTTTTTGGAGTCAAATTTCTTGAATGGCCTTTTGCCCTCAGAACGACCGGGTCGCTCATCAGCAGATCGTTGGTCTTCTCTTTTTCGAAACGGTTTTTCTTCTCTCGAATCAAATTTCTTGAATGGCCTTTTGGAACTGCCTGAACGACTTGAATAGGGCCGTTCATCAGATGACTTTTGGTCTTCTTTTTTCCCGAAGGATTTTCTCCCCTCAGAATCAAATTTCTTAAAAGGCTTCTTTGAAGATCCGGAACGGCTTGCGTAAGGTTTGTCGTCTGATTTTCCGCGACCAGTCGGTTTTGAAGATCGTGAAGATCCTCTCCGGTTTCCCGATGGTTCTGATGAATTACTCCGTCTGGGCATCTGGTTCTTTTAAATCGGCATTTTCGCCAATCGTGTTGATGGTATCGCCTGTAAATTCTTTTGGTGTAGGCAGCTCCGAAAGTTCGTTGATGCCGAAGTACTCCATAAACTTGGATGTGGTTCCGTATAACATCGGTCTGCCGATGGATTCAGCTTTGCCGGTGATTTCGATCAGTCCTTTGTCCAAGAGTTTTTGAACAGCGTAATCGCAGTTTACACCACGTATGTTTTCAATCTCCGTTTTAGAGATAGGTTGTTTGTAGGCAATGATGGAGAGCGTCTCCATGGCAGAAGTAGAGAGCCGTTTCTTTGATTGTTGCTTCAGCATTATGCCAATGCTTGCCTGGTATGCTGGCTTGGTTAAAAACTGATACCCACCGGCAGCTTTGAAGAGCTGAAACGAAAACTCCTCAGCCAAAAATTTTTCTTCCAATCGTTGAAGGGCTCCCAGAATATCTTCTTCAGGCACATCAGCATTAAACATTTCCGAAAGGCATGCTTTGATGTCCGCAATCTTAATCGGGCTGGGTGAGCAGAAGATCAGGGCTTCAATATGGTTTTGTAAGAAATCCACGGTGGTATTGATAAAGATAAACTAAAATCCTGAAAGGAGGAGTAAAAGCCCCTCTCATCTGAGAGGGGAAAAAATCTAGTCTTGTTGCATCATTTTGGCTTCGATCGATTGTGTGGTGTGTGGCACAGCAATTAATCGTTCTTTCGGAATGAGTTTGCCCGTTACAGAGCAAATACCGTACGTTCCGTTTTTAATTCTCACCAGTGCATTTTCCAGGTTGGTGATGTATTTCTGCTGACGAGCCGCCAACTGGCTTAGGTTTTCTTTCTCGGCAGTTTCTGCCCCGTCTTCCAACACCTTTGTATTACCACCCGAAGTGGCATCGGTGCCTTCATCGTTGTTACGATTAAGGGTGTCTTTCAAAATCTTATACTCTTCGCGGGCTTTGTCAAGCTTGCGGTTGATGAGGGTTTCAAACTCCTTTAATTCTTCTTCTGAGTATCGGCTTCTGTCATCGGTTGACGTGGCCTTCACTTGTTTATGGGCAATTGGTCGCTGGTTAGGCACCGGGAAAATACTTAATTGTGGAGGAGCCGGTTTCGCAGCAACAGGTGCAGGCGTAATTACTTTTTCAACTTTCTTGGCTACTGGTTTCTCTGCTTTCTTCGGAGCAGCCGCGGGTTTAGCCACAACTTTTTTCGGAGCAACTTTTTTTGCTACTACTTTTTTCGGAGCGGCTTTCTTAGGCGCGGCCTTCTTTGCCACAACTTTTTTAGCAGGCGCCTTTTTAGTTTTGGAGGGTGCAGACTTCTTAGCCTTGGTTGCCACTTTCGCCTTGGCTGCAGGTTTCTTTGCCGCTTTAGCGCTCGTCTTTTTATTCTTAGCCATAATGGGTGTTTTCCGTTTGGTAAAAGATGCGCAAAATTATGCGCTCAGGCACGAAAACAAAAAATATTGGCCAATTAATTCCCGAACCTTCATTCTACCCATATTTGTCCATCCTGAACCAAAATATAATGCTGTTATGAAGAAGGTAATGATCATAATCCTGTTGATTTCCCTAGTAGGATGTAGTGAGAAGAAAAGCGTGCTGCAAGAAGAGAAGCCGGCCGGGCCGATTACGTTGGTGATTCATGGCGGAGCAGGAACTATAAAGCGCGAGAATATGACGGGCGAACGGGAAAAGGCATACCATGCAAAGCTACAGGAAGCGCTCGATAGTGGCTATGCAGTTCTCGAACGCGGAGGCAAAAGCCTGGAGGCTGTTATGGCGGCCATTAAAATCATGGAAGATTCCCCGCTGTTCAATGCAGGCAAGGGCGCGGTTTTTACCAATGAAGGAAGAAACGAAATGGACGCCTCAATCATGGACGGCAGTACCTTGATGGCCGGCTCGGTTGCCGGAGTAACCACCATAAAAAATCCAATCACTGCGGCTTATGCAGTCATGACAAAATCTGAACACGTAATGCTTATCGGTGGAGGAGCAGAGAAATTTGCTGCCGAACAAAGTCTTGAAATAGTTGATCCCTCTTACTTCTTTGATTCAACCCGGTACAAGCAATTGCTGAAGTTGAAAGAGAAAGAGCTGGGTAAAGAAGCCAATCTTTTTGATCCCTACATCAACGACAAAAAATTTGGAACCGTTGGGGCTGTGGCGTTAGATCAGTATGGAAACATTGCAGCGGGCACCTCAACTGGCGGCATGAGCAACAAGAAGTACGGGCGCGTAGGGGATGCCCCGATAATCGGAGCGGGTACGTATGCCGACAACAAATCGTGTGGTGTATCGGCCACCGGATGGGGCGAATATTTTATTCGTCTTTCAGTGGCCCGCGATATTACCGCTATGATGGAATATGCCGGACTCACGCTGCAGCAAGCAGCCGATAGCGTAGTAATGAAAAAAGTACCAGCACTCGGAGGTGATGGTGGTATCATTGCGCTCGATCGCCAGGGAAATGTTTCCATGACGTTTAACACGACCGGGATGTATCGTGGTTACATTACAAAAAAAGGAGAAGCAAAAACCTTTATCTACAACGACTGATAAATCGTAAACTTCTGCACTCGATTTCAATACGGTTTTTAAAAAAATTATTTCCTGCTGACCAACAGCCGGCATTAACGGTATTGAAATAACCCATACCTTAATAAGGTAAAGATCAACCCTTACCTTATGTCTATTAAAGTGGCTATCCGGCATCAAACGTTTTACGATTATGATCGGCCGGTAAACCTGTCACCCCATACCTTTCGACTTCGGCCTGCAGCACATTGTCGCACACCAGTATTGTCGTATTCGTTGAAGATCAAACCGGAGAATCATTTTATTAACTGGCAGCAAGATCCGTTTGGCAACATACTCGCGCGTGTTGTGTTTCCGGAAAAAACAACAAAGCTTCACTTTGAAGTAGAGGTAATTGCCGAGATGGTGGTGATCAATCCATTTGATTTTTTTGTTGAAAAATATGCCGAGGAATTTCCGTTTGTTTATACCACGCAGCTCAAAAAGGAATTAGCGCCTTATTTCGAAATAGCAGAAGACGGTCCGTTACTGCAGCAATGGGTAAAGTCGATTGATATAAAAAACAAAAAAGCAATCATACCTTTTTTGGTTGACCTGAATCAGTCGTTATGGAAAAACACGCAGTACACTGTACGCCTTGAACCAGGTGTACAAACCTGCGAGCAAACCCTTGGACTTCGATCGGGTTCTTGTCGCGATTCGGGGTGGTTGCTTGTGCAAGTACTTCGTCATCTTGGGCTGGCCGCTCGTTTTGCTTCAGGCTACCTCATTCAATTGAAAGCCGATGTAAAAGCCCTTGATGGACCCTCCGGAACGGAAAAAGATTTTACAGATCTGCATGCGTGGGCAGAGGTATTTATTCCGGGTGCAGGATGGGTCGGTCTTGATCCAACGTCAGGGTTGTTTGCTGGCGAAGGACACATTCCGCTTTGTTGTACACCCGATCCGGTAAGTGCGGCACCCGTTACGGGCATGACGGATATCTGCGAAGTAAAATTTGATTTCAACAATGAAGTCTACCGCATTCATGAAGATCCACGGGTTACCAAGCCCTACTCCGAAGAGCAGTGGGCAACCATCATCGCGCTTGGCAACAAAGTAGATGAGGATCTTCTTGTCGGAGATGTGCGCATGACCATGGGCGGAGAACCTACCTTCGTTTCGGTGGATGACATGGAAGGAAGGGAATGGAACACGGCAGCCGATGGACCGCATAAAAGACAACTGGGCGCCCAACTGATCAAGCGATTAAAAAATGAATTTGGCAACGGTGCCTTCATTCATAAAGGCCAGGGCAAGTGGTATCCGGGTGAGCCTTTACCACGCTGGCAGTATGCTGCGATTTGGAGAAACGATGGCGTACCCATCTGGAGAAACGAATCATTGCTCGACCTCGATGAAACCTTTACAAATTATTCTGTTGATGACGCCAACCGATTGGCAACGGAGCTTACAAGATTTCTGAACATTCCCGAAGAACATATTCATCCGGCGTTAGAAGATGCTTTCTATTTTCTGTGGGAAGAAAACAAAGTACCCGTCAATGTAGATCCTTACAAAAGCAATCTTAACGATCCGCTCGAACGACAAAAACTAAGTCAGTTATTGGCAAAAGGACTGGGCAATCCAGTCGGGTTTGTTATTCCACTTGAATGGAACCACTGGAATAACCGATGGATTTCGTGTGCCTGGCTATTCCGAAATAATAGACTTGTGCTGCTGCCCGGAAATTCTGCCCTTGGGTTGCGTCTCCCATTAAAGTCGCTGGCGCGCATCAGCACGTTGAAAATGCAGAAGCCGGTTGAGCGAAGCCCGTTTGAGGAGTTACCGGTGCTGGAGAATTTTAGTGAGAAGGTTAGTAGTCGATATGATCAACCGGTAACTGAACAGGAAATTCCAAGAGAGTTCTTTCAACAGGCTTATCCGGAGGAAGAGGAAGATGGACCGACAAAAGGAAAAGAGAAAAAAGAAGAGAAACCAGAAACCGAAACAACCTTTGATACTTATGTTATTAAAACGGCCCTCTGCATCGAGCCACGCGAAGGTAAGCTCTACATCTTTATGCCTCCGGTGCAATACCTTGAGCATTACCTGGACTTACTTTCCTCCATTGAGGCGGCCGCAGAAAAATTAAATCTGAAAGTAGTAATTGAAGGCTACGAACCACCTTTTGATTATCGCGTAACAAAACTTTCGGTTTCGCCCGATCCGGGAGTTCTGGAGGTGAACATTCATCCGGCCAAAAGCTGGAGGCAACTGGTATCCAACTATGATATTCTTTTTGAGCAGGCGCGGCTCAGCAGGCTTGGCAGCGAAAAATTTATGCTCGATGGAAAACATACGGGTACTGGTGGCGGTAATCACATCACCATTGGCGGTAGTACTCCGGCTGATAGTCCATTGCTGAGACGACCAGATTTACTTCGAAGTCTTGTTACCTATTGGCAGCACCACCCGGGATTGTCATACTTGTTCTCCTCACAATTTGTCGGACCCACCAGCCAGGCACCGCGTGTGGATGAAGGAAGGCAGGAGATGTTGTACGAATTGGAAATTGCATTCAGTCAGATTCCCGAAGGTGCCGAGGTACCTTTTTGGTTGGTGGATCGGTTGTTCAGAAATCTTTTAATTGATATCACCGGCAACACCCATCGCGCAGAGTTCTGCATTGATAAGTTATACTCGCCTGATAGTTCAAGCGGCCGCCTGGGACTTTTGGAATTTCGTGGTTTCGACATGCCACCCAGTAAAGAAATGTGCATCGTTCAGTTGTTGTTGATCCGATGCATCGTAGCCATGCTGTGGAAGAAACCGTACAAGCAGCAATTGATAAGATGGGGTACGGAGTTGTACGATAAGTTTATGATCCATCATTACGTGCAGCAAGATATCGATGCGGTGATGCGCGACCTTCAGGAAGCAGGTTATTCGTTTCAAACCGAATGGCTCGAAACATTTTTCGAATTCCGTTTTCCACTACATGGAAAAATCAAGGTTAATGATATGGAACTTCTTCTGCGTCAAGGTATCGAACCCTGGCATGTATTGGGTGAGGAATCGGCCAGTGGAGGTACGGCAAGATTTGTAGACTCGTCAGTAGAACGCATCGAGGTAAAAGTGACGAACTTTAACACCGAACGATACATGGTACTCTGTAATAATGTACCAGTTCCGTTGCGCGAGACGGCTGTAAAGGGAGAGTTTGTGGCAGCCGTTCGTTATCGTGCGTGGAGTCCGCCATCGGCTTTGCACCCCACACTCGGTACGGATGTTCCGTTGTTGTTCGATGTTGTTGACAAGTGGAATCATCGTGCCATCGGAGGATGTACGTACTATGTTGCACACCCCGGTGGAAGAAATTACGATACGTTTCCCATCAATTCGTATGAAGCAGAAGGTCGCAGGATCAGTCGTTTCTGGAATCAGGGCCATACGCAGGGAACCTTTACACCGTCACCCGTCTACAAAGGTGTTGAGCGATATTTGGAAAAGACCGAGATACCCAGGAACTTCGATCCTCCAACAATTAAAATCAGCCCTGAGTATCCAACAACGTTAGACTTAAGGCAATTCTAAGAGCCGATGGACCAGCCGCAAAACTCCTTATTGAATTCACTCACGCAGGGCTATTTCGCCAATCAACGGGTGCTAGACGAATGCTTTAATGCTACAGAGGGAACAAAAGAGAACTGGAAGCGACTGCTGGGCAATATTGAAAGTCTAGGTCCGGTTGAATTCAAGAATCGTCAACAGGAGTTGCTGAAGTTGCTGGAAGAAAATGGCGTTACCTACAATGTGTATGGTGAAACCAATGGACTGAATAGACCGTGGTTATTAGATCCTGTTCCGTTGGTGATCTCGGCTTCGGAATGGCGAGGTGTTGAGCGCGGTATGAAGCAGCGCGCTTTTGTGCTCAACGAATTGCTGAAGGATATTTATGGCGAGCGAACGTTGCTGAAAAAAGGAATCATTCCACCCGAATTAATTTATGCGCATCCCGGATTTCTTCCGGCTTGTGATAAAATAAGACTTCCCGGTGAACATCAGCTAACATTATACTCAGCCGATCTTTCACGCGGCCCCGATGGAAAGGTGTGGGTAATCAAGGACCGCGCGCAATCACCATCAGGCATGGGGTATGCCTTGGAAAACCGAAGCGCACTAAGTCGTGTCATCCCCGAATTGTTCCAGCAACATCAGGTAGCACGACTGGGTGAATTTTTCAACAGCCTTATGCAGGCGTTGATTCAAATTGCTCCGCAAGGAAAAGAGCATCCGAGAATCGTATTGCTCACACCAGGCCCACGAAACGAAACATACTTCGAACACGCTTTCCTCGCCTCGTACTTAGGGATAACACTCGTGCAGGGTGAGGATCTGATCATGCGCGATAGTTTTGTCTGGATTAAAACGGTGGAAGGATTGGAGAAGGTTGATGTTATGCTCAGAAGAGTGGATGACACCTTCTGCGATCCATTAGAGCTTCGCGAAGATTCTCACCTTGGCATTCCTGGGTTACTTCAGGCTGTTCGCAAAGGAAATGTGTCGATCGCCAATTCATTGGGCAGCAGTATTCTGGAAAACACCGGATTGATGGCGTTTATGCACGGAGTCTTCAACTATTTTCTCAATGAGGATCCCATCATACCAATGATTGCCACCTGGTGGTGCGGGCAGAAAAAAGAGATGGATTATGTGATCCATAACATCGACACCCTCGTGATCAAGAGCATCGATCGCGCCAGTGGTTTCAAAACCGTAATGGGCAGCCGACTTTCTAAAGCGCAGAAAGAAGACCTGATTAGGAGAATAAAGTTTGAGCCGTTCCGCTACATCGGCCAGGAGGAAGTGCAGTTTTCTACATCTCCGGTTTTTACCAAAGACAAACTGGAGCCACGGTATACTGTACTTCGATCGTACTTGGTGGCCGGCAAAAGTGGATATGAAATGATGCGGGGCGGACTAACCCGCTGTTCGCCTGAGAAGGGAAGCTTTCTGGTTTCCAATCAGGACGGAGGTATTTCGAAAGACACCTGGGTAGAATCTGTTACGAAGCAAACGACAGCTGCTCATCAACAGTTGGCGGCCGATATGAAACGGAAAGCCGTACTGCCGAGTCGTGCTGCAGAAAATTTGTTTTGGGTTGGTCGGTACACGCAGCGAGTCATTCGCACTTCGCGTTTCATCCGAATTGTGCTGCGACACCTTACCCAGAAAGGATATTTGAATACCGGCAATGACTCAGAGGCATTGAAAGTTTTACTTCAGACAACCACGTATGTTACCGATACCTATCCGGGTTTTGTGGAGGACGCAGCAGAGGAACTGAAAAATCCATTGCCGGAAATACATCAACTCATTTGCACCATCGACCGGCCGGGAAGTATTCTATTCAACCTGAATAATTTGTTGAAAGCCATGTACGCTGCCCGCGATCGGTGGACGGTCGATGCCTGGCGCATTATTGATGAAATAGAAAATGTTAAGCGCAGAATAGCAGCGGTGGAACCGGACGGAATTCGCCATGTGTTTTCATTGCTGGATTTACTTACCGGGGGCTTACTTTCTTTTTCAGAGATGACACGCCAAAGTATGTATCGCAGTGACGGACGAACGATGTACCGTATGGGGCAACTCATCGAAGAAATTCAGATGGAACTGGCGCAGTATCGGTCCATTCTCTCCAATCGGTATGATGAAAGCACGGAGTTTCAATTGCTGGAGGCATTACTACTGAGTAACCAAAATCTTTCCACGTATCGCTCGGTATATCGCACCTACCTTGATGTTTCGCCTACCCTTGACCTGTTGTTCCTGAATAGCCAGAATCCAACCTCTATACTTTCGCAGCTTGAGGGATTGTTAAAGTATGCAAGAATGCTGGCTCAAAAAGATGGCGGTACTAACGACAATGAAATTTCACGCCTTGTATTTGAATGTTACAGCGCTGTGCGATTGATGGACATCAACACACTGACAACAACAGAAGAAGACACTAACTATCGCAAAACCCTGGACGACTTCTGCGACAAACTACAACAGCAGATCGCAGTAATCTCAACACGGTTGAATGCGATTTACTTCAGTCACTCTACTTATCAGCAACAAGGAAGCAAGGAAGGATTTCAATTTGAAGTGTAAGCATGCGCTACAGGATAAAACACATTACCGAATACAAATACCAGGAAATGGTAACGACCGGTCACAACCGCTTGTGCCTGGTGCCGCTGAATATTCCGCAGCAATCAAAAATTTCATCGGATATTAAAATCTCACCAACGCCCGATGAGCTTACCTACCTGACAGACTTCTTTGGCAACACATTGCTGTTTATTTCTATTTACAAGGAACACGATGCCCTGACCATTCAATCAGAAAGTTTGGTAGAGGTTGAAAACAGAGTAAATGCCGATCGCGCATTCGGGTCAGCATTGCTTTGGCGAAATGTAAACGAACAACTTCTGCAACAAGGCGAAGTATATGCCGATGTAATTCAATATACATTGCCCTCGCATCATGTTCCGTACAGCGAAGAAATCAGAAAGTTTGCGCAAGACTGTTTTCCGGAAGACGCCACCCTTTGGAGTGGATGCCAGGCGTTGATGAAAAAGATTTTCAGCTTCGTGGAATTCAAGCCCGGGTTTACCACGGTGAACACACCCGTTGAGTCGGTGCTGAAGTTGCGTAAAGGTGTTTGCCAGGATTTTGCGCACCTCATGATAGCATGCCTTCGAAACATCGGGTTACCTGCCCGTTATGTCAGCGGATATTTAGAAACCATACCACCACCTGGAAAGGAAAAACTTGTGGGCTCGGATGCATCACACGCGTGGGTGTCAGTTTACTTTCCAGATATCGGTTGGGTAGAGTTCGATCCCACTAACTGCCTGCTTCCTTCCTACAAACACATGACGGTTGCTTACGGCCGCGATTACTATGATGTCGCTCCAATCAAAGGCATTGTTTTCAGCTCCGGAAATCAGACACTAAGTGTGAAAGTGGATGTGGAGTTAGTGAAGTAATTCGCGAAGAATACAATCTAAGACTTACTAAGGCCCGAAAAACTAAACAGTAGTCATCCCAAAAAGTCCCGTGTATAGCCCGATGACAATAGCCACCGCCACACCTAGGATCAATAATATTTTACGTCTGGTCAACATGAATTTGAGGGTCATAGCGAATAGACACGAAAAGACATTCAGCGGTTGCAGTCAAAAAAAGAAAATCTTGTTAGCATGATCACGAACTGCCCAAGTGTAAACTATTTCGTTCCGACTGCTTTACGCGCAATACCCGCTAAAGTTGTGTTTAGCACCCTCCATAAAAATGTTGATGTACGCAGAAAGCCCTGAATCAGCGAGTCTCTTTGTCTTTTAGCAGGTCACCAAACAGACTGTTGAAGATCGACAGAATTAAACTGAAAGCCAGCGCCCACCAGAATCCGGAAACTGTAAAGCCGGAAACCAGGTAGTCAACCAGCAAGATGATCACGGCATTAATCACAAGAAGGAACAATCCCAACGTAACTACCGTAATGGGAATGGTAAAGATTACCAGAATGGGTTTTACAAATACATTGGCCAGCGACAGTACTGCCGCCACCAGTAGTGCGTAACCATAGTGTTCAACATGCACACCGGGTAACAGGTAAGCGGTTAGCAACACGGCCAGGCCGCTAAGCAAAAAGCGAATTGCTCCATTCATGATAAAATCTTTTTTAATTGGTTGAATATCCGCTTTTACCTTCGAAAGTCAAATTCTAACTTTCGGTCATGTATGCGATTGTGGATATTGAGACGACCGGAGGATACGCAGCGGACCATCGCATTACCGAAATAGCCATCTACCTGCACGATGGTATGCAAGTTACCGACACTTACCATACATTGGTCAATCCCGGAAGGAACATCCCCCATTACATCACAGGGCTTACCGGCATTTCGACTGAAATGGTGTTGGATGCACCTTCGTTCGAAGAAATTGCTCAGGATATTTTCAACCTCATTGAAGGAAAGGTATTTGTGGCGCATAACGCGCACTTCGACTACTCCTTTCTAAAGCAGGAGTTTGAAATGGCGCAGATAAACTGGACGTCAAAAAAACTTTGCACCGTTCGCCTGAGCCGCAAAATTCTTCCGGGTCTTCGTTCATACAGCTTGGGGAGCCTGGCCGAAAGTTTGGGAGTGGAAATTACCAACCGGCATCGGGCCAGTGGCGATGCATCGGCTACGGCAAAAATTTTTGATTTGCTGCTGAGACGCGATCGCGAAGGTCATATCCTGAAAGCACTCAAACGAAATTCAGGCGAAACCATTCTGCCACCCAATCTTCCTAAAGAAGAATTTGATCGCCTGCCCGCCAAGCCGGGTGTTTATTATTTTCAGAACGCACGCGGTCAGGTAATCTATGTGGGCAAAGCAATCAACATCAAGAAAAGAATTGCCGGTCATTTTAGAGGCGATGCGCGCGAGTGGAGCCGCAGCAAAATAAGAAATGAAATTCACCACGTTAATTTTGAACTTACCGGCAATGAGCTGATCGCGCTGATTCTAGAATCGCAGGAGATTAGAAGACTGTGGCCAAAGTATAATCAGGCGCAAAAGTATAAAGTGGAGGAATGGGGCATTTTCGATTATGAAGATCGCAATGGATACCTTCGGTTTGTGGTAAACCATGTAACACGCGGATCGCATCCGTTAATTCGTTTTAGTACTAAAGGTGATGCCTGGAATTTTCTGTGGGAGAAGGTGCGCGAATTTGATCTTTGCCCGAAACTCTGTGGACTGCAAGTAGCCAAAGGTCTTTGCTTTAACTACCAGACAGGCGAATGTCATGGGGCATGTGAAGGAGTGGAGTCGGCCAGAAAGTATAACAAACGGATAAACAAAGCCATAGCTTCGTTTCAGAAAGAAGGCGATTCAGCAGCGATCATCGGCAAGGGAAGAAACCTGGATGAGCAGTCGCTCGTGCTGATTGAGAAAGGAAATTATTGTGGCTTTGGTTTCTTCGCAAAAGATGTAGCCATTGCTAACTTCGAGGAAGCACGAACCTATGTAAAGTCTGGGGTGGAAACGCCCACCGTTCAGAACCTGATCAACTCGTACCTTACCAATCCGCGCGGGCTTGAGGTAGTTGTGTTTTAAATTTCGAATTTCAGTTCGATACCTTAATTTGCCGCTCAACTCATAACCTGATCATGATCAAAGAATATATTTCAACTAACAAAGATCGATTTCTACATGAACTGTTTGATTGGCTTCGTATTCCTTCTGTGAGTGCGGATAGCCGGCATAAGGCAGACGTGCGCAAGGCAGCGGAATTTCTAAAGGGAAAATTGGCAGCAGCCGGAGTGGATAGCGTTGAGATCTGCGAGACAAAAGGTCATCCGATTGTGTATGCTGAGAAACTCCTTAACCCTTCGTTGCCCACGGTGTTGGTCTATGGACACTATGATGTTCAGCCGGCCGATCCGATCAATCTTTGGACATCGCCACCATTCGAACCCGTAATCAAAGATGATAAAATTTATGCCCGCGGTGCCTGCGATGACAAAGGTCAGGTGTATATGCATGTGAAGGCTTTTGAAGCCATGATGAAACTGAACCAGCTTCCGTGCAACATCAAGTTTATGGTGGAAGGCGAGGAAGAAGTAGGATCGGATAACCTCGGTACGTTTGTAAAGGAAAACAAAAGCAAACTGAAGGCCGATGTTATTTTGATTTCGGACACAGCATTGATTTCATTGGAAAATCCATCGATAACGGTTGGCCTTCGTGGATTGAGTTACATGGAAGTAGAAGTAACCGGCCCGAACCGCGATTTGCATTCAGGCGTGTATGGTGGCGCAGTGGCCAATCCAATCAACGTGTTGTGCAGCATGATCGAATCATTGCACGATGAAAATGGCAAAGTAACAATTCCAGGATTTTACGATAAGGTAGCTGAGCTAACGGCTGCCGAGCGCGAAGCCATGAATAAAGCTCCCTTCAATCTCGACGATTATAAGAAGGATCTGAACATCGATGACATCAAGGGAGAAAAGGGATATACTACAGTGGAACGCACCGGTATTCGACCAACACTCGATGTTAATGGCATCTGGGGAGGCTACACAGGTGAAGGAGCAAAAACGGTTCTTCCTTCAAAAGCCTGCGCCAAGATTTCGATGCGCCTTGTTCCGAACCAGGTAAGCGCAGAAATCACTGAATTGTTTACGAAGCATTTTCAGTCGATCGCACCAAAATATGTGAACGTAAAAGTAACTGCGCATCACGGAGGTGAGCCAGCCGTTACACCAACCAATTCTTCAGCATACAAAGCAGCAAGCCATGCGTTTGAAGAAGTTTTTGGAAAGGTGCCGATACCAACCCGCGATGGTGGAAGCATTCCTATTGTAGCGTTGTTCAAAAAAGAACTTGGACTTGACACCGTACTCATGGGGTTTGGTTTCGATAGTGATGCTATTCACTCACCGAATGAACACTATGGTGTGAAAAACTTTATGTTGGGAGTAGAGACAATCGTTGCGTTCTATAAGCACTATGCAAAGAAGTAGTATTGCGCTCGTTCTGCTGTTAGCCTTTTTGTTTGTTTCCTGTGGTGTCATCAGACGGTCGGGCGAGTTTGTTTTTAACCGGTTCAAAGTATCAACACCATCGATGTCGCCCAATTTAAAAGTGGGCGATGTACTATCCGTTCATGTGGTTGACTCCTTTCAGCGAAATCAAATAGTAGCGTTTCATCCGCCAGCCAAGTATAGGTTTGACAATCCAGAGGTCATTTTTATTTTCAGATTGATCGGGCTACCGGGAGATTCGCTTAGCATGAAAACAAGCCGGTTGTTTCTAAATGGCAGAGACTTTCCATTTATGATCGACACCAAGCTTGGTTATCGTGTAGCGACAACCATGCCCCTGAATGAAAACAGGCTAAAGGAAATGGAATATAGCAAGACCTCGAATTTGGAATACTTGTTTTATGCAACTCAGGATGAACTAAAAGTATTGCGAAAGAATGGCGCAGTTAAGAACATCGAACCTTTGCTGGATCAATCGGAGTATGGTGCCCCCATTATTTACAGCGGCAAAACTATTGACACCTGGGGCCCTTTTCGGGTTCCAAAGAAAGGAGATACAATTACCGTAACGGAAGAAAACAGAGCAACACTCGAATTGATCATATCGTATGAAACTGAGCGTGAAGTTCCAGCTATTGGCGAGCAATATGTATTTGCCATAAATTATTATTTCGTGCTGGGAGATAATCGGCACAATGCATTGGATTCCCGTTATATGGGATTCATTCCGGAAGATCAAATTACCGGAGTGGCAATAAAACATTAAACAGCTTCGGCCAAATGTTAAGTGAAAAGCCAGAGTTTTAGAGAGTAGGTTCAGAACAAGCTAAGGTTTCCACCCTTTCTGAATTTCGTAAGATCAATAGGCGGGAGGGTCTTTCCGGTAAAATATTTTTTCTTCGAAGTGAGGAATAGTTGATGAATAACCTGGGCGAAATTTCCTTCACCAACCATGCGTCTTCCAAATTCCGAATCGTTTACGTTACCTCCATGCATGTCGCTGATCTGATTCAATACTTTATCAAAGCGATCAGGAAAATTCTTTCGCAGCCAGTCTTCAAAGAGTTGCCCGATCGAGCCGTTTAATCGTACCACCGCCATACCCGCTCCTAACGCACCATGATCAGCAGCCGCTTTGAGCACAGCAGGAATTTCGTGATGATTCAATCCGGGAATGATCGGTGCATTCATCACACCAACAGGTACACCTGCTTTAGCCAGCGCTTCAATAGTTTGAAGTCGTTTGATGGCACTGGCTGTTCGAGGCTCCATTACTCTTCGCAAATCTTCATCGAGTGTGGTGATCGACAGGTAAACATGAACAAGATTGTCTTTGGCTAAATCCGAAAGCAGATCAAGGTCACGGAGTATAAGACTGTTCTTCGTGATCATGCCCAGCGGATGACGATACTGCGCAAAGATTTTAAGGAGACCTCTCGTAATGCCGAGTTGGCGCTCGATCGGTTGATAACAATCCGTATTTCCGGAAATGCTGATCGGTACCGGATTCCAGTCAGGACGAAGAATAAATTTTTCCAGCAGCGATGGTGCGTTTTTCTTGACAACGATTTTACTTTCAAAATCAAGTCCAGCGCTAAAGCCATAGTACTCGTGGGTGTTACGGGCATAGCAGTAAATACATCCGTGCTCGCAACCTTGATAAGGGTTCAACGAATACGCCATTCCGAGATCCGGGCTTGTTACTTTGTTTACAACCTTCTTGGCCGCCTCATAGAAAATCTGTGTGGTCGGTGCAGACAACAACGGTTCATCAAGACCTTCAATATGCTCGGCTACATATTGTCCTTTCAGAAACTTGTTTTCTGATTTGATTTGGGCGCCACGCCCCTTAAAGTAATCGGCCTCCTTCAAACTAATATTTTTAGTGAATGTAACTCATTATATTAGTCAATGTCAATTCGGTTAGCTTGAAATTTCAGTTTAATTTTCAAGCCAACTGAAAACTGTAAAATATTGCTCGCGTATTCAGAAACTCCCATTCAGGAAATCCACCACAAGATGTTGGAGGAAGCGGGCGTTAAGCTATTGATCAAGCGTGAAGATTTAAATCATCCATTCATTTCTGGAAACAAATGGTGGAAGCTGAAATACAATTTAGAGGAGGCAGCACAACAAAACAAAAGTACATTACTCACCTTCGGAGGAGCGTACTCTAACCACCTGTATGCTACAGCTGCCGCTGCGCATGAATTGGGATTTAAAAGTATTGGTATTGTTCGTGGCGAAGAAACCTTACCCCTCAATCCAACGCTTCAGTTTGTCACGGAAAAAGGAATGGTGCTTCACTATGTTTCGCGCGAAGTCTATCGAACAAGGACAACAGAGGAATTCAGGTATCAACTTCAGCAACAAGTTGATGATTTCTACCTAATACCGGAAGGCGGAACAAATGAACTCGCGGTAAAAGGCTGTGCTGAATTTGCCACAAAATTTTCTTCCATTGATTTCAACTGTGTTTGTGTTCCGGTTGGTACGGGTGGAACACTAGCGGGGTTGATAAAAGGAATGAAGGGAGAAAGAGAAGTAATTGGTTTTCCGGTATTGAAGGGTGGCGAATTTTTAAGAGACGAAATTATGTCGTTGGAAAAAAGTACTTCTGATTTTTTAAACTGGTCGTTGATGACCGATTATCATTTTGGAGGATACGCGAAAACAACACCTTCGCTCGTCAACTTTATTAAGGACTTTGAGAACACGTACGGCATTCCGCTTGATCAGGTTTATACCGGTAAGATGATCTGGGGAATTTTCGATTTGATTCAACAAGGTTATTTTAAAAAGGGAACGACCCTGCTGGCCATTCATACAGGTGGACTTCAGGGGAGATCATTCTGATCGTATTTTTCCACAGATCACGCTGATCAATTCACTGTCATCTGCGAAACTAGATTGTCGTCAGACAATTTCAGCGGGAATGGAGATTCTAGCTAACCAACATAAACACCGCAGCAATCAACGTCATCACAATGATAAACCATCTGAAAACGGTTTCCGGTAATTTTTTAACAATAGCAATTCCAAGAACAGCACCGATAGCAATGGTTGGCAATGTTGTAAGATCAAGTAAAAACGTATCGACCGTAATGGTGTGCCAACTAAAAACATGAAATGGGATTTTAAACCAGTTAATCACCATAAAAAACCACGCGGTTGTTCCGATAAAGGAATTCTTTGGCAATCGCATCGATAGAAAATAAACGGCCATTACGGAGCCTGCAAGATTTCCTACCATCGAAGTAAAGCCCCCGGCAACACCGGTCAGTCCGGCAAACCATTTGTAATTTGGAACATCTTCCTTGTGGCCGCGCTCTAACCAGATCATGATGCCAACGCTTACCACCACAATAACAGCCATGATGATTTTGAAAACATGATCGTCAATGGAGTTACCGACTATTGTGCCGAGTACAGTACCCAAAGCGGCACCCGGAAAAAGTTTTTTCAAATGATCCCACGAGGCATGGCGGTGGTAGTACCACACGCCCATTATATCAGCAAGACATAAAATAGGCAGCAGTATGCCGCTACTTAATTGTCCTCCGAAAACAGCAGCCAACATGGGCACCGCCAGCATGCCGGCACCGTGTACTCCGGTTTTGGATATACCAATAAACAGCGCGACCAGTTGAATGATCACCAGATCAGTAAGACTGATCTGAAAAGAGAGAAAATTAATCAAGTGTACTTCTTAAAGAAGGTGAAGTAACAAATAAAAATCCTTTTGAAAAGAATAGTAACTACGCCTGATCGAAAAGATTGTTGACTTCCAAGTCGATCTTGTTAACAATAAATGAAAAGTCTTCGATGTGTTCAACAAAGTCGAGGTTGTTCACATCGATCACCAGCAACTTACCTTCTTTATAGTTACCAATCCAATTTTCGTAGTGGCGGTTAAGATTCTTGAGGTAATCCAGTCGAATGGCATCTTCGAAGTCGCGTCCGCGCTTTTGTATTTGACTAACAAGTTTTGGAATATCAGCTTTCAGGTAGATCAACAGATCGGGTGGCTGAACGAAATTGATCATGGAATGAAAGATGTCAAGGTAGCTTTGATAATCGCGTTCGCTTATGTGACCGCTGCGGTGGAGGTTAGCGGCAAAGATGTAGGCATCTTCGTAGATGGTTCTGTCCTGTACGGTTGTCAGGTTACTACCTCTGATCTCATTGACTTGTTTAAACCGACTGTTGAGAAAATAAATTTGAAGGTGAAAAGCCCAGCGCGTCATGTCATTGTAGAAATCGCGGAGGTAAGGGTTTTCATCTACCGATTCGTAGAGCGGATGCCAGCCGTAATGCCTGGAAAGTTTTTCAGCCAACGTTGTTTTACCGGATCCGATGTTTCCGCAGATCGCAATGTGTTTCAGCTTTTGCACGGGAATAATTTTTTCGAGACGCGAAGGTATTATTTAGAAGCGGCACAATACATGATTTCTCAAGTAAAAATCTTGACATAAAAAGGCCCCGCTAACATTTAACGGGGCCTTGAATTTTAACCTGTAAGAATCTGTTAGTCATGATCGGCTGCATCAGCCTTTTCAATTTCTTCATCCACAATCTTTTCGATCACTTCGCGCTGGCGCTCATCGATGGTCTTATCAACTTTTGCCTGTTTTTTCATGAAGCGTAGCATTGCGTTCTTTTTGATTTCATAGGCAATAAACACGGTGTACTCATTTGTTTTTTCGTTGAAGTATTTTTTCTCATCCATCTTGCGAAGATCAGCAATGTTGGTATTCATCACTTGACGTACCAGGCTTTGAAATTTATCGGCAACATCGGCCGCTTGTTCATTCTCGGTTTGGCCGAGGTATTGATCGGCCACTTGCTTCATGGTGGTATTTACCTGGCCGGCTAACTGGGCTTTCGCATCAATGTCAGCTTTGCCACGAGCGATATTGTCTTGTGAACTTACGCCTTTGCCCGAAGCGCGCCAGAAACGATTATTTGATTCATAGGCACTACCTTGAAATGGTTCTTTTACTTTTTTGCCTAGGGGACTGGATGCACAAGCAGCGAGGAGCAACAAGGATGCGAGTACTATGGAATGTTTAAATGCTTTCATACGAGGTATTTTTGTTGATGATAAAAATACGAAAAATTGTGCCAGAGAATTATTCAGTCATGGCATCAATCGTAATGCTTCTCTGCAGCCCAGGCATCTTTTACATTTGCCTTTAGTCCGCGGCAAATGAAGATATTTACATTGTTTTCGTACGGCATGCAATGTGTACAGGTGGAAACTCCGGCCTGTACGCAACTTTCAAAACCATCTTTGTGATCATCCAGGTCTCCTCCCAGAATAATCAAAACCTCACCGTTGAAATCCCTTGGCCCCCAAATCCAGTAATTGTTATGTGTTCCAATAGATTTAGGTAATCCATACTGCCCGCCAAAAAAATCGATAGCCCCGCATCGCCCGTAGTTGGTGGAGATGATGGCGCACTTCTTTTTGTCCTCTTCACTTAAGCTGTTAAACACAGTTGCCACATCGCGAGCTTTCTCTTTCCAGCCAAACATATCCGCATAAAACTGTGGCAGTTCGGCAAGGTCTTTATTCTCGCTTGAGCTTGGCGCAATGTTAAGCGCTTTTGTATAGGCAATATATTTTTCAACAGGGAGTATTGGTAGAACCAGGGGCAACAGTACCAGGATTGCTGCAAACATAAGCGTAGCGTAACTATATTTCAGCAAGCTCCCAATGCTACTGGTTAGTTTTTGCTCAATCAAAATTCCCCCAGCGGCAAACAGCCAGGCATAACCTGGAGCCAGGTATTCACCTTTACTGGTTCGGTTGATGAATAGGATGACAAACGCTGTGAGGTAAATCCATCCCAACATTCGATACGACTGAAGCGGTTTATAAAAAAATAATGCTGCAAGTCCGGCAATCCAAAGCGGTGCGCTGATCGGATTGAGCAAAAGAATTTGTTCTCCAACAAAATCCATTCTGCTTCGGCCTGAATATTTTCCGGACGATGCATTATGAATGAACTCAAGATGAGCGAGATCATGCGTTACATTCCAGATGACGTAGGGAAGAAAACAAAGTACTGCAATGGCACCCATGATGTACAGCCATTTACCGGTGAGCCATTGACGATTGGTAAATAAAATGCCAACAAAAATTCCGGCACCTAAAAACAGAACGCTGATTTTGTTGAGCAGACCAATACCCAGCACAACACCCAACGTAATCCATAGACTATTCCTTTGTGTGTTAATGATTCTAAGAATAATGTATACCGCGAGCGCCCAAATAAAAATGTCGATGGAATTCATGGAATAGATGAGGCTCATGCCTACATGAATCACCGATGATAGAATAGCCAGGCATGCAATGAAAATGGCGAAAGCTTTTCCGCCCATTTCTTTTACAATAAATCCTGTAAGTACTATGGTTCCGGCATGGGCAAGCGAGGGTACGAGGCGAATGGCGGTGAGGCTGTCACCAAAAATCAGTCGACTGAGTTTTAATAGAAACAATGAGAATGGTGGCTGATCGACATACCCCCATGCGAGGTGATCGCTGCACGCGATGTAGTAAAGTTCGTCACGGAAAAATCCGTAGGCACCATTCAGGTTAACAAAAAGGTGAACGAAAAAACACACAGAAGCAAGCGTGCCGATGATTAGTTTTTCCTGGAGGGTAAGGGGTTGAGTCATGTGTTAAAGTCCGGTTAAGGTTAGGTTGGATGCATGTTTCTACGGAACCACTAAAAATAAGATGCCATCTAGGTTGCTTCAAGAAAAACGAAGTGTCGGAAAATAAAAAAGACCCGATGAACTCATCAGGTCTTTGTACCCCGGGCGGGACTTGAACCCGCACAGCCATTACTGGCCACAGGATTTTAAGTCCTGCGTGTCTACCAATTCCACCACCAGGGCATTTACTTGGCTTCTCAAACAACGGTCCTGCGTGTCTACCTCCCGATAGCTATCGGGATCCACCACCAGGGCATTTACTTGGCTTCTCAAACAACGGTCCTGCGTGTCTACCTCCCGATAGCTATCGGGATCCACCACCAGGGCATTTACTTGGCTTCTCAAACAACGGTCCTGCATGTCTACCTCCCGATAGCTATCGGGATCCACCACCAGGGCATTTACTTGGCTTCTCAAACAACGGTCCTGCGTGTCTACCTCCCGATAGCTATCGGGATCCACCACCAGGGCATTTACTTGGCTTCTCAAACAACGGTCCTGCGTGTCTACCTCCCGATAGCTATCGGGATCCACCACCAGGGCAGGCTTTAAATAAAAAAGTGTGAGGTTAATCTCACACTTTCTTGCTTTGATTAACCAACGGTTTTGGTTAACGAAATGAGCGGGAAACGAGACTCGAACTCGCGACCCCGACCTTGGCAAGGTCGTGCTCTACCAACTGAGCTACTCCCGCATTATTTTCCCCAGGTTTGTAAAGGGAGTGCAAATTTATATCCGATTCCTAAATTTCCAAATCCTGTTCAACTTTGCTAGGCCGATTTCTTCATCTCTTCGAATTCTTTTCGCAATTCGGCTGCTTCTTGCTTGTTTTTGGAGTGTTTAATATGCCGAGGTACCTCCTTTAAGTCCCAAATCAACCCAACGGCTGCAAGGCCCCGAAGTATATAGTAGGTAATATCTACCTCCCACCAGAAAAATCCCTGCCGGGCGGCTACTTCGTAATAGTGGTGGTTGTTATGCCAGCCTTCACCCATGGTGAGCAGGGCCAGCCACACACTATTGCGGCTCTCATCATGCGACTCATAGCGCTGTGTGCCGAATTTGTGCATGATCGAGTTAATGGAGAACGTAGCGTGGTAAAGAATAACCGTGCTTAAGAAGAAACCTATAAAAAGTGTCGAGAAACCTGCGGATGTAAACATGGCAAGGACGCTTCCTCCATTTACAATTCCACCCAGGGCCATCACCCCAAGGGCCAGAATAATTGGTGGTACCAGGTAATGCTTGTTCAACCAAACCAATTCCGGATACTTGGCATAGTCACCAATAACTTTATAGTCGGTTTCCTTGAAATCAGGACCTACAATCCACCCGATGTGTGAGTACCAGAATCCATAAATTTTCATGGAGTGTGGATCAGCCGGAGTGTCGCTGTGGCGATGATGATGACGATGGTGTGCCGCCCACCAAAGTGCGCCCTTTTGTGCAGTAGTTTGCGACATGAAGGCGATAACAAACTGAAACCACCGCGAAGTCTTATACGATTTATGGGCGAAGTAGCGATGATACCCCCCTGTAACCCAGAACATGCGGAAGAAATAAAGGAATGCACAAACAATCCAATCGAACAGGGTTACTCCGGTTAAAAGAGCACCTAGCGGAAGTAAATGCACTAAAGCAAAAGCAATCTCCTGCTTCAGGATTGGTTTTCTGCGAACCTCGGGAGTTATTGTTGTATTAGCCATGATCCACCTGCTTATTTAAAGCGAACGCAAAGGTAAAATTTTCAGTTCAATGCCCCTTTGCTGATTTAATATTCTTCTGTTAAGCATACAAGTGTACGGTAGTGGTTAATTCTTTGCAAGTTGATATTTGTCATAACCGGCAATTGAAATTTAGGCCGTATCTTTCGGGGATTTTCAACTGTGAATCAGGCACAAACCATAGCACTTTATCAACCGATGCTGCAACGCATCGCGTATAACCTTGTTCGATGCAAACAAGATGCTGAAGACATCGTACAGGAAACTTTTGTTAAGTGGCTTACCATCGATCAGCAAACCATCGAGAACACCAAAGCGTATCTGATACGGGCCGTTACAAACAATTGCCTGAATCACATCAACGCCCTTAAAAAGAAAAAGGAAGAGTATCTGGAGAATGTCTCGGAAGCCATCAAGCACTTCAAGGAAACAAACTTCGCACACCTTGATCTGGATGTAAATCTTCAGGCAGCCTTCAAGGTGCTTCACACCAAACTTGAACCGCTTGAGCGCGCTGTTTATGTGCTTAAGGAAGCTTTTGATTTTGACTACGAAGATTTACAAGTTGCTCTCGATAAAAAGAAAGACCACTGTCGGCAGCTTTTCTGCCGGGCGAAGAAAAAGTTAAGCGAAGAGACGTCAAAAATGAGCTTTGACCTTCCCGATGCATCCGGGTTGATAAGGAGTTTTAAAAATGCCTGTCATTTTGGAGAAGAAGAGAACCTGCTTCAAGAGCTCAAAAACGACATTTCAGGAGCTACTTTGAAAAAAACCTGAAAGAATCCCTCAGAACTGTCACAACTCACTGGCTTTCTTGTCTTACATCAAAGTCCTGCTAAAAATTGAAGGACCTGATTAAAATTTAGTTTAACCTACAACCTAGACTTCGCATGACAGTAATTCTTGCGTTTTTTATTGCGCACTGGTATCTATCGCTTTTTTTCCAGACGTTCTTCCTGCACCGGTATGCGGCTCACAAATCGTTTACCATGAGCAAGACCACCGAAAAAATAGTTTACATCCTCACCTGGATTTTTCAGGGTTCAAATTATCTGAGTCCCTACGGGTATGGCGTTATGCACCGGATGCACCACGCTTTCGCGGACACTGAAAATGATCCACACTCACCAAAATACGATGAGACGATTTGGAACATGATGTGGAAAACAAAAACAATCTATTCTGAGATCGCTAACAGAAGAATGATTGTTGACAAGCGCTTTACCGAAGGTGTTCCAGACTGGCAAGCGTTTGATAAGTTTGCCCGCTCATGGCCATCACGGATTTTCTGGGGAGGTATTTATTTAACCATGTACATTTTGTTTGCCAACGTGTGGTGGTTGTGGTTACTGTTACCAATTCAATTCCTGATGAGCCCTGTTCATGGTGCAATTATCAACTGGTTTGCACACAAGTACGGCTACAGAAACTTTGAAGTAGGCGATACATCCAGAAACTTTTTGCCGGTCGATTTTCTGATGATGGGCGAGAGCTATCACAACAATCACCACAAGAACGGTTCGCGCGCAAACTTTGGTGGTATTCGCTGGCACGAGATTGATCCTACCTATTTGATCATGCGTTTGCTCGATAAGCTTAACATTATTCAGATTGTAAAGCGTAAAGAAGTGGTGTTAGAGAATGTTTCGAAAGCGGCCTGACGATAAGCCGAAAGAAAATAAAAAGCTCTGGAGAATTTCCAGAGCTTTTGTTTTTTAGGTCTTACTGAGAAAGACAACCTTGGTGTTGTCTGCTTTACTAACCGCTTTATAAAAATCGATCAGTTCTTTGTAGGCTTCTGGCGGATACTCACCACGCGTTACTTTCATTTTCCGAATGTAAATCAGGTTGCCCTGATCCAGCTTATACTGCGATTCATACTCACCAAACTTTGATTTTATGGTAACAGGCTCTGGTAAAAACTCCGGATAAATACTTTCGGGAATGTGGTAACGAATAGTATCAAGGTCAGCCGCATTGCCGCGCAGTACGATGTTGGTTTTTCGTTGTTCTGTTTTTTCGGGAATATAGGTAGACCGGTTCATCAGGTTGGCTGTCAGGAAAACACGTTTGCCATTGACAACAGCATACCGTTTCAAGCCAAGGTTTAACGTAACAACGGCTGATGGAAGCGCAGCTTTATGGTTAGTCATGGTAAACGATTGGATATCAAAACTTGGTATCTCCGTGTTTTCCTGTACCCACTTTTTCTGTTCATCATACTTGTTATCCAGGATGAAGCTTAACCCTGCTTTTTCGTAGCGTGTTCCGGCATATGTGGTTTTCACAGTGGCTGTAGCGTCTCCATTGAGATCAAGATAAACATCGGCTATACGTGTTTGTGCATTTTGATCGGCTGAGTACCGGTGGGTGTTTACCAGTTTTCCGCCATCCTCGGTAATCATCAACGCTTTTCTATCTCCCGTAAACCGACCCTGATAATTGAATGGACTACTTTGACTGGTGCACTCCAGCCACAGGGTGTCGGCTCCATTAGGGACTGAAACAATTACGTGATTGGATTGGTGGCTTGGGAAATCAGCATCAATGAAATAATCATCAGCACCAGCCGACACGGTAGTATAGTAACCTTTTATTCCAGCTTCTTTCAGAAGAGCAACCATGAAATTGGAAAGCGCCTTACAATCACCATAACCTGTTTCTTCAACCATGGAGGCCGGAAAAGGCTGGAGGCCACCAATCCCTAACTGGATGCTGACATAACGCGTTTTTCCCTGAAGGTACTCGTAAAGTTTTTTCGTTTTTTCTTCATTAGTCTTCAAACCCGATGTAAGGGTCCTTACTTCCTGTTTGGTCTTTTCAGAAAGATTATCGCGACCCTGGTTCAGCAGGGCATTCCACTTTCCATAGTCTTCCCACGAACTCATATTGCCAGCATAGCCATCGTACTCAAACTGGTTGGGCGCAATGGCAACGTTGGGAACAACCAGGCGAAAATCAGGACTAAGTTTTTCAAATTTTTCAGGTTTGATGTTTTTGAACGACCACTGCATAACTTCTTTGCCATCGCGCTGCGACACGGTAGGTTCTTGCATTTTAAAAAGCTTGTAGCGTGGCTTTAGTGCTGCGGGATAAAGGATAGAAAAGCTTGACTTCTCGATTGACACTTCATCATCATGGTAAAGAAAAAAATCAGGCAAGTCGTAAAGTTTCTTTTCTTCAATTTCATATTCAAACTCTACCGTATACGGGTACGTACCTTGTGAAAGATCGCCACGCTTTAAACGGTTATCGCTGTATAATGAAAATCCATCAAAAGCACTTTGATCGTAAATATCGCTTTGCTTCAGTTTTTTTATCACGCTACCCATTGCATCATAAGCCGTACCGCGCAGGTATTTAAGCACCGTGAGTTTATCGTAGCCTACTATTTCTTTCGCATAACTTTTTGCATTGGGATTAAGAATAGTAATGGCAATTCGATAATAGTAACTGGAACTGTTAATCGATTTAATTTCCAATCGCACCTCCTGATCACGGATTACAGCATACATACCTGTCTTCATGTCTTCGGGTATGGTAAATACCGGATAGCGGGGGTCTTCTTTGCCCTGCACCGTTGTGATGGTTACGAGAGCGCAGTAAAGGAATAGCAGTTTTTTGATCATGAGATTACTTTTTCTTTAGCACAATTTGTTCTGCCTGCTTGGCTACTACCTGATTATAAAATTCGCGCAGGTTGGCGTACTCACCTTGAACAAAAATAGGACGGTTGATCTGGAATGAACTGGTAATGCTTATCAGATTATCCATTTGCGAAACATTGTACAGGTACTTTCCTGCGTTTCCGGGTAGCACCAATACTTTGGCTTGCGGGAGTTCATCTACAGCGTAACCTTCGGGCAGTACAAATTTGCACGTGTATACCACTTCCTGCAAACTTCCGTAGTCCACCGGGTATTCACGCTTGTCTAGTGTAAATGGATTTTTTTCTTGTTGACCGATTACGAAAGGGTTGATATAGATAACATCACCGGCAACGGAGGTATGTTCACTAATCTCCAGTTCGTGAACTTCTTTTACAGACTTATCAATTTCTTTCAAGTTCTGGAATTCGGTTTTATCAACCTCCCACGATGCTTTTTTAGCCAGGAAATCTTTCAGGTATTCGGCTTCGCCCTTTGAATGATACTTTGTTCGCATTTGAATGGCATCATAACCATCGCGACTAATGTTCAACTTACCGGTAAGTTCGCCTGTGCTGCTTACGTTTAGATCGGCACTATAAACTGTTCGTGATTTTGTTTTAGAGTCAAGCGGAATCCAACCTGTATTTTTTGCAGAGATTAGTAAGCCTTCTCCGTTTAGGCAACGCTCCGGTAGTACACCGGGTGGTGTAAAGTCCTCGGTGGCATCCAGAAATAGTGGCTTCGGATCTAAACGCACAAGGCAAACTGCATAATTAAGTTGGCTTTCCATTGGGTACTGCTGACGCACAAACCCGTGATCGCGTGTACTTAACACCACCATGTCAACTTCAATACCAGCTTTCTCCAGCATGGAGGCAAGTAAAACGTTAATGTCACCGGCTGTTCCTTTTTTAGCTTCCAACACTTTCTTAAGCGGATCGGCATACATATCGCGTGTACCATCCCATTCCATATTCTGTTTTACATAGTTGAAAATCGCCTCGACCTTTTGCATGGGCTCGGTTTTTCCGGCTATGATTTCATCAACCGTTTTCTTTAAAAAATTAGACCCGGTAATGGCTTTGCCGAACGCATCAGACTCCAACATGCGGGTGCGAAGCTTTTCCCATGAGCCCATAATTTCTCGGGATGGTGTACCAGGAAAATTAATGTAGGCCAATGCAAAATTGATTTTGGAAACATAATCATCTTCGCTGGTCATAAACGGTTCCTCCTTAAATGCCGGCACATCTTTCATTATCCAGTGATGGGCATTATCCGTATAGCCACTTTGTGATTTAGGCGTTATCTCAAACGAAGTAGGCGAAAGGTATCCCTGCATGTATTTTTCCATAACGAAGAAATCAGGAATAAGCGCCCAGTATTCGGAATGACGCACAGGTATTTCGCGCTGAAATTGCCAGTTGGGAAAATTGGTCACAAAGTCAGACATCTTGGTGTACGAGTATTCAATTACACTTCCTTCTTTTACGTTGGGGAATGTGAATTTCTGTACGTTAATGTTTCGGTTAAACTTCTCTTTAAAAATGGCGCTTTTCTCGAGCTTACTCTCTACTACTTTGCCGTTTTCAAGGTTGTAGGTAACCGCTTTGAAGCTGGAGACCTTCTCTTCGTCACCGGATGAATTGTGGTATAAAGGAATCTCGATATCAGCAGCATCAAGCCCATCTTTTTTCAAGACTTTGATTCGCACATGGCATTCAAAATTCAACGAGATGGAAACGCTGTTTATTGAAATGTAGGCCTTGCCATAATCCATTAACACGACAGCGGAGGCAGAAGTATCCTGCGCATAACTGGTCATGGTGAGGTCGGGCATGGGGATGTCACCAAATTTGGATGGTGATTTCTGAGAGAATGCAGTGATACTACTTGCCAGCAAGGCAACAACGAGCAGGTTCTTCATGGTTAGAATAGGCGTTTAGGATTAATAATAATAGCTAAAACAAATTTTGTTTAACATCTGAGAGGGGTTTCCAAATTTCTGTGAAATAGCTAAGGATTCCAAAAGGCCTTTTTAAAGTTTTGTTACTTTTGATTTTAATCGTTTCAATCTTGGCTAAATCCAAAACAATTTTTTTCTGCCAAAGCTGCGGCTACGAATCGGCCAAGTGGCTGGGTAAATGTCCATCGTGTTCTTCATGGAATACTTTTGCTGAAGAGGTAGTCGTAAAAGAAGAGGGCAACAAAAACGAGTGGCGGCAAGAGTCAGGACGATCGAAAGTAGTGAAGGCAAAGACTCTGGCAGAAATTACCAGCAGCCGCGATGTGCGCATCAGTGCGGGCGATCAGGAACTGAACCGCGTTTTAGGAAACGGAATTGTACCCGGATCGCTGGTGCTCATTGGTGGAGAACCTGGCATTGGCAAATCAACTTTAATGCTGCAGGTAGGACTTCGGCTGAAATCGCTTCGTGTACTGTATGTTTCGGGCGAGGAAAGCGAACAGCAAATTAAAATGCGGGCCGAGCGATTGGGAAATACTTCTCCCAACTTTTATATTCTTACCGAGACCAATACCAAAAACATTTTTCTTTCGATCGAATCGGTTGAACCACAACTAGTCATCATCGATTCCATACAAACATTGTTTTCTCCTTTATTAGATTCAACAGCAGGTAGCATTGGTCAGGTACGTCAGTGCGCAGGTGAGTTGATGAAGTTTGCCAAAGAAACTGATACGCCTGTTTTTCTGATCGGTCACATTACGAAAGATGGTATGCTGGCCGGACCAAAAGTATTAGAGCACATGGTGGACACCGTTCTCCAGTTTGAAGGCGACCGGCACCTGGCTTATCGCATTTTGAGAACGACTAAGAATCGTTTCGGCTCTACTTCTGAGATTGGCATTTACGAAATGCTGGGCAACGGCTTGCGTGAAGTTTCCAATCCATCGGAAATTCTCATCTCTCATAAAGAAGGGCAACTCAGTGGCGTTACCATCGGTGCGACAATTGAAGGGAACAGACCTCTCTTGATTGAAATTCAATCGCTGGTGAGTCCGGCTTCGTATGGAACACCACAACGCACGCCAACGGGCTTCGATCAAAAGCGATTGAATATGTTATTAGCTGTACTTGAAAAAAGATGTGGCTTTCGCATGGGCACACAAGATGTTTTTCTCAACATGGCCGGAGGCATTAGAGTAGAGGATCCCGCCATCGACCTGGCAATATGTATTTCGATCATTTCTTCGATGGAAGAGATTCCCTTGAGCGATAAAATTTGTTTTGCTGCCGAAGTAGGCTTGAGTGGTGAACTTCGCGCGGTGAACCGAATTGAACAACGCATTTCAGAAGCGGAAAAACTGGGCTTCCAGGAAATTTACATTTCAAAATTCAGTCAAAAGTCCCTTGATCTGAAGAAGACAAAAATTCAGGTGAAGACTTTTGGCAAACTTACAGAAGTGTTTCAGGACTTGTTTGGCTGACCAAACCAGAAGACACAACCTCATGTATTCCCCGTGGTTAATGCCGAGGAGTATACCACAGGCATCACTAAGTTGTTTTTTGTTTGAGGTGCCTGATGATCATTTCGGCATGAACGCGTGAGTTTTCGATAAACCATTTGTTGGTTTTTAATCCACCACACACTACGCCTGCGAGGTAAAGATTGCGCACATTGGTCTCCATCGTCTCCTCATTGTAAATGGGTGTGCGAAACTCGTCATCCTGAAAAGTAATTCCACACGCTTTCATAAAATCAAATGGAGGTTGGTAGCCGGTCATGGCCAGCACAAAATCATTCTCAATTACTTTGTCACCTTCGGGCGTTGTAATTTCAACCGTAGTAGGTGTGATGCACTTTACTTCCGAATGAAAATAGGCCTGAATGGAGTTCTCTTTGATCCGGTTTTCAATATCTGGCTTCACCCAGTACTTCACACTGTCGCGGATGCCGTCTTCACGAATTACCATCGTTACCTCGGCACCTTTGCGCCAGGTTTCCAGTGCAACATCCACAGCAGAGTTGGCCGCACCGACTACAACAATTTTTTGGCCGAAGTAGGGATGGGGCTCATCGTAGTAATGCTTTACTTTCGAAAGATTTTCACCCGGAACATTCAACAAGTATGGCAAGTCATAAAATCCGAGTGAAAGAATAACGGACTTTGCGGTATAGTCGCCTTTGGAAGTTGTGATGCGATGAATGTTTTCTTTTGATTGAACGGACCTTACTGCTTCATATAATTTCACCGTCAACTCCCAGCTGGTGCAAACTCTCCGGTAGTACTCCAACGCTTCGAAACGATTGGGTTTCGGCTGATGCGAAATGAATGGTACCCCCCCGATCTCCAACCTTTCGGAAGTCGAAAAGAAGGTCATGTTGAGCGGATAATGATACAGCGAATTTACCAGGCATCCTTTTTCGATGATGCAATACGAAAGGCCCGCTTTCTTGGCCTCGATGCCACAGGCTAACCCGATGGGTCCGGCACCGATAATTATCACATCATAATTCTCCATTCAAAACAAATCGCTTGTTAATTAAACAATATTGACAAAAATTTAGGGCTCATTAACCTAAAGTCATGAAAAAACTGTCATTCATTTTCTTTCTGGCGCTCAGCGTAACGGTTTGCGCGCAGAAACAAGTTACCATCGAAGACTTCACCACGAAGAACACCTTCAACCAGAAATCCGTTGGCGGAATCAACTGGATGAAGGACGGGAAGTTTTACTCGACACTCGAAAGCAACAAGATTGTAAAGTACGACATCACCACGGGCAAGGCGGTGGAAACCATTTTTGATGGAACAATGCAAAATCCAAAAGTGGACGTTCGCAGCTACTCCTTCAGCGAGGACGAGAAGAAAATACTGCTTCTCACCAGCTACGAAGGAATCTATCGCAGATCGTTTCGTGCTGATTACTTTGTGTATGATATTCCAACAAAAGCCATCCATAAACTTTCAGAAAAAGGCAAGCAATCGTATGCTGTGCTTTCTGCCGATAATTCTAAAATCGCATTCGTTCGCGACAACAATATTTTTTACGTGAACCTGGCGGATTGGAGTGAAACTCAAATTACAGACGATGGCAAGTTCAACTCCATCATCAACGGAACTACTGATTGGGTACACGAAGAAGAGTTAGGTTTTGTACAGGCCTTTCAATGGTCGCCCGATGGAAAGAAACTGGCCTACTATCGTTTTGATGAAAGCAATGTAAAAGAATACACTCTTCAGAAATGGAACAAAGGTCAACTGTACCCGGATCTCTATACCTACAAGTATCCGAAAGCAGGCGAGGCAAATTCAACCGTTGAAATCTGGTTTTACGACATCGCATCAAAACAAAAAGTAAAAGCAGACATTGGGGCGGAGAAGGATATTTATATTCCGCGTATTAACTGGACGAAAGAAGCGAACACGCTTTCCATCCGCAGACTGAATCGCCTGCAAAACAAGCTCGATATTCTTCACACGAATGCAGCCACGGGCGAATCGAAAACAATTCTCACCGAAACCAACGATGCGTATGTGGACATTGCGTATTGTGGCGACCTGACCTACCTGAATGACGGAAAACACTTTATCCATTCCAGCGAGAAAAGCGGTTACAAGCATCTTTACCTCTATACTATTGATGGAAAACTGGTTCGTCAGATTACCACGGGTGATTGGGAAGTAGTTCAGTTCCTTGGACTCGATGAAAAAGCAAAAGTTCTGTACTACCTCTCCACCGAAGGTAATTACCTCGACCGCCAGTTGTACTCCATTACACTTGACGGAAAGAAGAAAACGAAATTATCGAAAGAAGCAGGAACGCATTCGATCAACGCCAGCCGCGATTTTCAATTCTACATTGACTCCTACAGCGATCTTAACAAGCCGCTTCAGGTAAATCTCTACAAAATGAAAGGTAATGCGCTGGTGATGGTACTGGAAAACAATGATGCACTGAAGGCAACGCTCAAAGAGTATGACTTTGTACCGAAAGAATTCTTCACCTTCAAGGCAGCCGATGGAGCAACAGCATTGGATGGTGTGATGATGAAACCAAAGAATTTTGATGCTTCGAAGAAATATCCTGTATTTGTTTACCAGTACAGTGGGCCGCGTGCCTCAAGCGTTCGAAACAGCTTCAGTACCGATGGCTGGTACCAGATGCTGGTACAGAAGGGATACATCGTTGCTGTTATCGACACACGAGGTACAGGTTATCGTGGTGAGAAATTCACCAAACAAACCTACAAGCAACTTGGCAAGTATGAACTCGAAGATCTGTTGGCTGGCGGCAAGCACTTAGGAAGTTTGGATTATGTGGATAAGAATCGCCTTGGAATTTATGGATGGAGCTACGGTGGTTACATGGCATCACTGTGCATGACGAAAGGAGCCGGTGTTTACAAACTTGGTATTGCCGGAGCGCCTGTTACCAACTGGAGATTTTATGACAACATTTACACTGAAAGATTTTTACAACGCCCGCAGGATAACCCAACCGGGTACGATGAAAACTCCCCCACTACGTATGCGGATAAATTACAAGGTAACTTCCTGCTGATTCACGGCACAGGCGATGACAATGTGCACTTCCAAAACTCGGCTGTACTGGAAGATGCGCTGGTGTTGGCGAACAAACAATTCCGTTCGTTCTACTATCCTGATGAACCCCATGGTGTGCGCGGCAAGAAGCGTGTTCACCTGATGACGATGATGACAGATTTCATTCTCGAGAATCTGTAACTTCCGTTCTTGGTGTTCCTTTGTGAGCTTAGTGTCTTGGTGGTTCAGTAAATTTGCTAACAGGATTTTGAACCACTAAGTCACCAAGCGTACGAAGTAAAAGCTATTATGATTACAAAGGAGAATATCATTGAAGCTCATCAACGGATTGAGCCCTACACTGTACGCACACCCGTGATGACTTCCCCCGAGTTGGATGCGTTGACGGGCGCTCAGCTTTTTTTCAAATGTGAGAATGTTCAGCGGATTGGTGCCTTCAAAGCGCGTGGCGCGATGAACGCTGTGCTCAGGCTTTCACCAGAAGAGCGAGTTAATGGTGTGGCAACCCATTCATCGGGTAATCACGCGCAGGCGTTGGCGCGGGCGGCCAAGATCATGGGCATTAGCGCTTACATTGTTATGCCCCGCACAGCACCTCAAATCAAGAAACAAGGTGTGATCAAGTTGGGAGGTGAAGTTTTTGAATGCGAGCCTACTTTGCAAGCAAGAGAATCTACGTTGGCGGAAGTAGTAAAAAAAACAGGTGCGACCGAAATACATCCGTTCAACAATTACGATGTAATGACCGGGCAAGCCACGGCTGCGAAGGAACTCTTTGAGGAAATCCCCGGCCTTGATGTAATCATCACGCCAGTTGGAGGCGGAGGTCTTTTAAGTGGAACAGCGATGGCAGCAAAATATTTTTCTCCCGGCACAAAAGTATTTGCCGGTGAACCCGAAGGTGCAGACGATGCCTATCGTTCGATGAAGAGTGGAAAGATAGAACCATCACAAGCAACTTCGGTTGCCGATGGTTTGTTGACTACTCTTGGCGACAAGACTTTCCCCATCATTTATGAGAATGTTGAGGAGGTAATTACGGTAAGCGATCGTGATATTGTTAATGCCATGCGATTGACTTGGGAACACATCAAGATCATCTCAGAAACTTCAGGCTCAGTTCCATTGGCTGCTGTGTTGAAGGAAAAAGAGAAATTCAAGGGCAAGCGTGTTGGAATAATTGTTTCGGGCGGCAATGTGGATCTGGAGAGGGCGCTTCAACTGTTCACCGGAAATTAAAGCGGATATGCCATTTGAACATCGAAAGAAAGCTTTGTTGCCCTCGAAGTTGTTCTATCTGAGGATACTTCGCTATGCAGGCTTTACGCTTGTTCTGCTAAGCTTTTCATTAGGAGTAGGTGTTGTTGGGTATCACTACCTGAATGACTTGAGTTGGTTGGATGCTCTTGTTAATGCGTCCATGATACTCACCGGCATGGGACCGGTAGATCCGTTGAAGAATGATGCAGCTAAAGTGTTTGCTTCGTTCTATGCGATCTTCAGTGGTGTGGCTTTTCTTAGTATAGTAGCTGTTTTCCTATCCCCGATTGTGCATCGATTTCTTCACAAGCTACATTTAGATGAGAAGCCGGACTAATAGTTGATCTGCGGAAACCTTTAATAGAGCTCTTTAAATTTTTTCTTACCGGCATCCAAAAACTTTACGAAGCTGTCCACGCTCTTGTCGTAGCTATAAGGATTTACCAGCACGCGTTCATCTTTTCCAACTAATACATAGAATGGCTGTGCGTTGTTGTTGAGGTTAGCGATTTGCAGATCGGCATTTTGTTTACCAATGGTCTTTTTCACTTTGTTGTCGTACTTGGACGTATACCATTCCGATTCCGGCAATTCGGTTTTGTCATCGACATAAAGGGCCACTACTACAAAATCATTCTTCAGTCTTTCGAGCACTAGGGGATCAGACCAAACCACAGCTTCCATCTCGCGGCAGTTTGTACAACCGTGGCCGGTGAAGTCGATGAAGATGGGTTTATTTTGTTGGCGAGCGCAGGCAAGTGCTTGCTCGTAATCAAAGTATCCTTTAAGGCCGTGCGGTAAGTGAAGAAACTCTTCATACTTCGGTTCGTCACAGATTTCATTCGATGAGGTATTTTTAGCAGCCGACAATAAATCAAAGTCGTGTGTGTACATCGGAGGCAAGTACCCGGCCAGGGCTTTCAACGGTGCGCCCCACATGCCAGGCACTAAGTAGACAACAAAGGTAAAGGCAATCATCGCCAGTGTTATCCGGGGGATGCTCACACGTTGATCGTCAACATCTTTTCCGGAATCGCCCGGTAAACGGAATCCTTTCATCAAGTAAATTCCAATCAGGGTAACAATTACTATCCAGATGGCGATGTTGATTTCGCGATCGAGAACTCCCCAATGAAAAGCCTGATCGGCAATGCTTAGGAATTTAAAGGCGAGGGCAATCTCAACAAAGCCCAATACTACTTTCACGGCATTCAACCAGCCACCTGATTTTGGTAATGTATTTAACCACTCCGGAAAAAAAGCAAAGAGCGTAAAAGGAATAGCAAAGGCTAGCGAGAACGCGAACATGCCAACAATTGGTTTTAGAAATTCTCCGCCTGCTGAAGAAACCAAAATACTGCCCACTAAAGGACCCGTGCACGAAAACGAAACAAGTACTAAGGTGAAGGCCATGAAGAACACGCCAATCAACCCACCCTTTTCGGCTTGCGTGTCTACTTTGTTGATGAACGTTCCGGGCAGGGTAATTTCAAACAATCCGAGGAATGAAAATCCAAAAACGATAAACACGATGAAGAAAATCAAATTCGGAATCCATTCAGTAGAAAGGTGATTGGCTGTTTCTGGGCCCATCAACGGAGCAACGGCTGCTCCGATCAATGTATAAATTACAATGATGGATAAACCATAAATGAACGCGTGCGCTTTTGTTTTTCCAGGACCGGTGAAGAAACTAACGGTCATCGGTATCATGGGGAAAACACAGGGTGTTAGCAATGCGGCAAGACCCGCCAGAAATGCAAGAATGAAGAAACCAATGAAAGACTGTTGTTGTGTTTCATTAGATACAAGTGCCGGGTCGAGTATTGGACCTTTTACTTCGCCCCAGCTTTCCTGGGTTGACGTAATTGATGATTTGGCAGAGTCCACAGCAGGAGTTACTCTGACAGCTGTTTCAGTTTTAGTTTCCTCAACTTTCTGCGTTGGGCTTTCAACTTTGGGTTTTTCAATAGCAGCTTTGCCTTCTACTTTAAGGACACCGAAATCAAAGTCACCGTCAAATAATATGCAAGTCTGCTGGCAAACCTGACCGGAGTAAGTGCCTTTGATTTTAAGATCGGGTGATAGCACTTTTATTTTTTGCACGAACTCGCCACTGTTCTCGAAGATGCGCACATCACAATCAAAAATATTGTCATGTTTAAGTTTGTCGTGAATAGCCGTGAGACTTCCAACCAGCTCAAAGCTGGGATCTTTTTCGAATGTGATTTCAGTGGGTAGCGGACCGCACTCTGTATCGAATCCAACGGTGTAAACATACCAGCCTTTATCAATTGTTACGTTGAATTTCAACTCCACCACATCGCCCATGCGAATGGTTTTGGTGGGCGGCTCAGCAACGAGTTTAGCCGGTTTAAGGATTTGCGCGTGGCTCGCTATAACGGAAAGAAAGAGAAAGCCTGCCAGGAACTGTTTTAGCATGGTTCAGAAAATTCAGCGCTAAAATAACGAACTGTTTGGCAAAAAAGTTGATGAAGCTGGATGAAAGGTACGCTACGCGACAAAGTGGTATACTCTTGTGGCCACATCGTCATCTGGTGTCTTCGGGCCAAAATTTCTAGCTACGGAGAGCGTCTACAAATCAATCTCCACCTGGCCCTTCAGCAAGTCTTCAATTTTCTGTCTTTCCCGAATCAACTTTGCCTGGCCATCAATGATCAGTACTTCGGCTGGCTTGGGGCGTGAGTTGTAGTTTGAAGCCATCGAGAATCCATAAGCACCTGCGTTTTTGAACGCGAGAATATCGCCTTCGCGTACTTCGTTGAGTTCACGATCCGAACCAAATGTGTCGGTCTCGCAGATGTAGCCCACTACGGTATAAAGTTTCTGATCACCCTTTGTGTTTGATACGTTGATAATGTGATGATAGGAATCATACATCATGGGGCGAATGAGGTGATTCAATCCGGAGTTTACACCCGCGAAAGTTACCGTTGGTGTTGGCTTTACAACATTCACCTGCACCAGCAGCGTACCCGCTTCGCTCACTAAAAATTTTCCGGGCTCCAGCCAAAGCTCCAGCTTTCTTCCGTATCGTTCGCAGAATTCATTGAATGCTTTCGTTAACCGATTGCCGAGATCCTGGACATCCGTTACTACATCGCCATCCTTGTAGGCTACTTTAAAACCACTGCCAAAGTCAATGAACTTTAAATCCGGGAAATGAACGGCAGTAGTAAAAAGAGTTTCGGCTGTTTTCAAAAATGCTTCCGTTTCTTTGATGTCCGAACCGGTGTGAATGTGCAGCCCTGCGACCTGAAGCGAATACTTTTTAACAAGCTCAAGGATCTCTTGCAGTTGAAGTACCGAGATGCCAAACTTTGAATTACTATGACCGGTGGAAATTTTGATATTACCGCCCGCCATAATGTTTGGGTTCAGCCGAATTCCACAGGAATATGTATTCGAATACTTCTCACCAAACTTTTGAAGCGTTGAAAGATTGTCGATGTTGATCGCGACACCTTGTCTTACACCCTCTTCAATTTCGCTAAAGTCAACACCACTTGGAGTAAACGTGATTTCAGTGGGTTTATAGCCGGCTTGCTGTGCCAGGTAGACCTCGCCCAACGAAACGGCTTCGACACCCACACCATGCTTACGCATCAGTTTGAGAATGGAAATATTCGTAAGCGCCTTGGCAGCATACTTCACTTTTACATCGGCAGCTGAATAGGCCGACTTTAGTTTATTGATCTGCTCTACTATTTTAGCTGCGTCATAAACGTACAAGGGTGTACCGAATTCTTTTGCCAACGTTAGCACGTCATTTCCCTGAATGGTATAAGCTTCGTTTTCGAGTGTCATGTGAAAAGTAAAAGGCTTCAAATATAAACGCTGCGATTCTTTATTCTGACTTCTGAAGAATGAATTCTATTTTTGTAGCCATGAAACTTTTCTTTCGCGAATATGAGCCGGTTGCTCCGGCCAATGGCCAAACGCTCGTTATCCTCCACGGACTCTTTGGGTCATCAGATAACTGGCTCACCCAAGCCCGGATTTTTTCGAACAGCCATTACAAAGTCTTTACAGTCGATCAGGCCAATCATGGTCAGTCGCCACACACCCATAATTTTGACTATCCTTCGATGGTGCACGATCTTGAAGAGTTCTTTGATGACCATAACCTTCAGAAAGCGGTTCTCATCGGGCACTCCATGGGTGGCAAGACCGTAATGAACTTCGCCCTGGCGCATCCGGATAAAATTGAGAAGCTGATTGTGGTAGACATTTCACCGCGCTACTACGACCTGGAGCACTATACCATTCTTGAAGGCCTGAATGCCATGGACATTAACACACTGACCTCACGCAACGAAGCGGATGAGCGATTAGCACAGTATGTATCTGAGCCGGATGTGAGGCAGTTCTTATTAAAAAATCTTCAACGCAAGCAGGAAGGTGGTTTCTCCTGGAAGATCAACTTGCCGGTTATTACCGAAAAGCTTTCGAATATCGGAGTTGATCTCCAGTTTTCAGGAACGTTTGATAAGCCAACACTTTTCATTCGGGGGGTTCGCTCAAAGTATGTTCCTGATTCAGATTGGCCGAGGATAACGGAAGTATTTCCAACAGCAAAATTAGAGACCATGCAAACCGGTCACTGGGTTCAGGCGGAGAAGCCGCAGGAGTTTGTGGAGGTAGTGATGAAGTGGTTGGAAGGAAAGGAATAGAACTAAAAACTAAAAATCTCCAGCCGATAGCCGCAGATGTATTATTGATCTGCGATAATCAACGAGATGCGGGAAACAATTTTTCAGCTTTTCTTCTTCAGTAAGAGCACAGCCCACGTTTCTCGCTCGTCCCTGCTGACTTCCTGTAGAGTGTACTTGGCTGCTTCTTGCAAAAGATCAGCAATGTCGTGAGTGTAGAAACCACTCAACAGCAACAGACCATTCGGGTTTAAGTAGGATTGATATTGTTTAATCTCTGCTAACAAAACGTTTTTATTGATGTTGGCCAAAATGATGTCGAACGTTCCTTTGATTGAAAGTTCTTCCAGCTTGCCTTGTTGAAGATGTATTTGAGGAGTATGATTGACATCAATGTTTTCCTTTCCGTTGATCACGCTCCACTCATCAATATCAAAAGCTTCCACTTCTTTCGCACCAAGTTTGCACGCCATTACTGATAGTATTGCCGTGCCACAACCTGCATCCATTATACGCTTACCCACATGATCCATCATCATTTGGTTCTTCACCATCAGATAAGTAGTTTGATGATGCCCCGTACCAAATGACATCTTGGGGGTGATGATGACTTCGTATGGATACTTCTTTTCGATTTTATGAAAATCAGCGCGGATCAAACATTTATCATCAACGATGATGGGTTCGTAATTCTTCTCCCATTCTTCATTCCAGTTTTGTTTCTGGATTCTGTCCTGATAAAAAACAACGGGTGTTTGAGCGGTATACTTATCCTTAATAGCCTGCAACATTTCTTTGTCGTACTTCTCTTGCTCAACATAGGCCTCAAAGCCCTTGTCTGTTTCCAGGAATGAGTCGAATCCCGCTTCGGCAATTTCGGCCATGAGCAGTTCGGCAAATTCTGGTTCACAAATTACCTGGAGGCGGGAGTAGTACATGGGGTTGATATTTAGCCTCACCCTAAGTCCCCCTCCAAAGGAGAGGGACTTCAAAGCCCCTTCTATGAGAGAGAAGGGGGGATGAGGCTGCTATTAAAATGATTTTGCGATTTCAGTAAATTCTCTCGATTTGAGTGATGCGCCACCTACCAATCCGCCATCTACATCAGCGCACGCAAAAAGTTCTTTGGCGTTGGCTGCGTTAACACTTCCTCCATAAAGGATCGAAATATTGTTTGCCACGTCACCATACATCGAAGCAAGGTGTTTGCGAATAACTGCGTGCATGTCTTGTGCTTGTTGTGCTGTTGCCGTTTTGCCAGTGCCGATGGCCCAAACTGGTTCATACGCGATCACTACCTTTTGAAGCGCGGTAGCATCGAGATGGAAGAGACTTTCTTCTACTTGTTTTTTTACGAGTGTCTCATGGCCGTTGGCTTCCCGAACTTCCAGGGGTTCGCCACAACAGAAGATTGGTGTGAGCTCGTGCTTTAGGGCAACATCCACTTTTTTGGCGAGAAGTTTTCCATCTTCACCAAAGTATTGTCTGCGTTCGCTGTGCCCGAGGATTACATACGGAATACCCAGTGATTTTAACATCGGAGCAGAAACTTCTCCGGTGTATGCACCGGCTTCGTGTTCGCTGCAGTTCTGTGCGCCAATTTTAATACGGGTGCCGCTGCCGATTAAATTTTTGATGGTAAGTAAATAAGGAAACGGTGTACAAAGAATTACAATTGAATCACCCTTCACTTCATCGGCAATCATGCCTTTCAGTTCAGAAGCAAGCGTGTTGGCTTCGTCAAGGGTTTTGTTCATTTTCCAGTTACCGGCTGCAATTTTCTCGCGCATAGTTTTTTAAGTTTTCGACAAAGATAGTTAAGAAGCTTAAAGCAGAAAGGAGAAAGCTTGAAGCTAAAATAGCAAGGCTTTACCATACCGAAATCGTTTTCAATCAACGGTTAAGGCCTTTGCTTAGCGCACTCTGCTTCTATTTCGGTTTGTAATGCGACTCTTTGAAAAGCTGCTGCGCATCGCTTATTTCCATCAGTTGTGGAAGGGTAGTTTCCGGATGGCTCTCCATGTACTTGTTCACAATCTGCCAGCCTACCCATTGCCCAATGCGGCCCGGGCATTTTTCACCCACCTGAATGGTAACGGGGCGCTCGCTCAGAAAATCTTTTTTTACTACGTGGCTGGTAGAAAACAATACTTCATCCTGAATGAATCGTGCCCAAATCAGATTTTCATTTTTTCGTGAGCCTGAAATTTCTTGCGGGGTATACCAGATCAAGGTGCTGTCGGGTAAACACGGCATCATGTGTTTGGCGAAGTAGAACGACTTTCCAAAGGCAATCATATCGGCCAATACAGTTTTATCATTAAGGTTGGTTTTGTTGAAGTTTCGACCAATGCCATAGATCAGCATACAGGAAGGAACGATGTCATCCGGATCATACTTTCGGAGCAGGTACTCGTACATTTTTGGGCGATACTTTGCATCTTTCCCCAGGTAGTAATCGAGGCTGATTACGATGAGCGAGTCCGACACAACCATATCGGTATCCAATCCTGAGATTACTGTTTTTATTTTTGGTGGATAGAAATTCGGATAGTAGTACGAAAGATTGGTGAAGGCTTCTTCAAACTCTGATTTCAATCCTGAAAGATCACCAAACACACGCTTCGTTTCCTGTAGTAAGGTATCAATGTGCGGATTGGTGAACCGGTCATAAATCGTATTGATAAACACTGAATCGTTGGGGTATTCATTTCGCAGTAAGATGTAATCGCGAATTACCGTTTCGCGCCCCAGCAGTGCCACCAGTTCATCTTTTGATGAAACGTTTACCAGTGAGTCTTCGAAATGTTCTACAACAATGGAAACGGGCTTTGCTTCCGTTGGTGTAAAAACACATTCTTCTTTTTCTGATTGGCAACCCCCCAGCAACACAACCGTAAACAGCACTAACCCAAAAATCCGTTTCATAGTAATTCGATTCGACTGGCGAAGATCGGATTTTTTTTGAATCGAACGATTGATAAATACATTAACCTCTATTCACCATGAAAAAACTACTCATCGCATTTCTGTTTTTGTCAACATTCACAACCAGAGCGCAAACCACCGATGAAGAGGCGATACGCGCGGTCATCACCACGTCTTACATTGGGGGCATCCAAAACGGTGGATCTTCCGATGATATTCGCAAGGGATTTCATCCAACATTTAGCATGCTTCGTTTCATCGACAACGATGTGAAGCCTTACGCCATTGAAGAGTGGATTGCTGCGATTGAGAAACGAAAGCTGGAAAATGTCCCACCGCAGCCCAAAGCAGAGGGTAAATTCATTACTTACGACATTACCGGAAATGCCGCCACCGTAAAACTTGAACTCTACCGCGATAACAAAAAAACATTTACCGACTACCTGGTGCTTTACAAATTCACAGAAGGCTGGAAGATTGTGAGCAAGACGTATTATCGACATCTGTAGACAGTTTCGAGTTTATCGTTACGGTTAGTACTACAATCTTCACTCAACTTGGAACTTGAAACGATGAGCGATAGCTTTGAGCATGAATGAATTCGACCTGATAGTAGTGGGTGGAGGTGCTGCTGGTTTCTTTGGCGCTATTCAGGCAGCAGAAATGAAACCCGGGCTTCGTGTTTTGCTGTTGGAGAAGTCGAACAAGGTGTTGGCGAAAGTAAAGGTATCGGGCGGGGGCCGGTGTAATGTTACGCATCATTGTTATGAACCGATTGAACTGGCGCATCATTATCCACGCGGAGAGAAGGCCCTGAAGTCGCTCTTTAAAGTGTACCAGGCAAAACATGTTGTAGATTGGTTTGCATCAAAGGGAGTTGAACTGAAGGCGGAGCATGACGGTCGGATGTTTCCCATTACAAACTCTTCGCAAACCATTATTGATTGTTTTCTTACGGAGGCAATCCGCTTGAAAATAAAAATCGAGATGGGTGCTGGCGTTGTTCAAATTGTTCCAGCTGAAAATTCATTTACCCTTATTGATTCAGAAGGAAGGAAATTCAAATCGGATAAAGTTCTTGTTGCAGTTGGGGGCAATCCAAATCCTTCTTTTTACGAGTGGATAAAGGTGCTGGGTCATCGCATTGTGGTGCCTATTCCATCGCTTTTTACATTTAATGATTCCGAAAAAAAATTTCAGGACTTGATGGGCGTTTCGGTTCCGCATGCAGAAGTGCGTATTGCCACAACGAAGTTTTCGCAACAAGGTCCTGTGTTGATCACGCATTGGGGATTAAGTGGACCTGCGGTGATAAAACTTTCGGCCTGGGCTGCAGAAAATCTTCAACAACGTAACTATGAATTTACCGCCCTGGTTAATTGGACCGGAACAACCCAGGAAGATGAGCTTCGGGTGTTGTTCGACCATCATAAACGCGCTCATGGAAAACAGAAAGTAGTAACAAACACCATGTTTAAATTACCACAACGTCTTTGGCAGCGCTTGTGTGAACTCGCTGAAATAGAACCCGAAAAAATATGGGCTGAGTTGCCACAGAAAAATCAGAACAGGTTGATGGAGTTTTTGATTCGTTGTCCGTTTCAGATTAAAGGAAAAACTACGTTTAAAGAAGAATTTGTTACCTGTGGTGGTGTTGACGTAAAAGAAATCGATCTGGAGAAGATGGAAAGTAAATTGGTGAAGAATGTATTCTTTGCCGGAGAGGTACTCAACATCGATGGCGAAACCGGAGGCTTTAATTTTCAGGCTGCGTGGACAACTGCATTTGTAGCGGCTAAAGCGATTGCCGGATAGAAACCGGAGTTTCGCAAGGCACGCTCTCAACGTGTTTTTCTAAATCGTAAGGTTCGTTTGGTTTTATTGATAGCCTTGATTTTACCTTCGCGAATTAAAACGGAAGCCACTAGCACAACCTGGTCAACAATCATTCGCCAGTTTTTTTGGTCTACTTCGCGCGCTACTTCCCAGGGTGCAAACGATCGGTCTGAACCACGCTCTTCAGCCAGCTTTAGAATTTTTTGGCGGATGTCGTCAGCAAAAACCATAACGCCTTGTTGATGTAAATACTTTAACAAGGTTAACCTAACGATTGTTTCCCTGATTCGGTACTTATTTTCCAAGGGAGGCGTGCAAACCAAAAAAACCTTCAAAATTGAAGAGGTTTTCCCCATTCTGTCAAAACTGACGTACTTTTGCTTTATGACCGTGCCTCAATTTATTACAGATCAGCCTCGCTCAAAATGCGAGATAATGACCATTCTTCGTGCCTGGGTATTTGATTTGGGCGCCAAAACCAGGGAAACCATGAGTGATGGTTTACCCCACTTTCACCTTCATGGTGATCTTTGTTTTTTAAATCCCAACAGCGAAGGGGTAGAACTGGGTTTCGTAAAAGGATTTGAATTACCAAACGATTCGGGGATGCTGGAGTCGAACGGAAGGAAACACACGATGTCAATTACTTTTCACAGTGTGGCAGAGTTGGAGGAACATGAAGACGTTGTTCGAAAGCTGTTGAATGAAGCCGCTATACTAAACGAGTTTCAATCAAAACATAAACCGCACGCTTCGAAAAATGATTGACTCCGAACTTCCCGAAGAACAGGATGACGAACTCTTTGAACACCATCGAATAGTAGCCGATCAAAAGCAAAGCCTCATCCGCATCGATAAGTTTTTAATGGACAGGCTTCCGAATGTTACCCGCACAAAAATTCAATCGGGTATTCACGATGGTTTTGTCAAGGTAAATGAGAAGTCGATCAAGCCGAATTACAAAGTTCATCCGAAGGACGTTATCACTATTGCTTTCCCTGAACCACCCCGCAACACGGAAGTTATACCGGAAAACATTCCGTTGAATATTGTTTACGAAGATGAGCATCTGTTGGTGATCAATAAAGCAGCCGGTATGGTAGTGCATCCGGCATACCAAAACTGGACGGGCACACTGGTAAATGCACTGACTTATCACTTTCAGAATTTACCTCAGATGCCTGGCAATGATGGTAGGCCGGGATTGGTGCATCGCATTGATAAGGATACCTCAGGCTTGCTCGTTATTGCCAAGAGCGAAATAGCTATGACCGGTTTGGCCAAGCAATTTTTTGATCACAGTATCGAACGAACCTATAATGCGTTGGTGTGGGGAATTCCGGACCCCCCAGTGGGAACGATTAACGCCAACGTAGGGCGAAGTTTAAAAGACAGACGAGTAACCGCGGTATTTCCCGAAGGCGATTTGGGCCGAACGGCAATTACGCATTACAGCGTACTACAGGATCTCCGCTATGTTTCGTTGATTGAATGTAAACTGGAAACCGGTCGCACGCATCAGATCCGGGCACACATGAAGTACCTTGGTCATCCCTTGTTCAATGATAGTACGTATGGTGGCGATCAGGTTTTAAAAGGAACTACCTTCAGTAAGTACAAACAGTTTGTTGAGAATTGTTTTCAAACAATTCCCCGGCAGGCGCTGCATGCTAAAACATTAGGGTTTATTCATCCGGCAAACAAAAAGTTTATGCAATTTGATTCTGCCTTGCCGGCCGATTTTGTTGAAGTGTTAGAAAAGTGGGAGAATTATGTGAAGTACAATTGATAGTAAGCGGAAGAAAGATGCTTACTAAAAAGGGTGAAAGTATCGGGCCGATGTGAGCATCACATCAGTGTACAGAAGAAGAGACCAGACGAACGGTTGCCAGATTTTTTACTGACAACTTTCCAGCTTAAAAGGATGGTTTCAGCTTGCGGCCTTTACCCAGCGCCTGGCGGATCTCCTTCAGCGCTTCCCGTTTAAACTTTTTGTACGTGGCTTCATCCTGATTGGTGATCAGCATACCCTTGATATACTGCAGTACCTTCTCGGTCTGATTCTGATCAAGTGAATCAAGTGATTCCAGGATCTCGTGTTTTTGATGAATTGTTGTCATGTACAGTAGTGGTTGTTTGACAATACAAATAACGGAAATCAACCCCCTGATGTTCAACTCCTAAGGCTTGTATTAACGGTAATACAACACGGCCGTAATATTGCGGCTGAAAATGTTGAAAAAGTTGGCTATTTATCTTAGATTCATAGCCTTGAAGTTACCTCAAGGCACCACGTTATATGAAACAAGTCATCACGTTTTTCACTATCATACTATTCTTTGCCGGTTGCGAAACAGAGCCTGAAGTAAACAGAAATCCAGATGCGGATTGGAAGATTATAGATATTCAAACAGACATTGATCTCCATGAGGTTTTCTTTGTAAACCCAAACATTGGATTTGTTGCTGGAACTGCACCCTATGAGCTTGTGGATCATCCTAATAGCTCGATAGTTCTTTCCGACTACACAAAAGACGTCCACATCATTAAGGATGTAACTCCTTACTATCAGAGAATTATCGAAACTGTGCCCAGCGTACCAGAACCTTCTTTTTTTAAGACACTTGACGGAGGTGCTACTTGGGAAAATGTATCCACCCCATTCGTAACCACTGTCACTGACATTTTTTTTCTTGACGAATCTTATGGGTTTGTAGCTACCCTTGACGAAGGAGTTTATAAGACAACGAATGGAGGAAACACTTGGGAAAAAGTGCTGGCCAATGTTATGTTCATGGGACGTTACCGAACCCTGGAAAACCCCTTTGCAAAAATTTATTTCATAAACAAGATGGAAGGCTTTGCTTTTAACGATGAGAAAAATGTAGTAGTAAAAACAATGAATGGAGGAGAAAGCTGGGTTTTGATTTCATCTTTTGTCTTTGAATTTGGAAGTACAGTTGAAGTACAGAATATGATGTTCAATGGGAGCACCACGATCGGTTACGGGTTTTCAATATCTGGTGGATGTTGTGGTAGGGGCGAACTATTCAAAACTGAAAATGGTGGAGATACATGGACCGGGATTGGCTACACAATTCATAACCCTCCTGCCAGCAATGTGGCTCTAGGGTACAGTCCCCCAAAGGATTTTACATTTTTAGACGAAAACATCGGCTTCCTAACGGATGGCTGGAATACTTACATGACTGCCGATGGGGGCATAAGTTGGGAAAGAAAGAATACCAACATCAACATAGATGGCCGAACCGTTAGCCCTGAAAAAATTTCATGCCTTTCCGAGCGCGAAGTTTACATCTTAGATGGTTCCGTTGAAGAGCACAACATGTTAGGAGAGCGATACGAGCTAATCCTAAACAAATGCAAGGTTTATTATTCGAGCAACTCCGGGATAGACTATTCTGAAATGAGTATGCAGCATAACAATGCAAGCGTTAAAAATTGGTTCTTTCTAGATGAAGTAGGATTTTTAGTTGGGGAAAAGGGGCTCATCCTAAAGCACCAACGGAAGTAGCTTCAGGGACACCTTTAAATCCCACTTCAAAAGCACCGAACTGAGTCATCGAAGATTTCCCTTTGGCACCTCTAAAGCCAAAACCTCACTTCTTTCATTCCTGAATTCCACTAACTTTGCGTCCTAAATTTTAATCAAGAGTATGCTTAACATTTTATTACAAGCTCAACAAGGCAATCCATGGCAGTCGTTTATCATTTTCGGAGCCATCATTGTTATTTTCTATTTCTTCATGATTCGCCCGCAGCAGAAAAAGGCAAAAGATGCCAAGAAGTTTGCCGAAGAGATTAAGCGCGGAGATTATGTAGTAACCATTGGCGGTGCACATGGTCATGTTGCCGAGCTGGAAGGCGATACCTTTATACTGGAAGTAGAAAAAGGAGGTCGTATTCGCTTTAATAAATCGGCTATTTCATTGGAAGCAACAAAAGCCGCTGCAGCCAAGAAGTAATGATAAATGCCGGCTTGCTTCAAGTTGAGACGAAGTTGTTTTAACTTTCATCCCTCAACAGACCCACGCAAACCGTCATGAGTTTTGTAAACTCGATATTTAATTTTTTACGCTTCAACCGAAAGAACTGGAAGGCCGTGGTACTCTGCGTTTTTGCAGCCACGGTCTTCTGGTTTTTTAATGCCCTTAATAAAACCTACACAACCAACATCAGCTTCCCGCTGCAGTTTGAATACAATGCAGAAAACTATGTTGCCGTAAGGCCGTTGCCCGACCTTGTTCGCTTGAATGTTACCGGCATGGGCTGGGATTTGTTCCGAAGAAGTCTGGGGGTAAAAGTACCTCCACTGGTAATTTCACTGGAACGACCTTCAGGCATAAAAAAAATTGTCGGTAACCCGGCCTTGTTTGCCAATCAACTGGAGCGCTTGCAAATAAATTTTGTGCTAACCGACACGTTGCACCTTGCACTCGAACCAAAAAGCAAACGATGGGTAACCCTTAAATTGGATTCTCCGTCCATTTTGTTCCGAACCGGTTATGGTATGGTAAGTGAAGCTACGGTATATCCCGATTCAGTTTTTATCGAAGGTCCGTGGGATCTCGTTCGAAGTATTTCTGAGCCCGTGTATCTTAAACTTGATCAACGAAACATCGATGAAAATTTTAGGGAAGATGTGGAGATAAAATTTTTGAACAACGAATTAATCAGGCGCGATCCACCAACGGTATCGGTACGATTTGAAGTTGATGAGTTGGTAAACGTGAGCGATTCGGTAAGGCTTGAACTTATAAACCTACCGAAAGGTGTGCAGCCACTCCTCGGTATCAAGGCAATTCCCTGCACGTTCGCAATCCCTAAAAAGGAAATGGCTTCATTTTCTTCTGATTCCCTGAAAGCCCGCGTGGACTTAAAAGATTTTAAGCGAGGTGAGACAAGAGTATCGCCTACGCTTGTTGGCTTGCCACCCTTTTCGCGCGTTACCAGATTGGATTCGCTTACTATCAAATTTTAGTGCCGTGCAACAACCACTTCAAGTTGGCATAACCGGTGGTATTGGCTCAGGCAAAAGTCTGGTTTGTAAAATCTTTCAATGTCTTGGCGTTCCTGTTTATGATGCCGACAGCCGGGCGAAATCTTTAATGACCACCGATGGAATACTGATAGAACAGATCAAGAAAGAATTCGGTGATTTGTCGTACGATAGACAAGGAAATCTAAATCGGAAGTACCTGAGCGAAGTAGTATTTGGCAACCAGAAGAAGTTGAGCGTTCTCAATTCCCTGGTGCATCCCAGAGTAGGTGTAGATTATACACAATGGGTAAAGACCCACCAGGCGCTTCCCTATGTATTGAAAGAGGCGGCATTGCTGTTTGAATCGGGTTCTTACCAACAATTGGATTGCGTTGTAGTGGTGTATGCTCCGGAAGACCTTCGGGTACAACGGGTACTGAAACGTGACAACCGAACGGAACAACAGATAAGAGACATCATAAAAACCCAGATATCGGAAGAGGAAAAAAAGAGCCGTGCAAATGCCATCATTATAAACGATGAGCAACAATTGGTGATTCCTCAGGTGTTGGCACTGCATCACCGCTTTAGGTCGATGATCGCTTAATTTGTAACCCGATATCGCATCCCGAACCTTGTTTTACCGTACGGTGTTACAACCTGACTAGTAAGTAGTAAAAACTTTACACTTTAATAATGTTACGATTTCGTATTCTGTTTTTTGCTGTTTTAATCGTTGCTGTGTCTTGCACTTCAAAGAAACAGGCCGCACCCGCTGCACAAGGTCGCCAAAGCGGACCGATTATAGCCGATGGTTTTATTGTTGGGCAGCGTTCGGTTAGCGATAACATAGAAGTACCCGGATCACTCCTTCCGTTTGAAGAAACAGAAATACGGTCGGAAGTGAGCGGCCGTATTGTTGAACTTAACATAAAAGAAGGAAGCCGGGTACAAAAAGGGACATTGTTGGTAAAGCTTTTTGATAAAGACTTGCAAGCGCAGCTTCGTAAACTTGAAGTGCAATTACAAATAAAAATCAAGACAGAGGAACGCAACCGCGAGCTTTTAGCCATTAACGGTATCAGTCAACAGGATTACGACTTAGCAACACTGGATGTAGAGAACCTGAAAATTGATATTGAAACCACCAGAATAGCCATTTCGAAAACAGAAATCCGTGCACCTTATACGGGTAATGTGGGATTACGTAATGTAAGTCTTGGCTCTTACATTGCCCCCGCTGATGTTATCACCACCCTTCGTCAGGTTGACCAACTGAAACTGGAGTTCTCTGTTCCAGAAAAGTATGCTAGTGGTATTGCGAAGGGATACAAAGTAGATTTCCGCGTAGATGGCGGAGAAGTAAACCACCAGGCCGCAGTAATGGCAACGGAGAGCAGTGTTGATCCGAATACACGAACATTAAAAGTGCGAGCCGTGGTCAATAAAAATCACAACGAGCTTGTTCCCGGAATTTTTGCTAAAGTGAAACTCCAGCTTGGAAAAGATGATCATGCTATGATGGTGCCTTCGCAGGCCATTATTCCAACGGCACGAAACAAGCAACTTATTTTATTGAAAAAGGATAGCGCTGTATTTACCGTGATTGAAACGGGCATTCGCGACTCTGCTTTTGTGCAGGTGGTCAAAGGGTTGAATGTAGGGGATACAGTGATTACATCAGGCCTGATGGCGATACGTCCGAACTCAAAAATTAAAATCGCAAAGCTAGATCAGCGTAAGTAAGTTTTTTTCTTGCAACCAATAACGGGACACACATGAACATATCCGAGTTAAGTTTGAAACGTCCGGTCATGGCTTTTGTCATGAACATCATCCTGGTGTTGTTTGGTGTTATCGGATTCACCTTTCTGGGCGTACGCGATTATCCAGCGATTGATCCGCCTAATGTAAACGTACAGACAAACTATGCAGGTGCGAATGCCGATATTATAGAGTCGCAGATTACCGAGCCGCTAGAAAAATCAATAAATGGTATTGCAGGGATTAAAAACATCACGTCCTCTTCCAGTGTAGGTGTAAGTAGTATTAATATTGAGTTTCACCTGGGTACCGATCTGGAAGCTGCCGCCAATGATGTACGCGACAAAGTATCGCAGGCCGTTCGCTCCCTTCCACAAGATCTTACCAGTCCTCCGGTAGTTTCAAAAGCCGATGCCAATGCTGACGCTATCATTTCAATGACCGTGCAAAGTAACTCCAGAAATCCGCTGCAGATTACCGAGTATGCCAACAACAATTTGCTGGAGCGTTTGCAAACCATACCCGGGGTTAGCAGCATCCGCATTTGGGGCGAAAAGAAATATGCCATGCGCATCTGGCTAGATCCGACCAAACTTAGTGCTTATAGTTTAACACCGCTGGATGTTCAAGCGGCACTGAATCGCGAGAACGTTGAGCTCCCTTCCGGAAAAATTGCCGGCAACTCAACCGAGCTTACGGTAAGAACGTTCGGTAAGCTTTACACCGAGGAAGATTTTGAAAATGTAATTGTGCGATCAACCAGTGCGGGCGACATCCGGTTGAAGGATGTTGGGCAGGCTGTGCTGGGTCCTGAAAATGAAGAGTCTATTCTTCGCGAGAGTAACATTCCCATGGTAGGCCTTGCCATTTCTCCGCTACCCGGAGCAAACTATGTGGAGATTGCCGATGAGTTTTACAAGCGCATGGAACAAATCAAGAAAGATGTTCCTGACGACATTAAGATTAATATCGCACTTGATCAAACGGTATTCATCAAACGCTCGATCTCCGAAGTAGAAGAAACGCTGATCATTTCATTCTTACTGGTAGTATTGATCATCTACCTTTTCTTCCGCGATTTTATTATTGCCATTCGTCCGTTGATTGATATTCCGGTTTCGCTCATTGCCACATTTTTCATCATGTACTTGTGTGGTTTTACCATCAATGTGTTAACCATGCTGGGCATTGTACTGGCTACGGGCCTGGTGGTAGATGATGGTATTGTTGTAACTGAAAACATTTACAAGAAACTGGAAGGCGGTATGGACAAGTACCAGGCGGCCATGGAAGGATCGAAGGAAATTTTCTTTGCTGTTATTTCCACCTCCATAACACTGGCCGTGGTATTCTTACCCATACTCTTCTTGCAAGGATTTGTGGGGCAATTGTTCCGTGAGTTCGGCATTGTGGTGGCTGGTGCCGTGCTTGTTTCATGCTTTGTGTCGCTTACGTTAACACCAGTGCTAAGTGTTAAACTTACCAGGACCAACCATAAACACTCATGGTTTTATCATGTTACGGAACCATTTTTCACCGGCATGGAGAATGGCTATCGAAAGCTGTTGGGTTCGTTCATGAACATTCGGTGGATATCCATCGTCATTGTGATAGTATGCGGGGTTTCTATCTATCTCATTTCCAAAAATCTTCAATCGGAACTGGCTCCGATGGAAGACCGCAATCAATTTGTACTTCGTTTATCGGCTGTTGAAGGTACTTCGTACGATTACATGGATGCCTTTGTGCAGGACATGGTAACGTTCGTACAAGATTCGGTGCCCGAGTACAAGACAGCACTATCCGTTACCGCGCCAGGGTTTACCGGATCGGGTTCAGTGAACAATGGATTTGTTCGTGTTACGTTAGTTGATCCAAAATACCGCGACCGATCACAACAAGATATTGTGAATATGGTAAGCCGTAACCTGATGCGCTTTCCAGACGGCCAGGCATTTCCAATGCAGGAACAAACCATTTCACAAAGTCGCAGAGGCGGGCTGCCGGTTCAGTTTGTTATTCAAAATAACGACTTCGATAAGCTGCAAACGGTGTTGCCCAAGTTTATCGAGGCCGCGAAAAACAATTCAGCCTTGCAGGGCATTGATGTTGATTTGAAATTCAATAAGCCCGAACTGAAAGTTGAGATCAACCGTCTGAAAGCAACGCAACTTGGCATCAGCGTACAGGATATTGCGCAGACGTTGCAACTGGCGTATAGTAACCTTCGCTTTGGATACTTCACCAAGGAAGGTAAACAGTACCAGGTGATGGGTCAGGTGACGCGCATTAACCGCGATGATCCTGACGATTTGAAGAGCTTGTATGTACGCACGAATTCCGGACAACTTATTTCTATTGATAATGTAGTAACCGTGCGCGAGTCTACTACACCACCTGCGTTGTATCACTTTAATCGCTATAAATCGGCTACGGTATCAGCAGGTTTGGCACCCGGCAAAACTGTGGGCGATGGAATTAAAGCCATGGAAGAGATAAAAGAACAATTGCTGGACGATACCTTTGTTACATCACTGGCAGGTACATCGCGTGACTTTACGGAGAGTTCAAGCAATACTTCATTTGCATTTTTACTTGCCTTAGTGCTGATCTACCTGATTCTGGCCGCACAGTTTGAAAGTTTTGTTGACCCGCTAATTATTATCATGACCGTGCCGCTTGCTATTTGCGGTGCATTCCTATCGCTCTATATTTTCGGGCAAACCATTAACATCTTCTCGCAAATAGGTATGATCATGTTGATTGGACTGGTAACTAAAAATGGAATTCTCATCGTAGAGTTTGCCAATCAGAAACGCGAGGAAGGCTTGTCGAAGTTTGAAGCGGTGCTGGAAGCTTCACGTTTGCGTCTTCGCCCCATTTTAATGACCAGTCTGGCGATGGCATTGGGTTCGTTGCCGCTGGCGCTTTCACTGGGCGATGCATCGACCAGCCGCATGCCGTTGGGGATTGTGATTGTAGGGGGTGTTATGTTTTCGCTGGTGCTTACCTTGTTTGTAATCCCGGCAATGTACTCCTACTTGTCGCGTAAAAGAAAACACATTGAATTTGGAGCCGAAGCCCCGGTGGTAGCTCCTCAAAAGGAATTGGTATATGAAGGTTAGATTATTCGCACTTAGCGTTAGCATTTTATTTTTTTCACTTTCGTCCAATGGTCAGGAGCTTATCACACTGGAGGAAGCGATTCGATTGGCGTTGCAAAAAAACTACGATGTGCAGTTGGCTAAAAATACTGCCGAAGTAGCTTCTGCAAATCAAGACTATGCCTGGCCTGCATTGTTACCGCAGATCAATGCCACGGGTGCGGTTCTTTGGAATGCGAACAAGCAAACGTTGGAGTTTGAAGACGCCACACGAAACAATAGTGGTAAAGCACGATCGCAGAATACCGCGGCCTCTGTTCAATTGAATTGGATTCTGTTTGATGGAACCCGGATGTTTGCCACGCTTGAGCGAATCAATACCCTGGAGGCACAAGGACTTTTGGTTGTGAAAGACCAGATGGTGAATACTATTGCCACGGTTATTAATACATACTATGATATTGTTCGTCAAAAGCAGCAGTTGAATGCCACACAGGAGCAAATGGCTGTAAGCGAGGAACGCGTAAAACTAGCCGACCGGAAATTACAAGTAGGTACCGGGGGAAAGCCAGAATTACTCCAGGCTAAAGTAGACTACAATTCACAACGTACGCTGGTCATTCAACAGGAAGCAGTTATCCTTATGTTGAAGGAGCAGTTGAATGCATTGTTGGGATCTCAACTTCCTGCTACATACGAAGTTGCTGATTCAATTATGATTGACCTTACGCTGCAGAAAGAAGCCATCGCCAACAACTTGGAGTCTTCCAACTATGGATTGCAAGCCTCTCGCTTTAATCTTGAGGTTGCTCAATTGTCGCTTCACGAACGTAGAGCAGACTTATCGCCCGTAATCAGTGCCAATGGTGCCTACAATTTTAACCAAACCGATAACACACTTCTCATAAATCCCTTTGCTGCACTTTTTAGTCAGACCAAAGGCTTTAACTATGGGTTTACCGTTACCATGCCCGTGTTTAATGGCATGAATCGCGTTCGTGAAATTCAACAAAGTAAAATCAATTATAGCCGTCAGAGGCTTTTGTATGATCAGCAACGTCAGGATGTAAACGTTGCCTTGCAGAATGCCTTTGTGAGTTATGAGAATGCGAAGGAAATTCTGTTGATCGAAGAAGAAAATATTCTGCTGGCGAAAGAAAACGTATTCATAGCGCTGGAAGGATTTAAACGCGGCATCATTACCGCTATCGAATTGCGCACAGCTCAACAAAGTTTAGCCGATGCCTACAACCGACTGATCAATGCGCGCTACTTAACAAAAGTTGCCGAGACAGAATTACTGCGGTTGAACGGGGCGTTGCTCCGATAAAATTCTGTAGAGCCGGATGATTATCCGTCTCTACCAGTATATTGGCTTCATGATTCAAGAAATAAATGCAGCCACCGATTTCATCCGTAATCAAGGTGTTGCCCATTCTGAAATTGGCGTAATCCTCGGCACAGGACTCGGTAAATTGTTTGTTCAGCAAATTGAGAATCCACGCATCATTGACTACCGCGACATTCCAGGTTTTCCGGTATCAACAGTGGAGTCGCATCAAGGTAAACTTCATTATGGCACTATCCATAGCAAGAAGGTACTGGCCATGCAGGGTCGCTTCCATTACTATGAAGGATACTCCATGCAGCAGATTACGTTGCCGGTTCGGGTGATGAAGGCGTTAGGTGTCAACTACCTTCTCATCAGCAACGCGGCAGGCAGTATGAATCCCGACTGGAGGAAAGGTGATTTAATGTTGCTCGATGATCACATCAATCTTCAACCTGAAAATCCACTGAGAGGAAGAAATGAGGATACACTCGGGCCACGTTTCCCTGACATGAGTCAGCCGTACGCTAAGCGATTAAATGAAAAATTGATTTCGATAGCAAAGGAGAAAGGCATAGTACTCAATGTCGGTGTATATGCTGGTGTAATGGGTCCTAATCTGGAAACACGTGCGGAGTATCGTTTTCTTAGAACGATTGGTGCCGATGCCGTTGGAATGAGCACGGTGCCCGAAGTGATTGTGGCCAATCATGCAGGTTTGCCGTGCTGCGCAATTTCTGTCTTAACAGATGAATGTGATCCGGACAATCTGAAGCCCGCAAGCCTGGCCGACATTTTAAGTGTAGCCGCAGAGACTGAACCAAAACTCACGGAGCTTTACCTGGAATTAATCCGGCAATTGTAGATTTACACAACGACAGGTTTCTTGTAGCCGATAGGCTACTTCTGCAGGAAAAAATTTATGAGCTTATGCAAAAGGAAAAATTACATCCTCAAGGTCCATCCTTCTCACGAATCATTGCCGGAGCCTGGCGTTGGCATGAAGTATCCTCCGATGTTGTTGAACGGTTAATTCATACATCGTTGGATGAAGGCATTACTACCTTCGATCATGCCGACATTTATGGTGATCATGGCAATGAAGAAATTTTTGGAAATGCGCTCCGTAAAAATCCATCACTTCGAAGCAGAATGGAACTGGTAACAAAGTGTGGGATCAAATTTCCATCTGCGAAGCGCCCGAAGTCGTGGACGAAGCATTACGATACTTCGAAGGAGCACATTGTGCGGTCGGCTGAGAACTCGTTAAAAATGTTGAACTCCGATCATCTTGATCTGTTACTGATTCATCGCCCTGATCCGCTGCTCAATCCTGTTGAAGTTGCTGAAGCTTTTGCTCAACTTAGGCAACAAGGAAAAATACTGCATGTTGGTGTTTCCAATTTCACGAGCGCTCAATTTGAAATGCTGCAAAAGTTTCTGCCGTTCCCGTTAGTAACCAATCAGATTGAAATTTCATTGTCCACCACAGCGCCATTGTTTGATGGTACCCTCGATGTGTTGATGAAGCATGAAGTTTCACCCATGGCCTGGTCGCCTTTGGGTGGCGGGAAATTAATTAGCAATAATCGTGGATCATTGTTCTCAAAAGCCGCTGAGTACAATGCTACGGAAACACACCTTTCACTGGCGTGGCTTTTAAAACATCCGTCCAGAATCTTTCCGGTAATTGGTACCACCAAACCAGAACGTATTATGGAAAGTGCCATGGCCATAAACATTAACCTTGATCGGCAGGATTGGTTTGAGATGTTAAAGCAGGTGAGAGGATTTGATGTTCCGTAGGGACTTGACATCAAAACTAAAAATTGCATATTTGTTTGACACAATGAAATTGAAATGAAAAAAATTTTCCCTTTCGTTATTTTTGTTGTTGCAGCGGTGGCCGTACACGCGCAAGATGTTTCGTACGATAAAAAAGTTGGAGCCGAAGCGGCCGTAAAACTAGAACAGCTATACGGTTTAAGTAATTATCCGTCATCAGCAAAATTACTAGACTCCATAGGCGCCAGACTGGTGACGAATCTGGGCACGCAGCCCTTTACCTATGAATTTAAAATTGTGAACATGGTTGAACCCAACGCCATGACGCTGCCGGCTGGGCACATTTATTTCTCAAGAGGAATAATAGCGTTAGCCAATTCGGAAGACGAGCTGGCTTGTGTGATGGGCCATGAAATTATTCACGCCCATAAGCGCCACACCATTAAGGCCGAGAAGAAAAAAATTCTTCCAACCATCATCAAACTTCCGGGTAACCTGATCAAAGTGGTTTCACCTTCATTGGGCGGTAAGATAAATGCCCCAATTGAAGGAGTCTCCCAATTAGCTGAGGCGAAGTACAGCAGAAAGAATGAAACAGAAGCAGACAAGCTTGGTGTGCAACTGGCCGCCAAGTCAGGGTATGACCCATTGGCCCTGGGCGATATACTAACCCGCATTAACAGCGCGGTTGAATTGCTGACAGGCCAAAAACAGAAGTTCAATTACTTCGACTCACATCCCTTCACACCCGATAGGGTTGCCGCAATTAAAGCCGAATCAAAAACAGTAACCATTGCTGACAGGCCCGAAATCACGGTGGACAAAAATGATTTTCTTTCACGGCTTGATGGCATCATGATCAGTGCCGACCCCGCACAAGGGGTGCTGCGCGATTCCCTTTTTCTTCATCCCGACATGGGGTTCTCACTGGTGTTTCCAACCGGATGGAAATATCAGAATACACCGGTAGCTGTGGTAGCAACACAAAAGGACGACAAAGCGCAAATGATGTTAACCGTTGCTGGCCCGGCAAAAGATCCATCAGAATATGCCAATACTTTTGCGAAAGAGAAACTGAAAGGACAGGAGAAATCGATCATTAAAAATGATAAGGTTACCGAGAACGGCTTGCCAGGTCATCTTATTACGATCAAAGAGAGTACCCGCCAGGAAACCGTGTATTGTCACATACTTTGGTTGAATCTCAACCAAATAACCTATCAGTTTATTGCCATCGGAACCAGTGCTTATGAAAGGGTTATGAAAGATGCGGTACTCAGTTTCCACGCGATTACTCCTGAGCAACGGCAATCTATTCAAGTACTAGTACTACGGATTATAAAAGCTGAAGACGGTGAATCGTTAGAAGCATTGAGCAAGCGAACCGACAATGCGGCCTCACAGGATTTTCTTGCCTTGATCAACAACGTTTCCAGGCAAGCTACTTTCAAGGCTGGCGAGGCTGTTAAAATTTTGCGCGCAGAGGTTTATGAGAAACCCTAGTTGATAGCGTCCTCAAAATGTTCGATTATTACTTCAGCGCCCAACGTAATGGAGATTATATCAAAGCGAATGTGGCCATGCCAATTGGTGGAGAAGATAAACTCTTCGGCAGCTTCAAATACATTGCGGGTCTTTTGAGCATCAACAAAATCTTCGGGTTGACCGAACCAGGTTGAGGTGCGGGTTTTTACTTCAACAAAAATTATCCAGTTGTCGCGCTTAGCAATCAAGTCGATCTCGGCATGTTTGTAGCGGTAGTTGCGCTCAACAATCTCAAATCCTTTCTGCCCCAGAAATTCTGCGGCCAGGCTTTCGCCCTTGTTGCCGGTTTTAATTTTATCGCTCATAACATTTTCGATTTACGAAGTACGATTTTGGATTTACGATCTAGGTCGTACAGGAACTCAACTCACGGCAAAAATCGTAAATCGTCAATCTAAAATCGTAATTTTACACCCCTATGTCAACCACGAAGAAATACATCGAGGGATTTACCCGCCAACTTTCTGATGCCTTAAAAATTGGCCAGTCGCTGGACCTAGATCGCCCGGGAAGTGATATCAGAAATATTGTGATTGCCGGCATGGGTGGTTCGGGCATAGGTGCCAACCTGGTAGAATCGTTAACCTTTGGCAGAATTCCAATTCCGATAACGGTTTGTAAAAGTTACAACATCCCGCAGTTTGTCAGTCCGCATACCTTGTTCATTGCTTGCTCGTATAGTGGCGATGCTGAGGAAACTGTTGCCGCCCTGAACAAGGCATTGCTGAAACGCGCACAGGTAATTGCTGTTTCATCTGGAGGAAAGCTGCTGGATATTTGCCGTGAATACAACCTACATTACATTCAACTGCCCGGAGGATCAGACAGCCCGCGGGCCATGCTGGCATTTAACATGATCGCCCTGTTGTATGTATTGTATCATACTAATCTGATTGGCGCGGCCTTCATCAAGGAAACTGAAAATGCCATTGAATTTTTAGATCGCGGTGAAAAAGGAATTCAATCGGAAGCTGAGCTGATTGCCAAGAAATTGAAAGGCAAATTGCCTGTGATCTATTGCGACAGCCGCTTGAATGCCATCGCCCTTCGCTTTCAGCAACAGTTGAATGAAAACGCCAAGCAGCTGGCGCACATCAATACCTTTCCGGAAATGAATCATAACGAGTTGGTAGGATGGCGATTTCCAGAGCCGTTGATGCCGATGCTACAGCCGATTTATTTGTATTCCGATCACGATCACGAACGTGTGGAGAAGCGCATGGAAATCTGCCGGAGTATTTTCGAAAAAAAATCGAATCCGATTATTGATGTGGTAGCAGAAGGAGCTTCGTTGGTGGAACAATACTTTTACCTTATCCACCTCACGGATTGGATTTCGCTTTACCTCGCTAAAGAAAACGGAGTAGACCCAGATCCAATCGAACCGATTGATTACCTGAAAACGGAACTAGCCAAGTAGCGATTGGTGTTTAGATTGTCAACAGACAATGTAACGTTCGATAAAACAAAAAATGAATTCCGTCCTGAATAGAAAAACACAGTTCATCGATCTTGGCCTGAAAGATTACCAGCAAGCGTGGGATTACCAGGTATCGTTATTTGAGAAGACGCTGGCCGTTAAATCCGAAAACAGAAATCTTCCTGCCGATGGGCAAAAGGCAACAGACAATTTTCTCATTTTCTGCGAGCATCCCCACGTATTCACCCTCGGCAAAAGTGGTGACGAACAGAACCTGCTAGTGAAAAAGGAAGCGTTAAGTGCTGTAGAGGCTTCGTACTACCAGATCAATCGCGGGGGCGACATTACCTACCACGGACCAGGGCAGATTGTTGGTTACCCCATAATAGATCTGGAAAATTTTTTCACCGATATTCACAAGTATATGCGGTTGCTTGAGGAGGCAGTCATTCAGACGTTGGCAGAGTTCGGTGTGGCTGCCGGAAGAATTTCCGGACTAACCGGTGTCTGGCTGGACGTGGATGATAAACGCAAGGCTCGGAAAATTTGTGCACTCGGTGTAAAAACCAGTCGCTGGGTAACCATGCACGGTTTTGCTTTTAATGTTAATACGAACCTGCGATATTTCGATTACATTGTGCCCTGTGGTATCACCGACAAGGCCGTGACTTCGCTGGAGAAGGAACTCGGAGCACCACAAGACATGAAGCAGGTGGAGAAAATCCTGCGCGAGAAAATTGTCGAACAATTCGGGATGGAACTGCTATGATGAAGGACATAAAAATTCCGGAAGTGAAAAACGTAACCCTGGCGGTTGCGCGGATCAAAAGTGCTGGCGAGAGCGATGAGTGGAAAGTGTACCTGATAAACAACAATGACTTTCCCATCGAAAACACATTAGTATCGAGCAAAGGATATGGCGAGAAGGATGGAGAGCAACAGCGAACTTCGATTTTGCGCCACTACCTCGATACAATTGCCGCCAATGCTTCGGTGTTGATTGAACCGATTGATCCGGCTGTGTTTCATTTGAACAACGAATACTGGGTTAGCTACTACATTGGCAAGCAGATTTTTGATAAACGTTTTGTGTTTGTGCCCGATGCGATTACCGAGAAGAACATCTCGTTCATAAAGGAACTGGAGATGGAAGGTGTGCTGCATTCTTGACTCTTGAATTCTAAATCCATGATATGAAACTACCGTTTAAAAAAAGACTGTGGAAAGTTGTGCTCATCATGCTGGGCGGCTTCCTGGTGTTGTTCACCTTCCGCTTTATTTATGGGTACACCACAGGCATGGCCGAAGTACGTGAAGAATATTTTTCTGACTTCTTTCAGGATGAAGAGATGGCAAGCCGTTGGCACAATTACGCCAGCGACAAGTACAAATTTAAGAGGCAGACAGACTATAATGTTGCCGAAGCGGCATCGCAAGCTAATGAATATGATGTGAATCAGAAATATGAAAAAACGGCAACAATTAAATCCAAAACCAAAACATATGACGAAGACGAGAAGAGGCTTAGAGATGAAATAAAAAAGTTCAATGCTATTATTCAGTACGAGCAAAACAGCGGACAAAAGGGGAACCGCGAGCTAAGTCTCCTGGTGGGCGTACTGCCCGAAAAGTTTGACACTTTTTATATTGAGCTGCAAACCATCGGAAAGGTAAGTGTAAAAGAAATAACAAAGGTTGATAAAACGAATGAGTTTAAAAGTCTTCAGGCAAAACGAACTTCTCTTGAAAGCATGCGCACCTCGTTGCTTGAACTCCGCAGGCAAAGCGGTAAGATTGAGGAATTTATCAACCTTCAAAACAGATTGCTCGAGGTTGAGCAAGAACTTCAAAGCCTCGGGGTACTTCTCGGTGACTTTGATGAAGAGAATGAATTTTGCACCGTTAAGTTTTCTTTATTGGAGGGCAGGGGCGAAATAAAAATAAGCACACTTCATCGGATCAAGACCGCTTTTGAGTGGACGATTCAATACTACTTATTGTTTTTATGTATTGCTGCCGCTGCTTCAGTGTTTTCGTTTTTCTTCCTGCTGATTATTGACAAGTTGATTCCAGGAATTATTAACAGGATTAATTCCTAGAGATCATTTACATACCCCAGTGAAATCAGTTGCTGTTCATGATTGACGGCATACGTTTTTCCATTGGCCAGAACATATAATGCATCAGAAAGCCCGAGCACATGCCTGTACAAGTGGTCGGTAATCACAATGCCTTTTTCCTTTTTCTTTTCCGAAAGATATTCTTTTAAGGTATCGACATGAACGGGCATAATACCAGAGAAGGGTTCGTCCAGCAACGCGAACCTGGATGGGGCATTTAATATCATCATGATTTCCAGTATGCGAAGTGTTCCTCCTGAGATTTGAGGTGGCTTCAATTGAACAACATCCTTTATCAGAGGGAAAACGTCAATGATTTTTTGAGGATCAATGTAGAAGAGCTTCAACGCTTTTGAAACAGATATATACGAAGGGATAAGATGTTCCTGTGGAAGATAGCTGATGTCTTTGTTAAAAGGGACCAGCACCGGCTCTCCGTTTATGCGAACAGATTTTGAATGACCTTCCAACGATCCAAAAACAATCTTCATCAAGCTGGATTTTCCAGAACCATTGCGGCCCAAAAGCCCGATGATTTGGCCTGTCTCACATTTCACATAAACACTGGAAAGTATTTTTCGAAGGTTGTACTCCAGGTAGATGCCATCCATTTCCAGCGTGTGCGTCATAAAAGTTTTAGCGTTATGAGGGTGAGGATTATCCAGATGAAGAAATCAATCGCCAGGGATTGCAGGTATAACTTCTGCAACGTATAACCCAGGTTGAAAAAGAAAATGAATTGCTGCGACCGAAAGAAATGAACGTACGCGATCAGAACAGCATTGGTGAGAACCTTCAACCAAAAAATGAAAACAACGGAGTATGGTGAATGCGATTTCAATATTGCCCAGCAGCCAAGGAAGGAAATGGTGATGGCGATGATGCGAAAGTTTTTGTAGAAGGCCAGGATTGGTTGCATGGAATTAAAATCGAACAACTATCATACCATCCATTAGAAACTAATTACTACTTTTAATTTTTTAAACCCGATGTGAAATGATTGCCGAACTCCGCGACATCCTTTTTCTGGATATTGAAACCGTTGCTAACACCTATGACTACCCATCGCTGGATGAGCGACTGAAAGTACAATGGTCAAGAAAAGCAAGCTTCTTTAAGCGCGATAACGAAGCGCGTACCGATGAAGAGATTTACCACGAGCGTGCCGGCATCTATGCTGAGTTCGGCCGAATAGTGTGTATTGCTGTAGGCAAATTTATCGAGAATGAAGCGGGCGAGTTGGTGCTGAAGACAAAGGCCTACCAGGGTCATGATGAGAAAGTATTGCTGAGCGATTTCAAAACCATGATCGAAAAGATGAATGGCTCCCTTCGACTTTGTGCCCACAATGGCAAAGAGTTCGACTTTCCATACCTCTGTAGAAGGATGTTAGTAAATGGAATTGCCTTGCCGGAAGTATTGAATCTTGCGGGAAAGAAATCGTGGGAGGTTCAACATCTGGATACGATGGAGCTTTGGAAATTTGGTGATTATAAACACTACACCTCGCTTGATTTACTGGCAGCCATTTTCAATATACCCACCAGCAAAGACGGCATTGATGGTAGTAAGGTGAATTACGTTTACCATGTTGAACAGAATCTTCCCAAGATAAAAGACTACTGCCTGCGCGATGTTGTTGTGCTGGCTTCGTTGTTCTTAAAACTGAGGGGTATAATATTGGAGAAGGAATTTGCTGTTCAGAATTCTTAATACGTTCAGCTGTCTTTGTCAATTCTTCTTCCTCCCGGTCAACCCCGGATAAAGTGTTGGCACCAGGTCTGAGGTGAAAACCTCCTTCGTGTCAATCTCCATCATTGACAATACTCCCGACCAACCGGCACCCGTGTCCATTAACCACACCTCGCAGGCTTGCACCGGCTGGCTAAAAGGTATGGGTGTATGGCCTAGGTAAACCTCGTCAAACCCGGTAAGCTGTCCGGAGATTTGCTTCTGATAAAAATCCAACGCGATACGGGCAAGGTTTCTGTCCCACAGAAAAATTTCATCGTTCTGGTTTTCGAGCGCGCGGTGAGGATCGATTCCGGCATGAACGAACAACCTTTTTTGAAGCAGAAAGTAGTAGGATGCCTTCTCCAGGAATATGAGGTGTTGGCGGGGCACTCCACCAGCATACGATTTGATGGTTGCCTCACCTCCTTGTTTAAACCACACCTCATCAATAAAACCGGTTTTCATCCAATGGCGAGTCCACCAATCGTGATTGCCCAGAACGTACGAGAGGTGTTTGATCTTGAGGAGTTCGTCAATGCAATCCTTTGTGTCTGGCCATCCATCACAAATATCCCCCAAGCTGATCAGGTGATCGTTTTCGTAATCAAACCCCGAGCGTTGCAGGCATTGTCGCAAGGCGCGGCTTGCACCATGGATATCACCAATAACAAAAGTTTTTCCCATCAGCCCCCCGTCTGCGTTCACTGCTTTCTGTCAAATTTATGAAACTGAAATCTCAATAATTACGCTATTTTTGGCAGGTTTAAATTAGAACAAGTCGTATGGAAGCGGTAGCCGTTGAAAAGCATCAGGAGCACAAAGAAAAAGTAAAACAGGTTTACTCCGAAGTAGGTAAAGTAGTAGTAGGCCAGGAGTACATGGTAAACCGGTTGTTGATCGGTCTCTTCACCAATGGTCATATCCTGTTAGAAGGTGTGCCGGGTTTGGCGAAGACACTCACCGTAAGTACGCTTGCCCAGGTATTGCATCTGGATTTTCAACGCATTCAGTTTACACCCGATCTGCTTCCGGCCGACCTGGTGGGTACAATGATCTACAATCAGAAAGAGGGGAAATTTGATGTGAAGAAAGGTCCCATCTTCGCCAACATTATTCTGGCCGATGAGATTAATCGCTCTCCGGCAAAAGTGCAGTCGGCCTTGCTTGAGGCGATGCAGGAGAAACAAGTAACGATTGGTGAGACTACCTTTAAACTGGATCGACCGTTTTTGGTGATGGCAACTCAAAACCCTGTTGATCAGGAAGGAACCTACCCCTTGCCCGAAGCGCAGGTAGACCGGTTTATGATGAAGGTGTTTGTGGATTATCCAACCAAAGACCAGGAGATTGAAATCATGCGCAGAATATCAAACATGAAGTTCGATTTCAAAGTAGGAACGGTGCTAAGCAAGGAAGATATCTTTGACATCCGCGATCAGGTAAACAAAGTAAAGATATCAGAGTCGCTGGAACGGTACATCATTGAGTTGGTGTATGCCACGCGCAAGCCGTTGGAATATAAGCTCACCGAACAGGCACAATACATTCAGTTTGGCGCTTCACCTCGCGCGAGTATAAACCTGAACCTGGCATCCAAAGCCATGGCCTATCTGGATGGCAGGGATTATGTACTGCCCGAAGATATTAAAGAGGTAGCCCTGGATGTAATGAACCATCGCATTCTGCTGAACTACGAAGCCGAAGCCGATAATGTGCGAACAACAGATATTATTAAGGTGATTTTGAACAAGGTTCCGATTTCAAAGTAAAGCAGGTTACAAGGATTTGCCCAGGTAGCTCATGGTTTTAAGCATGAGCTATTTTTTTTGGCGTGTCTCGTTTACCATTAGTAAACACAAAACATTCTCCTGCCTACATCGCCCCTTACAGGTTAAAAAATCGTGTTTGCAATGTTAAGAGGAAACAGTAAAGTAATCTATCGTTCGATCGCCAAACGATTATTTGCCGCTAATCACGCAAACCAGCGTTCGTAGACTATCTCTCCTTAACAATTTGGTAACAAAGGCAACCCGGTCAGGTAATATTAGAGGCTCACCTTTGTGTCAAATTTAGTAACTATGAAAATCAGGTTTATTCTAACCGTCATGCTCTTCGGATTTGGTGTAGCAGCATTTGCACAGAAGGGTACTATTTCAGGCCACGTTAAAGAAAAGACGACTGGTGATGATGTTATCGGTGGGAATGTGCGCATTGAAGGAACAACAGCGGGGGCATCGACCGATATCAGTGGAAATTTTTCGTTCCCGGTTGATCCAGGCATGCATAAACTTGTAGTTACCTACATTGGTTTTCAAAAGTTGGTTGTAGATGTTGAAGTAAAAGCTGGAGAAAATACAAAGATTGAACTTCAGCTGGAGGCTGAAAACCAGCAACTGCAGGAAGTAGTGGTTACTGGTAAGGCGGATAAGACTTCTGAGTCTAACTTAATGGTGGATAGAAAGAATGCCATTGGGATGTTGCAAAATATCGGGGCCCAGGAGCTTTCCAGAAAAGGAGTTTCAAATGTGGAGGCAGCCGTGGTTCAGGTTACCGGAGTAAGTAAGCAGCAAGGACAAAAAAATGTTTTTGTTCGTGGTCTTGGCGATCGGTACAATTCAACCTCGCTTAACGGGCTCCCACTTCCTTCTGAGGACCCGGCATACAAAAACATTTCGCTTGACTTTTTCACCACAAACATTATTAACAGTATTGATGTTAACAAAACGATGAATGCCCGTATGTACGGAGACGTAGCTGGGGCTAATATTAATATTGTTTCAAAAGAGTTGTTCGAAGAAAGAGAATTGACTGTTAGCGCATCTGTAGGAGTAAACTCACTTACCGCAGGCAAAAACTTTTATCGCGCTGATGGTACAAACTTTCTTGGCGTTACGGATAAAACCATCACGGTTAACGATCTGTCGCAATACAGCTTTAAGAATTCCATGAATACGAATAAAGTGGATGGCCCATTGCTTAATTCAAGCCTTTCCATTTCGGGAGGTAGAAATTTTGACTTGAGTGGCGGAAGTTCATTGGCTGTATTTCTAGTAGGCGGTATGAACAGCGAGTACATTTTTAAAACAGGTGTATCAAGAACAGTTAACCCTGATGGAACGCCAAGACAGGATTTTGACTATGATCGTTACGACTACAATGTTTCTCAATTGGGCTTAGCCAATGTAACCTACCGTTTTGTAAACGGCAATACATTGACCTATAGCGGAATTGTAATCCATGACAATAAGCAATCGGTAGGTAACTATACTGGTTTTAGTCTTACCATAAATGACAACGATGATGAAAATGGCAGAAAGAGCTATGTGCAGCGTCAGCAAATGAATGATAATCTTCTATTCGTGAATCAGCTGATGGGAGATTTTAAGCTTAACGATAAATTTTCGTTAGCCCTTAAAGGCTCGTACAATTCTGTATTAGGCAATGAGCCCGACCGCAGAACAACAAGCTACCGATTTGATGGAGAGAGCTATGTAACCAACACAGGATCGGTTGCCTCCAATAATCGCTTTTATTCTGATTTAACTGAGAATGAGTTTGCCGGTGACGCTGAACTTGCCTATAAAGTTGGAAAGGCAGAGAATGATAGAATTACAGTAGGGTATAATTTCAGAAATACAGCTCGCAAGTTTGAATCAACACAGTTCAATCACAGCTGGTCGGTACGTTATCCGGTGGATATTGAAAATCCGGATGGCGCTTTTAATCAGCAATCAATAGATAACGGAACATTTCAGCTTCTAACAAGTCGCGGTTCCAACGAAAAAGCATTTATCCCCTTCTTCTATACAGGCGACCGAACAATGCATGGAGCATTTGTTTCGCTGGATTATGAATTAACACCCGCCTTATCCCTCAATGCAGGCTTACGCTTTGAACATTTCTACCAAAAGGTGAGATGGGATGTAAACATTGACGAGATTAATCCCAATGTGCCTGATGATAACACCGTGGTAAAGACGCCAAACTATTTGTTGCCCAGTCTGAATTTAAAATATAGTCTGTCGGATGCTAATGCCATTCGATTGGCCAGCAGTAAAACGTACACATTTCCACAGTTTAAAGAGTTAGCTCCATTTTTATATGAAGACATTAACTTTTCAAGCTTTGGTAATCCATACTTGTTGCCGGCAGAGAACATTAATGTTGATCTCAAGTTTGAGCATTACTTTGGTGGCGATGAATTAATTGCATTCACAGGATTCTTCAAGAGTATCAAGAATACGATCAACCGGGTTCTGGTAGCTTCTGCAGCAAATGAGATCTCATATGTAAATACAGGCAATGCCACCGTGGCAGGTGCCGAAATGGAATTCAGAAAGAAATTCTTTGACTCGCCCGAAGGCGGATACCTTAGCTACGGACTGAATCTTTCATATCTCTACTCCAACCAGGAGCTTAAAGATGTAGATAGTGACAAGTTAACGTTTCAGCCAACAAATGATGAGTCTACGCTAGAAGGAGCATCATCGCTTTTGATTAACTCCGATCTTACCTTCGTTAAGACAAGCGGGTTACGAAAATTCACAACGGCTGTTGTGTTCAATTATTTCAGCGATCGGATTTTTACCATCGGAGCTCCCAATGGAAATCAACATATTTATGAGCGTGGAATTCCTACATTGAACTTCATAACCAAGTATTCTTTCAACGATAAGCTGAGCGTTAACTTGAGTTTCAAGAATATTCTTAATCCTGAATTCAAACTCACACAGGAAGTATCCTCAGGTAATGATGAAGTTATCAGAAGTTACAAGAAAGGAATGGACTCTTCTATAGGCGTAAGCTACAGGTTTTAATAGCATGCAATTAATTTGGATTGGGCATACGAAGAGTGAGGACTGTTGTTAACAATTCTGTAACATCAGCTAAATATCCTAATAAAGATTTAGTAACACAGAGGTTTAATTGAAGTCGCATTTAAGCCTGACATTTGAGCCAATTAACAGCCCCGAGAAAGGTGATCGGGGTTTTCAAAACTCAAAATTGTAACTTAAATTTTTTTAAAAATGAAAATGCTTAGGAACTATCTATTCTTTCTGTTGGCTGCTTCGCTGGTCTTTTCAAGCTGTGATGATGATGATCCAAAAAAAGATACTGATACTCCCGATGGAGAAATTGAATCTCAAGATGATGTTGATTTGGTTGTAACAGATCTGCAAGGTGAAGTTACGGGTGATATTACATTAGCCGCTAGTAAGGAATGGATTTTAACAGGCCCACTGGTTGTTAACGATGGAGCAACACTTACTATTGAAGCGGGTACTACCATTAAGGCAGCAGCAGGTGGCTCAAATGTTTACATTGCCATTGACCGTGGTGCTAAGATTTCAGCTATCGGAACAGCGGCTTCACCCATTAAATTTACCTCGAACGCGGCATCACCTGCATCAGGTAACTGGGGTGGTCTTCTTCTAATTGGTAATGCCCCTATAACCGGTGGTGGTTCTGCTGTTACGGAAGTTGTTGATTTTATTTATGGTGGTAATGTCGCTAACGATAACTCTGGAACTCTTAAGTATGTTATTCTGGAGTACACTGGTGCTCTTATTAACGATGAAAAAGAATTCAACGGACTTACGCTGTACGCTGTTGGCACTGGAACTACCATTGATAATATCTTTATCAAGAATGGTAATGATGATTCAATAGAGTTTTTTGGTGGAACGGTAAACGTTTCAAACATTCTGGCTGTAAATGCGACAGATGATTTGTTCGATTATACACAGGGATGGGTTGGAACTGGAACAGACTTATATGGAATACGCGAACAGGGATACGATGTGCTAAGCAGCGACCCAAGAGGTATTGAAGGCGATGGAAACTTTGACGGCCTTACTCCTGGCCTGACGCCTCAATCAAATCCAACACTTACAAACGTAACGATTGTTAATAAGTCGACCGTTGCTGGTGGTATGAACGATGTTTTGAAAATCAGAAGAAATAGCGCAGGTTCATTTTCGAATGTAAGAGTCATTTTTGCTGACAATGCACCAGCTCCTGGCGATTTCGTTGATTGTGCTAATGGTGGAGGTACAGGCGATGCAGCAGCAAGTACCACCATTACAATATCAGGTACGGGCGCCAACCTTAACACGGCCGATAATAATGCGGGCGCTAACAGTGCAACAATCACGGTGGGTGAAACTACAGGTGTTGCTGATCCTGCTACAAAATTTGCATGGACTGGCTACACATTCTAGTAGCCGTTTACGAAAAGACCTTTGAAATTTTAAGAGAGTCTCTGTAACAAGAGACTCTCTTTTTTTCCAGACAGGATATGTTTGATCAATTCACTTTCCGCTGTTTCTCCTTATGCATTTCTACAACCTTCTTGATCTGTTCACCGGCCAGGGCAACGGAATCCTGATCGTGCTTATTTTTTTCTATTCTTTTTAACAGCGTTTCGTTTTCCAGCGTGTTGTTTTCGATGGATTTCTCGAGTTGAAGTTTTTCGCGTTTGTTGTCTTCCAGCTTAATGCCAAGACTTTTGTTTTCATTCGCGAGTCTTTGCTGCTGCTTTTCCACAGCTTGTTGTGCCCGCAGCGATTCATCAATCTGCACCTGGATTTTATCGCGGTAGAATTTTACGCCAAAGTCGTACGCAAGTTTTTCAAGTTCCTTGTTGGCTCTTTCAGCATCCTCCTTTCCCCAGTCGGTTGCGCGAATGCCAATCCAGGCGGCCGCACCGTTGCCTTTACCTTTTGAAACTGCAAACACGGGCAGCGAATAAGAGATACTGCCCAGTGAAGGTTCATTCACTGTGATGACGTCATCGCTTTGCTTTACTTTCCCTGTTGTTTTCAGAAATTTTACAAACGATGCATTTACCTCATTAACGGTTCCCTCCAATTCTACCTCGTAGCCTTCGGTGTTTTCACCTTTTATACGGGCCGATTCCTTTTTTACTTTTACGGTTTGCGAAAAGGTCAGTGTAGAAATCAGAATAAGAAATGCGATGGGCAGAAACTTTTTAGTAGCGAGCATGTTTGGTACATTGGTTAATCGTTTCAAAACTAGTTAAAATTGATTCCAAAAAATATTCTCATCACCGGTGCTTCCGGGCTGATCGGTTCCAGGCTTACTAGGCTTTTACTTGAACGGGGTTATTCCGTTTCGCACGTTGGAAGGACAAAGCGAAGTGGCAAACTTCGTTCGTTTGTTTGGGATGTGAATCAGAATCAATTTGATCGTGCAGCGCTCGAAGGGGTAGACACCATTGTTCATCTGGCGGGAGCCGGAGTGGCCGACAAGCGATGGACAAAAAAACGCAAGCACGAGATACTGGAAAGTCGTACGAAGTCAACGCAGCTTCTGTTTCGCGAATTAGAAAAAGGCAATCACACGGTAAAGAATTTTGTATCGGCTTCGGCTATTGGGTATTATGGTTTTGAAAATAATAAAGAACCATTAACGGAAGCTAGCCCGGCAGGTAATGATTTTCTAGCCCGCGTTACCAGCCAATGGGAAGATGAGTCCAATAAAATTGAAAGGTTGGGTATCCGGTTAGTGAAGATGCGCATCGGGATAGTATTAAGTAAAGAAGGTGGAGCGTTGAAGGAAATAAGCAGGCCTGTAAAACTTTTTGTTGGCTCACCTTTAGGATCAGGAAATCAATTGATGAGTTGGATTCACCTGGAAGATATTGTCAGAATGTTTTTGATGGTCATCGAAAACAACACGTTACAGGGAGCGTATAATGCAACCGGGCCTTACGCTGTGACTAATCGACAACTTACGCAAGCCATTGCAAAAGCTTTGCACCGACCACTGCTTCTACCGGCAGTACCTGCATTTCTATTGAAAATTTTTCTGGGTGAAATGGCAGATATGGTATTGCAGGGAAGTAATGTCTCTTCGTTAAAAATATGTAGCGCAGGATTTCAATTTCAATTCAAAACGTTAGAAGAAGCCCTCCACGATTTAGTCAGGAAGTAAACTAATCCTATGTAAACTTTCGTGTTCCCTAGCCTTTGTGGCTCAGGGGTCATAAGCATTTTAGTTTTATCGTTCCATCCTCGTATATTCGCCAACAAAGTTTTAAGTATTTTTATGAAGACTAAAAAGAAAAGCGTTGACGATTCAATAATCAAAGAAGCGCTGGAAGAAGAACAACGCATTCGAAAAGCATTTAAAGATAAAGACTGGGCCGAGATCAAAGGATCAAACAGTTGGATGATTTTTAAAGTGATGTCTGAGTTTGTGGAAGGCTTTGAGAAGCTTGCTAAGATTGGTCCCTGTGTTACCATTTTTGGTTCGGCACGGGTAAAGCCAAGCAATCCTTACTACAAGATGGCCGATGAAATTGCCTACCAGTTGGTGCAGCAAGGCTACGGAGTAATTACCGGTGGTGGTCCTGGTATTATGGAAGCGGGTAACCGCGGAGCTAATCGTGCAAAGGGAAAATCGGTGGGGTTGAATATCTTTTTACCTCACGAGCAAAAAGGAAACATTTATATTGACCCTGACAAACTCATAACTTTTGATTACTTCTTTGTGCGTAAAGTTATGTTCATGAAATACTCACAAGGTTTTATCGTTATGCCTGGAGGATTTGGAACGCTGGATGAACTAACGGAAGCGCTTACATTAATTCAAACCAAGAAGATTGGAAGATTTCCGATTGTGTTGGTAGGAAAAAAATTCTGGGGAGGTTTGCTCGAGTGGTGGAAGAAAGTACTGGTGGCTGAGAAAATGATCAACGAGGAAGATCAGGATCTTTTTGATTTGGTGGATACACCGGAAGAGGCGGTTAAAGTAATTGATGATTTTTACTCGAAGTATTTGCTGTCGCCAAATTTCTAATTCGTGAGATTATTTTTTTATCTCTGAGAACAAGAGAAGACTTAATTCTAGTGTTTATTGAGATAGAAGTCTTTGTCGCATCGATGAATGAAACAGAATGTTTTTTAAAAATAAAATAGCAAACAAGGAGCTTGGCGTTTCAGATTTCCTGTCAATTTGCTCGCTCATCATTCTCTTTGGATACATTGTCTATAACGAGACTACGCATCCCTCGCAAGATGATCGAATTTCAGACGAAGGGGTTGTGGGTGAAGCATCATTTCAATACGAAGAATCAGAATCGCCTTTACCAGCTATTTCATTTGATGTTCCAAAGGAAGTAACCTTTGCCGATGAGAAAGTGCCCCTTGAAATTTCTGATGTGCGCGAGCGACTGGATAAAGAACTTCAAATCAATTGTTACCTCCATAGCAATACCATCTTCCTCATTAAACGAGCACACCGATGGCTTCCACAAATGGAGGAAATTATGCAGCGGTATGACATACCCGAAGATTTCAAATACTTGCCGTTGATTGAGAGCAATTTGCTTAACGTAGTATCCCCGAAAAATGCAGTGGGATATTGGCAGATATTAAAGGATTCGGGCAAGGAACTCGGACTTGAAATTACCAACGAAGTGGATGAACGATATGATCCACTTAAGGCCACTGAAGCTGCCTGTAAGTATTTGCGAAAAGCCTATAGCAAGTTTGGCAGTTGGACCATCGTGGCGGCATCCTACAACCGTGGCATGGGTGGCATGCAGCGTGCGCTCGATGACCAACAGGTTGATTCATACTACGACTTGTATTTGAATGATGAAACCTCACGGTATGTTTTTCGCATCCTGGCGATCAAAGAAATTATCAACAATCCATTGAGGTATGGATTCAGAATAGACGCGCGGCATTTGTATCAGGAGGAGTCGCTTCGTTATGTTACCGTAAATGAAACAATTAAAGACCTTGTTGTTTATGCGAAAGCACAAGGCACTAATTACAAATTAGTAAAACGCCACAACCCCTGGCTTCGTGAAGGCAGGCTTACCGTGAAGAAAGGAAAGACTTATCAGATTGCATTGCCGAAATAGTGGAAAGTGAAATGAGGCAATTTTAGATTGTAGATTTTAGATTGTAGATTTTAGATTGTAGATTTTAGATTTATTTAATGCCAAAGTGATCATACCTCGTAAATCGTACTTCGTAAATCAAATCATGCGCCCCTACATTCTTGCTGAAAACAACTGGAAGACGGTTAAAGAAACTGATTATGAGGTTGCCATTCTACCGTGGGGTGCCTGTGAAGCACACAACTATCATTTGCCCTATGGAACAGATATCATTGAAGCCGAGAGTGTAGCGGCCGAAAGTGCGCGCATTGGGTGGGAGCATGGCGCAAAAGTAATTGTACTACCAGCTATTCCTTTTGGTGTGAACACTGGCCAGTTTGACGTGAAGCTGGATATGAATATGAATCCATCTACACAGCTAGCGGTGCTCCGTGATGTTGTGGAGGTTTTAAATCGACAGGGAATTTATAAACTCATCATTCTCAACAGTCATGGCGGAAATGATTTTCGTACCATGATCCGTGAACTGGGACTTCAGTTTCCGAAAATGTTTTTAACATCGTGTAATTGGTATCAAGCAGTTGATCAAAAGGATTTCTTTGAGAACAAAGACGATCATGCAGGCGAAATGGAAACCAGTGTGATCCTTCATTTGAAAGCGGAATTGGTTCGTCCACTTTCAGAAGCGGGAGATGGTGCAGCAAAGAAATTCAGGATAACGGCTATTCGTGAAGGGTGGGCGTGGGCCGAACGCAAGTGGCTTCAGGTAACAAAAGATACCGGTGTGGGCGATCCGCGAAAAGCCACTGCCGAAAAAGGCAAACGGTATTTTAAAGCAGTAACCGAAAAAGTAGCCAACTACTTTCTGGAAGTAGCAAAGGCCGATCGCGATAATTTATACGAGTAAAAATCAGAGAACAGACTCTGATGATGCCTGTTGGCTCTCAGCCTTCAGCACCCAAAAGTTGTTGTAGCCTTCGCCCACCTGAATGGCAATTTGCTGTAAGGCCAACATCTCAAGAATCGCCAGAAAATTAAAGATCAATCCGATGCGCGTAGGGTACTCCTGCAGCAATTCGACAAACGAAATTTTTTCCTTCTTCGTCAACTCGCTGATCAAGTGTTTTTTCTGGCCATCTACCGTGTAGGGGTATTGAATTACCTGGTGCACGGGTTTGTTTTTATCGGCTTCAAAGCGCTTCAGTACTTTTTCGAACACCGTCATCAGTTTAAAGATGGTAACATCCTGAAGTTCGGCTTCCACATTGGTACTTTCGGCCAACGATTTTAATTCCTTCATCAGGTTGCCGCGTCTTTCCTTCATCAGTTCGGTTTCTTCCATCTGGTGGAAGTTTTCGATTACTGATTTGTACTTTTTGTATTCGATCAGATGACGGATCAGTTCTTCGCGCGGATCAATCTCATTACCTTGTTCATCCAACTGCGGGCGGGGCAGCAACATTTTGGATTTGATGCGCATAAGGGTGGCGGCCACCAGAATAAACTCGCTGGCTACTTCTACGTTCAGGGTTTCGAGGTGGTGAATGTACTCCAGAAAATCGTTGGTGATCTTGGAGATTGGAATATCATAGATATCCAGTTCATCGCGTTCGATAAAGAACAACAGAAGGTCAAACGGACCTTCAAAAAGCGGGAGTTTTATCTCGAAATTTTCTTGTGGAGTCATAAGCGAAGGGCAAATTTATTTATTAATCCTTCAAAAACCTTGACGAAAAGAAATACTAATTTTGGGGTGTTTTTTCGATGAAAATCAGTGTTTTAAGGCGCTGGGGTGAATTAGGAGCCATCGAATTAAACACTTACCTTCAAATCCTTGTTTAAGGCTAGAAAAAGATACAGAACCATGTTGATCACGCCAGGAAAACTTCTCGCTCAAATCAATAGTCCGGAGGACTTAAAGAAACTGGATCAAGCGCAGTTGGTTCAGCTTTCGGACGAGCTTCGTCATTTCATTATCGACAATGTGTCGGTTTATGGCGGGCATTTTGGTGCAAGCCTGGGCGTAGTGGAATTAACCGTTGCGTTACATTATGTTTTCAACACACCGTATGATCAACTGATTTGGGATGTTGGCCACCAAGCATACGGCCATAAAATACTCACCGGCAGAAAGGAGTCTTTTCATACCAATCGCATGTACAAGGGGATCTCAGGGTTTCCAAAACGATTGGAAAGTGGATACGATGCCTTTGGCGTTGGACACTCGTCTACATCCGTTTCAGCAGCCCTTGGAATGGCCGTTGCCTCCAAGTACAAGCATGAAAATGATCGGCAGCATATTGCCGTGATTGGCGATGGCGCACTCACCGGAGGTATAGCCTTTGAAGGCATGAATCACGCGGGTGTTTCGGATTCAAACATCTTGATTATCCTCAATGATAATTGCATGGCGATTGATCCGAATGTTGGTGCATTGAAAGATTACCTCACCGATATTACGACATCCAGAACCTACAACAAACTGAAAGATGAAGTGTGGAATTTATTGGGCAAGCTTTCAGGTTTTGGAAAAAGTGCACAGGAAATTGTTTCGAAAGTAGAGAATGGTATCAAGTCAACGTTGTTGAGCCAAAGTAACTTTTTCGAATCCCTTAACCTGCGCTACTTCGGTCCGGTTGATGGGCATGATGTTAATCACCTGGTTACGGTTCTTAACGATTTGAAGAACATCAAAGGCCCTAAAATTCTTCATTGCATCACCACGAAAGGAAAGGGGTACACCCCGGCCGAAGAAGGCAATGCTACCACCTGGCACGCACCCGGAACCTTTGATAAGATTACCGGAGAAATTCATAAAAAAGTATACGAGAAGCCGCAGGCTCCAAAATATCAGGATGTATTTGGCCATACCCTGGTCGAACTGGCGAAGGCGAATGATAAAATTGTGGGCATCACACCGGCCATGCCATCAGGCTCTTCCATGAACATCATGATGAAGGAAATGCCCGAACGTGCTTTTGATGTGGGGATTGCCGAGCAACATGCCGTAACATTTTCGGCTGGTCTGGCTACGCAAGGATTGGTGCCGTTTTGCAATATCTACAGTTCATTTATGCAGCGGGCGTACGATCAGGTCATTCACGATGTTTGCATTCAGAACCTCCCCGTGGTATTCTGCCTGGATCGCGCAGGGATAGCTGGTGCAGATGGGCCTACCCATCATGGCAATTATGACATCGCGTACTTCCGTTGTCTTCCAAATATGATAGTATCGGCCCCAATGAACGAGGCCGAGCTTCGTAATCTGATGTACACAGCACAATTACCAAGGGAAGGTCAGGCATTTTCAATTCGTTACCCACGTGGTCAGGGCGTAATGCCAGAATGGCGCCAACCATTAGAAGCTATTACTATTGGTACGGGCCGTAAACTTCGCGATGGAGATGAATTGGCCATTCTCTCTTTTGGCCATATTGGTAATTATGCAACTGAAGTTTGTAATCGCCTTGCAAAGCAGAACGTTAACGTTGCGCATTATGACCTGCGTTTTGCAAAGCCGTTGCCGGAAGAAATGCTTCATGAAGTGTTTGCCCGCTATAAGAAGATCATTACACTTGAAGATGGCTGTATTCAAGGTGGTGTAGGCAGCGCAATTCTTGAATTTATGGCCGACAATAACTACCAGGCCGAGATTAAACGGCTGGGTATCCCCGATGGTATTATCGAACATGGCGAGCAATTAGAGTTGCACCACGAGATAGGTATAGATCCGGATGGTATCGAAAGAGCAGCCGCAGAGATGCTCGAACTTGTTCCTAAAACGGCATAGAATTGAAAGACCTTTTTGTTGAGCAACGGGGTTCGGGAAATCCTATTGTACTGATCCATGGATTCCCAATGAATCACCACGTGTGGAATCATTTTGCCACTGACCTTTCCAAAGAATTTTTAGTCTTCACCCCTGACTTGCCAGGATTTGGTAAAAGTAAAATCCTGACAACACCCTTTTCCATTGATGATGTGGCCCAAAGGCTTATCGAGTGGCTTGATAACGAAAAGCAAAAGAAATCGGTGATCATCGGTCACTCGTTGGGCGGTTATGTCACGTTGGCAATTGCGGCTAAGCGTCCTGATCTGCTGGCAGGTCTTGGCCTGTTTCACTCAACCGCATTAGCAGATTCTATTGAGAAAAAAGAATCACGCACCAAGGTGATTGAGTTTGTGGAAAAAAATGGTGCGCCAGCGTTCACTTCAAACTTCATTCAACCTTTATTTGCTGATGCTGACCATGCTGGTATTGAGATGGTCCGCAACATTGCTGTGCAGTCTTCAGCCGAAGCCATAACGGGTTACACCCTGGCTATGCGAGACAGGCCGGGCAGGGAGCGTTTGTTAGAGAGCTTCGATAAGCCCATACTTTTCATAGCTGGCGAGAAAGATGGCGGGATTCCTGTTAAAAGTATCCGGTATCAGGCCTCGATTGCCAGACACCCTTACCTGCATATACTTAAATCGGTGGCGCATATGGGGATGTTTGAGAACCAATCGCTGACACTCGAAATAGTAAGATCATTTGCCTCGAACTGCACCCGTTAGGTCATCTTAGGGGTTGGTTTTTTCGCTTTTTTTAGAAAAAAACTATATGAAATGTTTGAGTTTTACCCATCGTACAAGGCCAACTTGTTAGGTTAAGTTAAAACAGGATTTTATATTTGCTTTTAGGAATAATTTTTTGCTTATAAGGATAACCTTAACCAACCCATAATCATGGCAGTACTTGTACAATCCCAAATTAACATTAATGAGCTGGACCCAATAGATCCGTTAAAGTATGCTGATTGGAATAATATGGCTAGCACCATTGCTTACGGTGCGTGGGGACTTGCTATTCTGATCGTGATCTACCACGTTATTCGTCTGGCTACCATGAACGATGCAAAAACCAAGTACGATTTTATTAACCGTGCAGAGATCAAAACCTTTTGGATTGCCAGCGTAATATTGGTGGCAGGTTGCGCTTTTTACGCAAACGCAGCCATTGTGAAGTTAAGTCCTCTATTAATTTTTGTGCGGATATTCACTACCTGTGCGATGGGCCTTATTGTTGCTCTTATTATTCAAAACCTGTTAAAATTCTATTACCCGTTCTTCATCGAAAAAAGACTTAAAGTATTACGCTATAAGCCACGTGTTTCTCCAAAAACCGGAAAGGCCATGAAGCTGTTGAGCGAAGATGAAGAAGATGCTTACCTGGACGAAGGTATGCAGGCAGAAGAAGAAGTTTTTTCTGTGGATTATGATGTGTGGAAAGACGAAGAAACCGGTTATGTTAAGATTGAGCGTTACTCGGGTCACCTGCATGCGTTGCAGTGTCCGGAGTGTAACTACCAAACTTTTAAGGTGGTAAGAGAAGAAATCCTTAAAAACCCTTCAGCCGGAGAGGAAGGCGAATTGATGAAACACTATCAGTGCGGATATTGTGGTTATAAAGCTAAGAAAACGGTTACACTTAAGATCTCTCAAAAGTTTGAAGAGTCTTCAGCGGCTACAGCTTAAGCACAAGAAATAATTCAAAAAAAATCCCAGCGGTTTCGTTGGGATTTTTTATTTCAGCAAAGCGAGACAGTTACTCAAACCCAGAAAAAAGCTGATCGGTTCAACAGCAGATACATCGAAGAAAGTTATCATGGGCATTGTCAAGTTTTTTTCTCGTCTTCCGTTACCGCTACTCTATCTCCTTTCAGACCTAGCCTACTTTGTTAGCTACTACCTTGTGCGATACCGGAGAAAAAAGGTATGGCAAAACCTCAAAAATTCTTTTCCAGAGAAGAGTAAACACGAGCTGCAAAAAATTGAAAAGGAGTTTTACGTAAACCTCTGCGACTACGCTGTGGAGATGCTCAAGCTGGCCACCATTTCGCGCGAAGAGTTAACCAGACGGATGGTGTTTAAAGACGACCGCATTTTGCAGCATTACAAGGCGAAGGGTCAGTCGATGTTAGTTCTGGCATCGCACCAATTCAACTGGGAGTGGTTGTTGGCGGCTGGTAATTTTAGCATCCCGCTTGACTTTGTTTACCAACCGCTGAAGAATGAGTTCTCTGACCGCTTCTCACTTTACTGCCGTACCCGGTTTGGATCGTATGCGATTAAACGTTCTGACGTAGCACGCGAAACGATAAAGCGCAAAAACCTGGTTCGTGGAATAGCCATTGTTTCAGATCAGTATCCGGGGTTGAAAACCGATAAGCGATATTTTACACAATTCCTTAATCAACAAACAGCATTTTTTCTGGGCACTAATCAGTTGGCTATGCTTGCGCAATACCCGGTGATTTTTGCGGAGATAAGAAAAATGAAACGCGGATACTATGAAGCAGTGTTTACAGAAATTGCTTCGCCCCCTTTTTCTAAGGACGATTACACCGTACTGGAGAATTACGCCACGGCAGTTGAAAGCTTAGTGCGCGAAAATCCTGCAGGCTGGTTGTGGTCGCATAACCGGTGGAAGAAAAAGCATGAACGAATTAAAAAGTAGCTTCCGAAATTGTTTCTACACCAGCATTTGCTGAATATCTTCTTTGGTAAGCTGCTTCATGAAGCTTTCTTCTGTGGTAATGAGATCGGTAGTGAGCTTTAATTTCTTTTGCTGAAGCATCAGAATTTTTTCTTCTACAGAATTTCGCGTGATGAACTTGTAGGTAAATACTTTCTTTTTCTGACCGATGCGATGGGCGCGATCAACGGCCTGTGCCTCAACAGCAGGATTCCACCACGGATCAAGGATAAACACGTAGTCTGCTTCCGTGAGATTTAATCCCAGACCACCCGCCTTAATTGAAATCAGAAATACTTTAAGCTTCGGATCTTTATTGAATCGTTCAACTTGTTCCTTGCGATCGGTGCTCGATCCGTCAAGGTAAGCGAAGTCAATCTTGTTCGACTTTAGGTATTGCTTCACCAGGTCGAGGTGTTTTACGAATTGACTGAACACAAGAATTTTGTGGTCTTCGGCCATGGCGTTTTCAAGCATGTGCGTGATATCTTCCAGCTTGCCCGAGTCTCCTTGGTAACCCTGCTCAACCATACGCGGGTGATTGGCCAACTGACGGAGTTTTGTTAACCCTTCCAGTATCATGAAACGACTATTGCCCAACCCTTCAGATTCAATCAGCTTGAAAATCTTTTCGCGATAAACAGTTTTTACTTCTTCATAGCGCCTCTCTTGTTCGGGCGTCATGATGCAGTACTGAATGTTTTCTACTTTCTCAGGAAGTTCTGTTGCTACCTGCGATTTGTGTCTGCGAAGCAAGAAGGGTTTAATGATCGCGTGAAGCTTCTTGGAGCGCGACTCGTCACCTTTCTTTTCGATCGGGTTTTGAAATTCGTTTCTAAAGTAAGTATGCGTTCCTAAAATTCCCGGATTGATAAACGACATCTGTGTCCAGAGATCTACCGTGGTATTTTCGATTGGCGTACCGGTTAGTACAAGCTTGTGCCGCGACTTCAATTCACGCACAGCCTTCGAAATATTGGACGAAGGATTCTTAATAACCTGCGATTCATCCAGAATGATGTAGTTGAAATAGTATTGTTGCAAAAGTTCAACATCCAGGCGGGTGATGCCATACGATGTCAACACAAGGTCATACTTTTCAAATCGCTTGATGTCTTTATTTCGCAGCGTGCCGGTGTAGTTCAGTATTTTTAAGTCGGGTGTAAACTTGTTGGCTTCCATTTCCCAGTTGTAAATGAGGGATGTGGGCATCACCAGCAATGAAGTACCCGCCCCGGCTTCTTTCTGCGCCTGCAGCATTGTGAGCGTTTGCACGGTCTTACCAAGACCCATATCATCGGCCAGGCATCCACCCAGGTTGTACTCGTGGAGGAAACGTAGCCAGTTGTATCCTGCACGCTGATAGGGCCTGAGTTCACCTTTAAAACCTTCGGGAATAGGGTAGCTTTTAATACCGCTAAAGGAATTGAGCGATCTTAATTTTTCGCTCAGGTGAACCTTAGCAAGGTTGCCATCTTCCAGTTCTTTCACCAGGTTTAAATGGTGTTTGCGCAGAACCGGTTTTTCATGATCGCCTTCCGTTTCGCTTAGGGCAAAAAGGTCGGCATACTTGGTGAGCCAGGCCTCAGGAATAATGGCAATCTCTCCATTGGGAAGTTTAAATTCCACCTTTTTTCGCATGATCAGTTTGCGCAGTTCTTTGAATGGTATTTCAAATTCTCCGAAACGGATTTTAGCATGGATATCAAACCAGTCGATGTTTTCTTTTACTTCAACTTCAATTACCGCCTTACCAACAAAGTATTTCTTGTCGCGGCTTTCCGGTTGGCTTACTTCGAAGCCGAGATTTAACAGGTTAACACGATTTTCATTAAGCCATGAAAAAGCTTCAGACTTTGGAATGGCTACCCGAAAGCCCTTCATTGGTAAGCCAAGTTTTTGCAGCGTATGCAAGAAGTTTTTCTCGACATCACTGAGGCGTGTTACCCGATGAAAAATATAGTCGTTCTCCTGCTTCTCTACCGTTACACTTACCGGGCCGATGTTATCTCCGCGAAAGCGATGCTTGCCGTATTTGAAAGAAAGGTCGAAAACAATCTTCCCAGCTTCGTCACTGGTGTCTTCAGGTGGAGGGCCGTTGTCGAACAGCGAGGGAGCAGTAGTAGTCTGGGCTGTATGTAATTCAGAAAGTGTAAGTACGGGGTGTGGGTCGTATCCTGTTTTGTTGATTTCAAATCCTTGCGCTTCGATATCATCAAAGGAAGCGATGAGGGGAGCAACAAATCTGTTGTAATAGGTCTCTTCAACGTTTTTGGGGATGACAACAAATTTTTTAGAGAAAAACGGGATAAGTTTTTTTCCATCCACCTGTTTTTCGAATCCGTATAATTTTCCATTAAGAACCATCCAGGCGGGGTTCTTGCAAATCAGGTACGCGGTAGTGTTGGGTAAGTCAAGTTTCTTGCCCTGGTAAAAAAGGGTGGGGTAGTAATTGGTATTTTCTGCGGTGCGCATGAAATGAAATTGAATAGAAGCCCGCCTGTCTAATACCTCAATTTTTTTCCAGGTAGGCTCACCATCATTTCCCATTTCGTAGAGATGCTTCCCTTTTATTTTATCCAGAATTTTGGCTCTGCGTTTCTCCAGGTAATCTTCAATCTGTTCCTGAATCAATTCATTGCCTTTTACTTTGTCGTAGGTCTTGGCAAAGAATTCTTCGGGCTTCATAAATTTGGCCGAGAATTTTTTTACAATGGTTTCCTGTTGCATGGAATCCATGAGTTCGATCAGTTCGAAGTCGCGGTCATCAAGACCTTTTGAAAATTCGCGAGCGTTCTTGGCCGAAATGTTTTGATGCTGATACGTTAATTTCCCCTTTTCGTCCAAATGCACGATGTAGGATTCAAAAATGAATCCCAGGTATTCGTGTAAGTACAGCGAATAAATAATCTGGAAAGGTTGTGAAGCAGAGACTTTCATCCCAAAAACCGATTTTTCATAAAAACGGAATTCGAAAAATAGAGAAAATCGATCAGAAATGCGTGACTTTTTTCTGGATTTTGGTACATCAATATTACGCAGGGAGAATCTTCACCACCGTTTACAAATGACTATAAATGTTGAACGGATGCAAATTTAGCAGCTAAAACAGCCGGCTTTGATGAAATTAGAATGGTGACTAAACTCATAATTCCAAGTACATAGAGAAAGTCCGAGAGTATCATTTTTACCGGATAACTTTCCACTACCGATGCCGACAATCCCATGGAGACTAGTCCGAATTGTTGCTGCAGGGTAACGATTAAGGCGCCAATGAAGAGGCCAAAGCCTGTGCCGATCAAGGCGATTAAAACCCCTTCGGCCAGAAAAACCTTTTTCAAAAATGTTTGGTCTGCACCCACTGCGGAAAGTATGGAAATATCTTTTTTCTTATCGAGCGCTAACATCATAAGAGTAAAGTAAATGTTGATGGAGCCAATTATCAGCAGAAGAATGGCCGCTAAGGAAGCAAATAGCTTTTCAAGTTTTACAACCCGATATAAATCCTGGTGTTGCTCTTCGGCATTCAGCACGTTGTATTCCGTACCAATCGTTTGTTGAATTTTATCTTCGACTTCATGAATGTTAGCACCAGAAGAAGTCTTAATTTCAAGAGAGGTGCGCTTGTTTCCGTAGCTCATCAGTTCTTCAGCAAAAGCCAGCGGAACAACCACATAGTTTTCGTCAAAATTCTGAATGATGGAGAACACGCCACCGGGCGCAATATTTTTTTGGGTGTAAAGCTTGGAGGGATCGAGCGATCCGCCTTTTGAATTTTTTACATAGTATAATTGAAGGGTGTAAAAATTATCTTTTATAGCGATGGATAGTGTTTGCTGAACGCCAATACCTACAAGAGCGTAACTGCTGTTACTTCTCTTTAGGATAGGTTCGCCTTCAATAATGTTTTCTTTTGGAATACGATTTTGCTCTATGAAATTATCACTCACACCTTTTACCATTACCACCTGGGTAGCTCCATTGTAGCGGGCGTATGCATAATCTTCAATAACTTCGGTTACCAGTGCCACTCCGGGTACGGCTTCAATTTTCTTAAGAAGACTGTCTTCGGCCTGAAAAGTCTTTCCCTCGGCTGCTTCAATTTTTATTTCCGGATCAAATGAGTCGTTGAGGGTGCGGAGTAAATCGCCAAGCCCGTTAAAGATAGACAGCACAATAATGATCGAAGCCGTGATAACAGCCACCACCACCACAGAAATAATTGAAATTATATTAATAAAATTTTTCTTTCGTTTCGAAAGAAGATAACGTTTGGCAATGAACAGGGATAAGTTCAACGGTGGTTAGATTAGGATTGCTTTTCAGTTTGGTTACTCTTCAGCCTTTTTTTCAGCAGGTGGAATATGAAGATTTTTAATCAGCTCATCCAGGTGCTGTGCGTTTTCTTCTACTTCGTCTTTGTAAAAGACTAACTCCGGAATAATACGTACCTGTTTGCCAATCTTGTCGCCCAGGGCTTTACGGATCTCACTCTTACGTGTATTGATTTTCTCCAGCACTTTGTCTTTCTCCTTGGCCAGCAGCATGCTGATGTAAATCTTGGCTACGCTCAAATCAGGACTTACCCGTACATCGGCTATGGTGATGAAGGCGTTATCGAGAATGCCCCGCTTGTCGCGTTGAAAAATCTCGCTAAGCTCTTTCTGAATAAGTTTTGAGTATTTAAGTTGGCGTGTTGTGCTCATGATGTTACAGCTTTAATGAATACTTTCCGTTAGCTCCCGCGCAAGGCATTGAAATCCAAACTCACCTTCCGGACTATTAATTTCTGACAAAGATGAAAAAACGCTCGATTCATTTCAATCTTTAAAGATACTGCTCTAATTTTCCGAATCACTTTAAATCGAAGACTTTGCTTCAATACTTTCGCATCAATGATCCGTACAGGCTTCTGGGCCTGCTGGTCATCATGGTGCTGATCAACCTGCCCTTCTTTATTAACCCTCCTGAAATCACGTATCCGGAACTTAAAAGTATTCTGGTGGGCGAGAAGGTTCACGAAGGCAAAGCGATGTATACAACGGTAGTCGATTCAACACCGCCTCTCGCAGCCTGGATTAATGGAATTTTGGACATGCTTATGGGCCGTTCCATCGTGGCCCGTCACCTGCTTTCTTTTTTTATCGTTTTTGTGCAGGCAGCCTTTATAGGAATCGTCTTTGTTGACAAGAAGGCCTTTACCGAAAATACCTACATACCTTCACTGATATTTATTGTTCTGTTTTTCTTTTCGTTTGATACGCTGGCCTTGAGTCCTGAGTTATTGGGGTCAGGTATTCTCTTGTTGGCGTTGAACAACCTTTTCAAGGAAATTGAGTTCCGGGAATCGCGCGATGAATCCGTTTTTAGCCTGGGCTTGTTTATCGGGTTGGCTTCGCTCATATCCTTTTCATTTGTGGTACACCTGGCTGGGGCTATTACGATCCTGATCATCTTTACACGCAGTCCGTTCAGAAAGTACTTGTTAATGGTGCTTGGTTTTCTGATTCCGCATGTGCTGCTAATAAGCGTGTATTATCTGAAGGGTGGCTTGGTTGATCTATGGGAATTTTACTATACGCCTAACCTGGTGTTTACATCCGATCGCTACTTAACCCCCGGTGGCTTATGGGTATTAGGCGCAATACCACTTTTTTTTCTGCTGATTTCTTTTGTAATGCTAAACCGCGAAGCCAGGTTTACCAAGTACCAATCGCAGCTTGTGCAAATCATGTTTTTCTGGATGGTATTCTCCTTTTTGCAAGCCTTCTATTCAAAGGATTTGCGACCCCAAAGTTTTATTACAGTACTACCCAGCCTTAGTTTTTTCATAGCACATTATCTGTTACTGATTAGGCGCAGAAGATTGGCAGAGATCAGTGTTTGGTTTTTATTGCTCGGCATAGTATCGGTTAATCAGCTGGCAAGGTTCAATACGATTGAATCCGTTACGTACAACGCGTTGCTGGTGCGTGAAAGCAGTCTGGCTGAAGTCGTTGACAAAAAAGTCTTGTTGTTGGATAATGACTTGTCGGTGTATAGGCAAAATTCGCTGGGAACATCATTTTTAAACTGGCCGCTGTCACAAGAAATTTTCAATGAGCCTGATTACTATGAGAATGTAATTCGGGTAAATCAGTCATTCAAGGAGGATCTGCCCGACATTATTTTTGATCCGAACAAGCTGATGAAAAATTTTTTCAGGCGAATACCGGCACTGGAGAAGCAATACAAAGAAGTAAAACCGGGCGTATTTGAACGAATTGACTAAATACCTTCTGCAATAAAAATTCGTTTAACACGCTCGCTGGTGTTGGTAAGAATTTCATACGGTATGGTGTTAATCATTGATGCCAGTTCTTGAATGGGTAATCCTGGTCCAAACACAATGACTTCATCACCTTCGTGCGCATCCATGTGGGTAACATCAATCATGGTCATGTCCATGCAAACATTGCCTACTACTTTCGCACGGCTGCCATTTACCAGCACTTCGCCTGCACCACGACTAAACGCACGATTAAAACCATCGGCATAGCCAATGGCAATAGTGGCTAACCTCATGGCTGCTGAGGCTTTACCTCTTCGACCATAACCGATACTCTCACCAGCTTCTATATGTTTTATTTGTGATATAATGGTCTTTAAGGAGGCCACTGGTTTCAGCTCCTGAAATCCTTCGCTGGTTGGGTCAACGCCATATAATCCAATCCCCAGCCGCACCATATCCAGTTGAAGATCGGTAAGACGAAGAATGCCGGGCGAGTTTAGCAAATGATACAGTGGCTTAGTACCAAGAGGGGTTGAAATCTGTTGAGCCCAGTTCAAAAAATTGTCGGCCTGTGTGCGGGAGAAATGATCGTGCTCGGCTTCATCGGCTCCGGCCAGGTGACTAAAAATAGAAGCTACCGTGATGTTTGAATTTGCTTTTAACAGCGCAATCAATTCAGGAATGTCGGTCCTCTCAAATCCCAATCGGTGCATGCCCGTATCCAGTTTCAAATGAATGCTGCACGATCTCCCCTCGAGATATTTCAACAGACTTTTTAAAATTTTGAAGCTGTAAACTTCTGGCTCAAGGTTGTGATGAATCAACTGATCAAAACTCTCTTCCGAGGGATTCATCACCATGATGGGCAAGGTAATGTTGTTCTTGCGCAACTCCACCCCTTCATCAGCATAGGCCACCCCCAGGTAGTCGGCTTTGTGGTATTGAAGTAAATTGGCAATTTCAATACTGCCACTTCCATAAGCAAACGCCTTCACCATAACCATCAACTTGGTTGCTGGTTTTAGTTTTGACTTGAAGTAGTTCAGGTTATGGACCAATGCACTTAGATCAATTTCCATAATGGTTCCATGAACCTTTCTCTGCAGCTTGCCAACAATTTTTTCGAACTGAAAAGTCCGCGCTCCTTTTACCAGAATGATTTCCTGCTGAAATTGATCAGCATTAAAATCCTTCAGAAAATCCTGTGTGCTGGTGTAGAAGATTGCATGCGATGGAAATAGTTGCTGAAAACGACTAATCGAATTTCCAATACCAACAAACCGATGAAGTGAATGTTTTTTAACAAGGACGGCAATATTTTCGGCAAGTTCTTTTTCAGCCAGGCCAGATTCCAGAATGTCTGAAAGGATTAGCGTTTTTTTCTTTTTCTGGTGTTGATGTAGTAAGAACTGAAGACTGATTTCTAAACCACCAAGGTCGTTGTTATACGTGTCGTCAATAATCTGGCATTGATTAATACCTTCTTTCAATTCCAATCGCATGGGTATGGAACGAAGCATGTTGACCCTTTCCTGAATGGTTTCAGTTGAATATCCAAGAGATATCAACGCAGCCACACAATGGAAACAATTTTCAACGGATGCCTTATCGGCAAACGGAAGCTGCAAAGTAAAGTGATGCTGCTGGTGCCGGATAAGGTATTGGTTCTTATCGTGTGTTATCACGATATCAGCACCAGGTGTAAATCCCCAAGTTAATGTTTTTTTAAACTTCGCTGCGTTAACGGCCTCTTGTATTTGGCTATGATCAGCGCAAGAGATCAATAATTCAACGTGCTCAAAAAGTTTTAATTTTTCCTGTACTTTCAATTGACGATTTGAAAATCCTTCGTCATGCGCAGAGCCAATCGTAGAGAAGATGCCAATAGTAGGCCTGATGACGCGGGCCAGTTTTTCCATTTCTCCAGGTTGAGAAACCCCGGCTTCAAAGATGGCAAGCTGATGATGCTTCTGAAGTTGCCATACAGAGAGCGGTACACCAACTTGCGAATTGTAACTTCCTGGATTTTTTACAACAATCTTATCTTTTGAAATTAACTGATAGAGCCACTCCTTAATGATGGTTTTTCCATTACTCCCGGTTATACCGATAACAGGTATCGAAAACTCTTGACGATGGTGCGCTGCTATTTTCTGTAGTGCATCTATAGATGAAGTGACCTGAATGATGTTGGCTTTCTCCAGCTCGTGGATGTTATTGACTGGGCGTTCAATAACAAACTGGCGGACACCCTTTTGATAAAGCTCATGAATGTATTGATGACCATCATGACGTTCGCCTTCAATGGCCAAAAAAAGTACATCCTGCAGACCTGTTACTTTCCGGCTATCAATCGCGAGCGTTGCAATAAGGTCGTTGCTATGAAGTGAAAGGTTTTTTCCTCCGGTAATTTTTTCAAGTTGGGCAAATGAAATGAGCATAAGCGAGACCATACCCAACGGGATGTTAATACCCGTACCTTATATTAGGGGCAATTCTTAACGTGCGAATTTCATCTGACCTTAAACAAAAAATAGTAACAGATGATATCATGCTTAGAACAGCCTGGCTCCGTTGGGCACTTTTTTGTCAATACTACATAAAACAACATTGTTATCCTCATCAGGAAAACCGGTTACTAATACTTCGGAAACAAAGGTGGCTATCTGCTTGGGTGGAAAATTAACAACACAGATTACCTGCCGGCCAATTAACTGATTGGGGGTATAGTGTTTGGTTATCTGGGCGCTCGACTTTTTTATGCCGAGTTCACCCAAATCCACCCAAACCTTTATGGCTGGTTTTTTAACACCTTCGAAAATTTCGGCTTTTATAATAGTACCGGCCCGAAGATCAACTTTCATGAAATCTTCCCAGGTAATCATCCCTTATAGATTGTTAATTATTGTTAAACAGTTGTTCAGTCACCTCAATAAATGGTTAATTTCATAATATTCCTTACATCATCGCGAAATCAGGACGATGTTTGTGCCAAAGAAATGGCAATGGGGCTTTAATTTTGTACTTTGACGAAACAAAAAATAAAATTCTGGCGTTAAGCATTTCACCTAGACATGAAGCTTAAACTGCATCATATTTTAACTGCCTTACTGCTGGCTATTCTGCCAGGTGCGTTTAATGCAGTATATGCACAGGAATATCCAACAATTGTTTCTGATACTTACGAGTCGCACACAAGTACCGATCGGGTAATTTATTCGCACGGTGGTGAAACGGTGCCTGGTTCGGGTAGTTCCAATTCAAAACAAACGACTACTTCCAATCCTCCAAAAGATTCAGTTTTAACAGCCCCTGCCCGGCAGCAAAGCCCTCGTGTACGTACGGTTACCGAAAACGTTAAACCAAGTCAGGTAAGCAATCAGGATAAGGAGGACGAATCTATGCTCTCCTTCAATTTCCTGTATTACATCATCAAGAAGTACAAACTTCAGGATATAGTAGACTAATCAGTTTGTTTTTTTGTTTCTATCAATATATTTGCAACATTGTTGCAAATGAGATATTCCATTTTAGTATTGCTTTCGCTTTGTTCAAATCCGCTAATGGCGCAGCGGTTGGTGTGCGACCATCAAGTTTCAGGCTTGGTAGTTGACCTGGATGGCCAGCCTTTGCCCGGAGCAACTGTATGGGTTGAGGCCTTGAAGCAAGGGGCAGTCAGCGAAATTGATGGGAGCTTTCTCTTGAAAGAGTTGTGTTTAGAAAAGTATATTCTGCACGTAAAATTTGTGGGATATGATGACGAAGTGATAACCCTTGATGTTGCAAGCCAGGAGAAACTATTAATTAAGCTCACACCTAATGTAAACGTACTTCACGATGTTGTTATAGAAGGCGATCATGCTCAGCAACACAATCTTTCGCAATCGGTAAGTGTGCTATCCAATGAAGCGATTAATGCCAACCGGGGCAAATCTCTGGGTGAAATGGTAGCGCAATTGCCAGGAGTTAGCGTGTTGATGACGGGCCCAACCATTTTCAAACCCGTTATTCATGGATTGCACAGTCAACGCATACTTATCCTCAACAATGGTATCCGACAAGATGGTCAGCAATGGGGCATAGAACACGCGCCCGAAATTGATCCGTTTATCGCTTCAGAAATCGAAGTGGTGAAGGGTGCCGAAACCGTTCGGTATGGTGCCGATGCTATTGGTGGTGTGGTAATCATTAATGCGCCACCGCTTACTGAGACGGGTAGCATTGGCGGAGAACTTAACTTGGGGCTGATGTCAAATGGACGGATGGGTGTTTTCTCGGGGATGCTTGAAGGGGGCTTTAATAAAAATCAGCGATGGAGCTGGCGACTTCAAAGTTCTGTAAAAAAAGGTGGTGATTTTCATGCACCCGACTATAACCTGTCGAACACAGGTGTAGAAGAACTTAATTTTTCCGGAGCGATCGGTTATAAAAAGAACGACACTAAAGCCGAAGTCTATATTAGTAGCTTTAATACAGAGCTGGGTATTTTGCGCAGTGCGCACACTGGCAACCTAGAAGATTTGCAGAACTCTATTGAGAACGGTGAGCCATGGTATGTGGCTGACTTTACTTATGCAATTGACAATCCTCGTCAGAAAATAAATCATCAGTTACTAAAAGTAAGTGCCAGCAAAAAAATCGGGAGTTGGGGGAAACTAGATTTCGTTTATGGTGGTCAGCTCAACAAGCGTAAAGAGTATGATATCCGGAGGGCAGGACGAAACGATAAACCTGCATTGTCGCTGGAATTATTCAGTAATGTTATTGATGTAGCATTAGAACACAGCTCAGGTAAGCTAACGGGCCATGTTGGTATTAACGCATCCTTCAAGAATAGCAATAACGTACCAGGTACAGGAATTGATCCGTTGATACCCAATTACAATCAATACACGGGTGGAATTTTTTGGATAGAAAAATTACGGCTAAGAAGGTGGCTCTTTGAAGCGGGTGTAAGATTCGATCATCAGTACCTTCAGACATTAATGTATATTGACAAGACCAACCTGATTAAGCCGGAATTCAATTTTAATTATGCCTCTGGAACGTTAGGTGCAGCGTACTATTTCAATGATCGTCTGCGACTGAGCAGTAACCTTGGCCTGGCTACCCGGCCTCCTCATGTAAGCGAACTTTACAGCAATGGTCTGCATCATGGCACGGCTGCGATTGAAGAAGGTTTGATGTATCGCGATGGAAATCTGATAACGGACCAAACAGCAATAAAGAACGAATTCTCTAAGAAGTGGATAACAACGTTGCAATGGGCGAAGCAAAATGTGTCGATGGAATTTACCGCTTACAGCAACTGGATCGATAATTTTGTTTACCTACGACCCTACACCACTCGGCTCACTATCCGGGGATACTTCCCGGTGTTTCACTATCAGCAAACAAGCGCATGGCTGGCAGGAAGCGACTTTAGTCTGAACTGGCAGGTAACAAAAGAGATTTCATATAAAGTCAAAGGTTCGTACTTGTATGCTCGTGATGTTTCCAATCGCGATGTGTTGCCGTTCATGCCGCCTGCGCAAGTTGAAAACAGGTTGAGCTACACCTGGCCAGCCGTGGGCAAATTACAGAACGTTTATATGGGCTTGAGTATTCCGATAGTGTTGCGTCAGTACCGGGCTCCGATAACGGTATATCCAGAGGATGTGCCGGAGTATGATGATGACAAGATTTTTGATTTTATGCCCGCACCTGATGGGTACGTTCTTGTGAACCTGGAAGCCGGAGCAAACGTGCCGGTTGGCAAGCGGCAATTAACAATCGGATTTTCTATTAATAATCTTGGCAATGTTTCATACCGAAACTACATGAATCGCCTTCGGTACTATGCCGATGATGTTGGCCGCAATTTTTCCCTTCGATTAAAGTATGACCTACACGCACATTAAATAAGCAGACAATGAATCAACATCAACTAATCACAACCGCTCGGAGTTTAGTTTTTACAACCACCGCACTTGTATCGGTTTTTCAATTTTCTTCCTGCAGTGAAGATCCGGAGCCGACCAATGAAGAAGAGTTGATCACTACGGTAATCATTGATCTTACCCCTGCCTCAGGTGGTGATGACATTCAACTAAAGTTTTACGATGCAGATGGGAGTGGTGCTGGCGCTCCAATCATTACACCCGATGTGGCTCAGCTCGTTTCGGGTAAAGTATATGAAGCACAGATAACCTTGCTCAACGAAGAAGCGGGTGAAGACATAACCGAAGAAATTGACGAAGAAAGGAATGACCACTTGTTTTGTTTTACACCAACGAACACGAATGTTACGATCGGTTACAGCGATGAAGATGACAACGGCCGCCCGATTGGGCTATCAACCTATTGGACGGTTGGCGATGCGGGTGAGGCAGGCAATGTAAAAATAACATTACGACATCAACCCGGCACCAAAGACGGTTCGTGCCCTGGCAGTGGCGATACTGATGTTGAAGTTACGTTCCCGGTGCAGGTGGTAGACTAATTTGATACGTTGATGATGTGTTGATTTGATGATTGGCTGTTCATTATCGAATCGGCACATCTAAAATATCTCATTAGTTAGCAGCCATCTTGTTGTTGCGATAAATCTCTTTTCCTTTATCGTTCCATTCGGCTTTAATGTAGGGCTTTAGTTCCTTATCAAAGGGCTCCTTGGAGTAGGTAAGTATCTTTTTTCGTTTACCACTTTGATAGTATTCGGTCCAATCACCTACTTTTTGATCCCAGTGGTATTCGCCCTGCACGGCCAAAGTTCCGTTTTCATGGAAGCGGTAGTAGAAGCCTTCTTTTTCTCCGTATTCGATGGGGGTAATTTCTTTCATCCGTTTCCGTTCCATTGGATCGTAGTAGGTCACCATGGATTCGCGAGGCCAGCCACGATAGTACTTTTCTTTATCCAACAGAACGCTGTCCCGAGAATACTTCATCCAACGTCCATGCTTGGTTCCTTTGTAATAGATTCCCTTAGTAAGAACAATATCGCCCTGCCTTTTCTCATAAGGTCCATGAAGTAAAACTCCCTTGGTCGGATCGAAAGTAGTAGTCGTGCGAATTTCTTTGCGGGTGAAATCGTACCAAGAAATATCCCGAACAAAGGTTGTTGGCTTTTCTGATTTCTTAAGGTAGTAGAAGGTTTCGTAGGTTACCCGTTGGCCTGTACCCTTGCGCGTAAAGCCCTTCTTGGTTTTGATACCATAAAAAACTTTCTTCTTTACTTTTTTCTTTTTTGTTTCTACAGGCTCTTCTTCTTTTTTAAAGTCAAGACTTGCCGGAGTGTCGATAGTAAAGCGCTGTTCTGTGGATTCATCCTGAGCAAATGAAGGGAGCACTAACAAGCTGAAAAAACTGGCCAATAGGACTTTTGTTCTTATCATAAGGTCATAACGATATGAAAATTGAAAAAGTGTCGCGACAAAAGCAAACAGCCCACAGTTTAACTGCGGGCTGTTTATTTGAACTGTGCTACCTGAATGTTACGAAACCAATTCGACACTTCGTTTAATAAAATTAGTCAAGTCGGCACCGGTAAGCATATTTTGTGAAAGTAGCGCCAGGTCGAAAACCTGTTTGGCAAGTTTTGCTTTCTGCTCATCGGTTTCGGCTTTCAGAATTCGCTGAATCAGCGCGTGATTTCCATTTACCGCCACAGCATAGTTGTCGGGCATGGTACCCATAAAGGAGTAACCACCGCCACCCATCTTGGCCATGTCTTTCATTCTTCGCATAAATTCACTCATGGTAATCACTACCGGCAATTCATTAGGTGAGAGCGACTCTACTGTTACAGAGAAAGTCTTGTTGCCTGCCTGTCCTGTAGGCTGGTTGATGGCCGTTTCGAAAATGCCTTTTACCATCGTTTGTTCATCGGCACTTAAAACACTCTCTACTTTTTCGTCTTTGTCGATCAGCTTATCGGCAATTTCACTGTCAACGCGTTTGAGTTGTGTTTTCTCAAGTTTCTGTTCCAGTGTGTTGATGAAGTGACTATCGAGAATACCATCCAGCTTCAATACATCGTACGCTTTACTTTTGGCTGCCTGAATGAAGCTATCTTGCTTGCCGGCATCCGATGTGTACAGATACACCAGGTTTTGATCCTTATCGGTTTGATTCGGTTTTACTTTTTCGTTGTACTTTTCTAACGTGAAGTAATTATTCTCCACATTCTTCAGCAGCAAAAATTCTTTGGCACGATCGTAGAATTTTTCATCGCTAATCATTCCATACTTAACGAAGATGTTAATGTCGTCCCACTTCTTTTCGAACTCAGCGCGATCTTTCTTGAACATCTCCTGAAGCTTGTCGGCCACTTTCTTGGTGATGTGCTGGCTGATTTTTTTCACATTGGAGTCGCTTTGCAGATAGCTGCGCGAAACGTTCAATGGAATATCCGGAGAATCCAGAATACCGTGCAGCAGCATCAGAAAATCGGGTACTACGTCTTTTACTTCGTCTGTAATAAATACCTGGCGACTGTATAGTTGAATTTTACTCTTTTGAAGTTCGAAGTCATTTTTAACTTTGGGGAAGTAGAGAACACCGGTGAGGTTGAACGGATAGTCAACGTTGAGGTGAATCCAGAACAAGGGTTCTTCCGAGAATGGATAAAGTTCCTTATAGAAGCTAAGGTAGTCTTCATCCTTCAGTTCGCTGGGTGATTTAGCCCAGAGCGGTGAAGGGTTATTGATGATGCGATCAACGGTTACGCTTTTGAATTTTGGTTTGCCATCTTTGTCTTCGCCATCGGGTTCGCTTTTCTCTTCCGTTCCAAACTTGATTTCTACGGGAAGGAATTTGCAATACTTATCCAGGATACCTTTCAATTTCCACTCATCCAGAAATTCTTCGGAGTCTTCATTAATATGAAGAACGATGTCGGTACCACGGTTTTTCTTCGATGCGGTAGTAAGTTCAAATTCGGTGGAGCCATCGCATACCCAGCGCGCTGCTTCGTTTTCGGTTACTTTGTACGAACGTGAAATGATTTCAACATTGCCGGCTACCATAAATGCAGAATAGAATCCAAGTCCGAATTTTCCGATGATGTCTTTTGCATCGGTTTTGTCTTTGAATTTTTCTACAAATTCTGCGGCACCTGAGAACGCGATCTGGTTGATGTACTTTTTGATTTCATCGGCTGTCATGCCGATACCCTTATCGCTTACGGTGATGGTCTTTTTGTCTTTATCAAAACTCACTTCGATTTTAAGGTCGCCCAGGTCTCCATTGAACTCGCCCAGTGAAGAAAGTTTTTTCAGTTTTTGTGTTGCGTCTACCGCGTTACTCACCAGCTCACGAAGAAAAATCTCGTGGTCGGAGTACAGAAATTTTTTAATGATGGGGAAAATATTCTCGGTGTGAATCGAGATACTGCCTTTTTCCAGTGTTTCTGCCATAGTTGTCAGG
>Ga0315910_10000122_pt1 | contig 98185 bp, 65 predicted proteins | sample EdamamesoilMG_FD_204470 | JGI IMG/M metagenome (GOLD analysis project Ga0315910, IMG submission 204470) | Garden soil microbial communities collected in Santa Monica, California, United States - Edamame soil | ecosystem: Environmental > Terrestrial > Soil > Garden | place: USA: California...
GCCGGGGTCGGCACCCGTCAGCACCAGCCGCACGGCCGCGACCGGCGTCGGCAGCGCCCATGCCAGCTCGCCGCGCTCATCGCTGACGAGGTCGGCGGAGAGGCGCGGGATCTCGGACGACTCGTCGTCGTCGAAGAGTTCTGCCCGGACGGCGAGCCGTGCCGTCGGTCCCTTCCCCTCGATGAGGGTCGTGCCGCGCACGACGTATTCCAGTCCGCTAGGCACGGCGGCCGGCGCGGGCGCCGCGAGTTCGGCGCGCTCCGCCGCGACGGGCGCCGGCGTGCTCGCGGAGGCGCCGCCCGCCGGCGCGCGCTCGCGGTCCGCGGCCGCGTCGACGTCGGCGAGCCGGCCGCTCGCATCCTCGCTGCGCGCTCGCTTTGCCGGCGGCCCGCCGAGCTCGAACGTCCCGAAGAGGAGCGCCGCCGCGGCCACCGCCGCCGCGCCCGCGATCACTTTCGCCTTCGTGCTGATCACCACCGCTCCCGCTCCACCGATCGCGAGCGCGTGGAAGGTCACGCTCGCCGCCACTCCACCCGCGATCCCGCCTTTCGCCGGCAGCGCGATCGGCAGCAGCAGCACGCCCCACCGTTCGCGCTCGCCGCCATGGCCGTCGTCGAGCCGCAGCCGCAACTGCTCGAGCGCCCGCTTCAGCCGCGTGCGCACCGTCTCGACCGGCGCGCCCGTCCGCTTCGCGATCGCGCCCGGCTTCAGCCCGTCGAACCAGCGCAGCACCACCGCCGTCCGGTAGGGCTCGTCGAGCGCCTGCACCGCCGCCAGCAGGCGCTGCCCGATCTCGAGCCGCGCCGCGCTCTCGCCCGCCGACGGCTCCGCCTCGTCGCGCGCCGCCGCCTGTTCGCGCGTCGCGCGCCGCCGCTGCTCGCGCACGTCCTGCCGCGCGAGGTTGCGCGCGACGCCCGCCAGCCACGCGCGCAACGAGAAGCCGCCCGCCGGATCGCCTTCGCCGCGCCGCCGCTTCTCCAGCGCGACGAGCAGCGCGCGCTGCGCCACGTCGTCGGCCGCCGACCGATCGAACAGCAGGCCGCGCGCCAGCCCGCGCAGGAAGCGGGCGTGCGCCGCGAGCGACGCTTCGTCGCCAGGCTGCAGGGAAGGGTCGGTCACGAGGGAGCGCTCCAGCGGCGGGAGATTGTCGCCCGCCGCCGGAACGGTTCAGCCCCCTTCGAGCAGCCGCTGGAGCGAGCGCCACGCTCCGACGATCTTCGTGTCGTACCGGAAGGGCGGCGGCCAGCGCGCCGCGTCGGTCGGGGCGATCCGGCCGGCGGCGACGAGGGCGGCGACGAAGCGGCGCCAGCGCTCGCGATCGGCGAGCTCCATCGCGTCGCGGGCGGCCCGGAACGACGCGGCATCGACGAAGTCGAGGTCGCGCTTGCGAGCGCCGCGCACGAGCGCGACATCGACGCCGAGCGCGGCGACGAGCGAGTCGCAGCGGTCGAACGCGTCGTCGTCGGGCCAGAGATCGACGATCGCGAAACGGTCGTCACGCCTCAGTTCCGACTCGCGCTCGCGGAGCTCCATCGCTCCCAGCGCGACGAGTTCGGCGGGGAGCGACGCGTCGAAGCGCTCGCGCCAGCGGGTGATCCTCCATTGACGCGTCGGCGGGAAGCCGGCCGGGATCGAGACGGGGCGGCCGAAGGGACAGCCGATCGAATGGCTGCCCCAACCGTCGTCCGGCCCGGCGTGCACCACGACGGCGACCGGGAACTCGATCCGGTCGAGCAGGTGCGCGGCGAGGTCGGCGCGACGCGAACGCGCGAGCGTCTCGCACCAGAGGCGCCATTCCGGCTCGCTCCAGTGCTCGTCGCTCCGCGCGAGGAGCGCGTCGGCGAAGCGGTCGGGCGCGCGCGTCGCCAACAGCAGCGCGGCCTCGCGACCTTGGAGCCGGAAGGCCCACCACCTCGCCAGCGCTTCCGGCCCGATCTCGGCGTCGGCGCGCAGCGCGGCGTCGAGCGCGGCCCAGCCGGCGGCGAGCGGCGCCTGGTCGGTGAACGCGGCGTCGGTCGGATCGACTTCGTCCGGCAGGCGGGCGAGCGCCAGGCCGGCGCGCGCGATCAGCCGCTCGATCTCCGGCGCCAGCTCGGCGAGCCCGCGATCGGCCGCGTGCGCCGCGCCCCACGCGGCGACGCGCCACTCGTCGGACGCGAGCTCCTCGCGCGCGAGGTCGATGGCGCGTGCGCGCAGCGCCTGGCACGCGGGATCGCGCACCGAGGGCGGCGCCATGCGCGGGAAGGGAAGCGGCGCCGCCGCGAGGCGCGACGGGTCGAGCAGCGCGGCCGCGCCGGACTCCGGCAGCCGCGCCGCGCCGCGCTCGTCGACCACCTCGATGCGCTCCTCGACGCGCGGCGTCCGGAACCACTCGCGGTCGATGATCAGCTCCTCCGCGAGCCCCTCGCGCAGTCGCTCCCACGCCGCGGCCTGGCGCGCGCGCGCCGCCGCGACCGCGGCTTCGAGCTGCGGCGCGTCGAGCCCGCGCGCCGCCACGACCTGCGGCCGCGACAGCAGCTCGCCGCGGAAGCGCCGGTACGCGAGCCGTTCGAGGCACGTGGTCGCGAAGAGCGGCGCGGGCCGGTCGGCGATCTCGTCGTCGATCCCGTCGTCGACCGCGCTCGCCGGATCGGCCGGCTCGTCGCGCACCACGATCCGCGAGCGCGCGATCGGCAGCAGGGCGTCCATCAGCCACGACGGGTCGCCGTCCCGCTCGAAGTGGAAGCCGTGCTGCGCCGCCGCCCACGCCAGGTCGCGCCACGCGTCGCTCCGCCGCTCGCCCACGATCCGGCGCAGCAAGGCGTCGTTCTCCCGGCGGTCGTGAAACGCCTCGCGCCCGATCTCCACCTCGCGCGCACGGAAGCGCGGCGACTCCCAGAGCCGGACCAGCAGCGCCGCGTCGAACCTCGCCTCGAAACGCCGCGCCAGGTCGAACGCCTCGACCGCGAGCGCCGTCGCGGCCTCGGGCGCCGCCGCCAGCCGCTCGACCAGCGTCACGAGCTGCGGCTGCGCCTCCTCCAACCGCAGCGCGGCCGCGTCCCCCACCGCCTCGCGCGCCGCGACGAGATCGGCGCCGACCAGCCGCGGCTCGAGCCCGGCGTGCATCCGCTCCGCGATCGCCGCCCACTCCGCCGCATGCGGCTCGCCGCCCTGCTGCGCCGACGCGAGGAGCAGCCACGCCCGCCACGCGCTCGTCGCCACGATCGCCACGATCGCCATGCCGTGGCCAACGCCGCGTGCTGCGTCCGGTTCACCTGCCGCCGGGCGGCGCGCCGCCGATCGTGGCCGGCGCCGCTTCGCCCTTCTTCCCGCCCTGCAGCTGCACCTTGATCAACGCCAGCAGCCGCTCCTCCTCGAGGCGGTCCTCCTCGGCGCGCAGCTCCTGGCAGCGCTTCATCGAGCGCGCGGCGGCCTCGGGCTTGCCGAGCGCCCGTTGCGTGCGCGCGAGCCAGCGCCACGCGTCGCGGCTGGTGGGCCGCTGGTCGGTCGCCTGGATCAGCAGCGGCAGCGCCTCCTCGTGGCGGCCGCGCTCGGCGAGGAACATCGCGAGCTGCAGCGCGGCCTGGAATCGCGACGCCTTCGAGCCCTTCAGCAGCGCCTGGCGCAGCACCTGCTCGGCGGGCTGGTCCTTGCCCTCGCACGAGAGCATCTGGCCGAGGCGCCAGAGCGCGTCGTCGTGGCCGTCGAGCTTCACGGCCAGCGCGAACTCGCGCTCCGCGTCGGCGTACTCGCGCAGGTTCGCGTGGGTCTCGCCGACCGAGAAGTGGGCGAGGCCGTCCTCGGGCGCGAGGCGCAGCGCCTCGGCGAAGGCCGCCTTCGCGTCGAGGTACTTCATCTGCTGGTTGCGCGCGACGCCGAGCCCGTACCACATCAGCGGCTCGGTCGGGAAGCGGGCGGCGCCGGCGGCGAAGAGCTTCTCCGACTCGATCGACTGCCCGTTCATCGTCAGCACCGAGCCGACGAGGTTGAGCGCGTCGAGCTTCGCGACGCCGCACTCCTGCGCGCGGCGCGCGAAGGGGAGCGCGCCGACGAAATCGCCGCGCACCTCCGCGAGCCAGCGCGCGATCGAGAGCGCGAGGTCGAGGTTGCGCGGGTCGGCGGCCAGCACCGCCTCCATCTCCGCCCGCGCCGCGTCGAGCTCGCCCGCGACGTGGCGCTTCTGCGCCGCCTGGAAGCGCGCGAGGAGCGCGACGTTGTCGGGCGCGGGCGGCTCCTGCCGCGCGACGGCCAGCAGCACGACCAGCGGCGCGAGCCAGCTCATCGCCGCTGCTCCAGCTCCTCGAGCGCGCCGCCCTTCACGAGGCGCAGCGTGCGCCCGCCCGCGACGTCGAGCAGCTCCTGCTTCGAGCCGTCGGGCCAGGTCACCTCGATCTTGTCGGCCTTCGCCGCGTCGCCGAGCCCGAAGTGGAGCCGCAGGTCGCTCGTGCTGGCGTAGGAGCCGCCGACGCGGACCTGGCGCGCGAGCTTGCGGCCGCCGACGTGGGCGACGGCCCTTGCGCCGACGGCGAAACGGTTCCCTCCGGCGGGATGGCGCAGCTCGAGCAGCAGCGCGCGCGCGCCGTCGCCCTGGTTGACGAAGAGGCTCGGCGCCTCGTCCATCGCCATCACGACGACGTCGATGTCGCGGTCGCCGTCGACGTCGCCGAACGCCGCGCCGCGGAACGCCGCCTTGCGCGCGAAGCCGGGCCCCGCCGCGTCGGTCGCGTCGTGCAGCACGCCGCGCTCCTGGCGCCAGACGAGGCACTGCTGCTTGTAGGAGAGCTCGGGCGCGCGGCGGTCGGCCTCGGGATAGACGTGGCCGTTGGCGACGAAGAAGTCGAGGTCGCCGTCGTCGTCGAAGTCGGCGAACTCCGTCCCCCACCCGAGCGAGAGGTAGGCGCGCGGCCCGAAGCGATGGCGCGCGGTCACGTCGACGAAGCTGCCGCCGCCCTCGTTGCGGTAGATCGTGTTGTCGTCGTGCGAGAAGTTGGTCACGGCGAGGTCGAAGAGGCCGTCGCCGTCGAGGTCGCCGCACGCGACGCCCATGCTGGCCTGCGCGATGCCGTCGCGGCTGACCGCGACGCCGGCGAGGTCGCCCACGTCGGCGAAGCGCCCCTTGCCGTCGTTGTCCCACAGCGCGTTGGGGCGCGAGTCGTTGCCGACGTAGACGTCGACGTCGCCGTCTTGGTCGTGGTCGAACGCGGTCACGCCCAGCGCCCAGCGCGGCTCGCCGTCGTGGATCCCCCCCTTTTCGCTGCGGTCGCCGAACGTGCCGTCGCCCTTGTTGCGGAAGAAGGTGTCGGGCTCGGCCACCATCCCCTTCGGGCCGCACGCGGCGGGGATGTCGAAGTAGGGGCAGTCGATCTTGCGCCAGCACTTCGGGTCGCGCTCGATCGCCATCGCGAGGTAGTTCGAGACGTAGAGGTCGAGGTCGTCGTCGCCGTCGGCGTCGAAGAACGCGGCGCCCACCGACCAGTGCGGGTCGCCGACCTTCGCGTCGCGCGTGACGTCGGCGAAGCGGCCCGCGCCGTCGTTCTGCAGCAGCCGGTTCGGCCCCCAGCACGTGACGTAGAGGTCGAGGTCGCCGTCGCCGTCGTAGTCGGCCGCCGCGACGCCCTGCCCGTAGACGCGCACGCCGGCGCCCGAGAGTTCGGTCACGTCGGTGAAGCGGCCGGCGCCGTCGTTCTCGTAGAGGCGGCACTGCCCGTCGCGCGCCGGCCGCCAGTCGAAGTCGAGCGGATCGTCGCCCGGCGCGAGACCTTCCGGCGGCGCGAGCGTGCCGGCGTCCACCAGGAAGAGGTCGAGGTCGCCGTCGCCCTCCTTGTCGAAGAGCGCGCAGCCGCATCCCATGCACTCGAGCAGCCAGCGCTTCTTCCGGGGGTCGCCGCAACGACCGACCCAGGTCACGCCGCGCTCGAGCGCCTCGTCGTCGAAGACGAAGCTCGGCGACGACGGAGCCGCGGGCGACGGTGCCTGCTGCAGCAGCAGGACCATTGCGAGCGAGCGGGGCATGGGGGCGAGGTCATAGCCATTCGCCCCCGAACCGGCTTGGGAAGGGAGGCGCGGGCGAGGGATTCGAGGCTTGCCGCATCTCGCGGCCGGCGCGAGAGTGCGCCGCGCACGAAGAACTCGAAGGGTGCGGCGAACTCATCGCTGCAGGGACCAAGGATGGTCGGGCCGCCATCCGTACAGCCTCGAAGCTGGGAGATCCCCTGTGGCGGCCCCAACCGTCGGCGGCACTCCGGAGAGTGCCGACCGCGCCGACTCCAATGCAAGCACGCTGCTGCGGCTTGGATGGATGCTGATCGGCAATGCCGTGATCGCCGTCCTCGCGTGCGTCATCTGGATCGGGCCGGCCTGGACGCTCACGTTCAAGGACGCGCTCTATTGGATCGCCGCGGCCGGGACGGTGCTGCTGCGTTGGCTCGATGTCTTCCGCCATCACGGCCAGACCGCCGACGGGCAGCCCGCCACTCCGCGGCACTTCCGGCGCTACGCGATCGGCTTCGGGTGCATCGTCGCGGCGATCTGGGCATGCGTGCAGTCGTTCGAGCTTGCCAACGCGGAGTAGCTGTGCCGAGCGGCGCCGACGTCGGCGCCCGTCAGGCGTGGATCGCGCTGCCGGAGACGGCCAGCGCCGCTTCCTTGATCGCTTCCGAGAGCGTCGGGTGGGCGTGGCAGCAGCGCGCCAGGTCCTCCGCGCTCGCGTGGAAGTTGATGGCGACGGCCGCCTCGGCGACCAGCTCGCTCGCGTGCGGACCGAAGAGGTGGACGCCGAGCACGCGGTCGCTCTCGGCGTGGGCCAGCACCTTGACGCGCCCCTCGATCGTGTTGGCGGCGCGCGCGCGGCCGTTGCCGCGGAACTGGAAGACCCCTTTCTTGAACGGGACGTTCGCGGCGACGAGCTCCTCCTCGCTCTTGCCGACGCCGGCGACCTCGGGCGTCGTGTAGACGACCGACGGGATCGCGTCGTAGTTCACGTGGCCGTGGCCGCCCGCGATCCACTCGGCGCAGGCGACGCCCTCCTCCTCCGCCTTGTGCGCCAGCATCGGGCCGCGGATCACGTCGCCGATCGCGTGGATCGACGGGACCTTCGTCCGGAACCGGTCGTCGACCTCGATGCGGCCGCGCGCGTCGACGGCGAGGCCGACCGCGGCGAGGCCGAGGCCGTCGGTGCAGGGCGCGCGACCGATGGCGACGAGGACGCGGTCGGCGCGCAGCGACTCGCGCGCGGACTCGTCCTCCTTCGGCGCGAAGTCGACGACCGCCTCGGCGCCGTCGGCCGCCGCGCGCTTCACCTTCACGCCGAGGCGGAACTTCAACCCCTGCCGCTCGAGGATCTTCCTCGCGTCGGCGGCGATCTCGCCGTCCATGCCCGGCAGGATGCGGTCGAGCAGCTCGAGGACCGTGACCTCGGCGCCGAGCCGTGCCCACACCGAGCCCATCTCGAGCCCGATCGCGCCGGCGCCGATGACGACGAGGCGCTTCGGCACCGCGTTCCACGAGAGCGCCTCGTCGCTGGTCGCGACGCGGTCGCCGTCGATCTCCATGCCGGGGAAGCGCGCGACCTTGCTGCCGGTCGCGATGAGCGCCCGCTTCGCCTTCACCGCGCGCGTCTCGCCGCCCTTCGCCGCGGGCGCGACCGTGATCGTCACGCCGTCCGCATCGGCGGCCGCGAACGAGCCGGTGCCCTGGAGCCGCTCGATCTTCTGCTTCTTCATCAGCGCGTCGATGCCGCTGGCGAGCCCCTTCACCACCGACTCCTTGCGCTTCAGCATCGCCGCGAGATCGAGCTCGACGCCGGCGACCTTCACGCCGTGCGCGGCGAGGTCATGGCGCGCCTCGGCGTACTTCTCGCTCGACTCGAGCAGCGCCTTGCTCGGGATGCAGCCGACGCGCAGGCAGGTGCCGCCGAGCAGGGGCTCCTTCTCGACGATCGCGACGCGCAGCCCGAGCTGCGCCGCGCGGATCGCGGCGACGTAGCCGCCGGGACCGGCGCCGATGACGACGAGGTCGAACGGAGCGGACGCAGGAGCTTCAGGCATGGGGCATCCCGGAGACGGCGAAGACGGCGAAGACGGCGAAGACGGCGACGATCTTGCGGTCGCCGGCCGCCGACGATCAAGGGGTCGCTCCCCCTCCGCGCGTCACGCGTCGAGGAGCACGCGGGCGGGCGACTCGACGCACTCCTTGATCCGCTTGAGGAACGTGACCGCCTCGCGGCCGTCGACGATGCGGTGGTCGTAGGTGAGCGCGGCGTACATCATCGGCCGGATCACGACGAGGCCGTCGCGCGCGACCGGCCGCTCCTGGATCGCGTGGAGGCCCAGCACGCCCGACTGCGGCGGATTGACGATCGGCGTCGAGAGGAGCGAGCCGTAGACGCCGCCGTTGCTGAGCGTGAAGGTGCCGCCTTGCAGCTCGTCGAGCGCGAGCTTGCCCGACTGCGCGCGCGCGCCGAAGTCGGCGACGACGCGCTCGATCTCGGCGAACGAGAGGCGCTCGACGTTGCGGATCACCGGCACGACGAGCCCCTTGCCGCCGCCCACCGCGATGCCGAGGTCGCAGTAGTGGTGGTAGAGGATCGACTCGCCGCCGGCGGCCACCTGCGCGTTCAACGCCGGCACCGCCGCGATCGCCTCGACGATCGCCTTCGCGAAGAAGCTGGTGAAGCCGAGCTTCACGCCGTGCTTCTCCTTGAAACCGTCGCCGTGCTGCCGGCGCAGCTCCATCACGGCGCCCATGTCGATCTCGTTGAACGTCGTCAGCAACGCCGCCGTCGCCTGCGCCTCGACGAGCCGGCGCGCGACGGTGCGACGCAGCGGCGACATCGGGACCGTCTCGGTCGGCCGCCCGTCCGCCCCCGCCGCCGACGAGCCGACCCCGGCACGCTCCGCCGGCGCGGCGGGCGCCGCGCGGCCGGCCACGGCGCGCAACGCGTCTTCCTTCGTGACGCGGCCGCCGGGTCCGCTCGGCGCGACGCTGTTCGCCGCGACTCCGCCGTCGGCGAGGACGCGCGCCGCCGCCGGCATCACCTTCGTCGTGCCGACCCCGGCAGCATCCGACGGCGTCGGCATGCCGACCCCGGATCGGCCTGCCGGAGCGGCGGCCTTCGTGGCGGGCACGCCCGCCTCCTCCATCAGCCCGAGCACTTCGCCGACGCGCACCTTCATCCCCGACGTCTTCGCGATCGACGCGACGACGCCCGCCACCGGCGCCGGGATCTCGACCGTCGCCTTGTCGGTCTCGATCACGACGACGACCTGGTCGCGCTCGACGCGCTGGCCCGGCTGGACGAGCCAGCCGCCGACCTGCACCTCCGTGACCGACTCGCCGACGCTCGGCACCTTGAGTTCGACGCTCATCGCTCGTCCTCGTCGCCGCGGCGCGCGACGGGCCATGCGGCGCGTCGGACGGCGGGCGCGCGAGAGTAGCGGACGGTCGAGCGCGTCGCGCGACGCGGTCAGTCGCGCGGCGCGGCGGCGAGCTCGACCTTGAGGTCGCCCGACTTCCCGTCCTGGACCACGCGCGGCAGCGGGACGCGCGTGACGGCCACGCCGCTGTCGAGCAGGAGCGGGCCCGCGAAGTCGCGCCACGCGAGCTCGAGCACGGTCGCCCCTTCGGGCAGCGCCAGCAGCGACATCCGCGGCAAGCGCGGATCGACGACGAGGCCGCGGCCGACGACGGCGCCGTCCTGCCCGAGGAACGTGGCGATCATGGAGCGCCGCACCCGGGCGAAGCCCTCGTCGTCGCGCGGCTGGTCGCGCGGCCATTCGAGCAGCAGGCGCACGAAGCGCGTCGGCGGTCGGCGGGGCGCGATGCGCAGGTCGAGCCGCTCCACCTCGCGCCCGCCGAGCGTCACGAGCGACTCGTGGAGCACGTCGCTCACCTTGTCGATGCGGACGAGCTGGAAGCGCCACTCCCCCGCCGGCAGCGGCCCGAGCTCGAACGATCCGTCGCCGCCGAGCTGCGCCGACACGCCCTGCAGCGCCGCGTCACGGCCCGCCACCGGCAGCGCGATCGCCAGGCACCGCGGCAGCGGGGCGTCGAGCCCGTCCCACGCCGCGACGCCCGCGATGCGGAAGCCCGGCGCGATCTCGACCAGCAGCTCGCGGTCGTCGCGCACGCCGAGCTCGAGCGTGAACTCGACTGGCGTCGTGCCGTCGATCGCCGTCACGCCGCGCCACTTGCCGGCCGTGAGCGTCTCGAAGCGGGCGCGGCCCGCGTCGTCGATCGTCGCCGCGCGCCGCGTCGCGCCGTCACGCAGCACGACGAACTTCTCCGCCGCGTCGACCGCCTGCGGATTGGGCCGCACGACGATCGTCGCGGCCGACGACTCGAGCGCGAGCGCGGAGAAGTCGATCCGAAGCGTGAAGGGCTGCGTGAAATCGGGGCTGACCTCCGTCGCGAAGCGCCGCCCGGCGAGCGAGAGCTCCGCCGCGAGCCCGGCCCGCTCGCGCACGGGCAGGATCACGTCGCCGAGCAGCGTCCCGTCGCCGAGCAGGTTGAACTCGTCGAGCCGCCGACCGTGCTTCGTGAGCCAGAGGCGCGGCACCTCGCCCGCCGCGGCCGCGCGCAGCCGCGCGACGTCCACCGTACGATCGTGCTCGTCGACCAGCGTTCCGCGCAGTTGCACGCGCTGGAGCGGATCGAACTCGGCAGGCTGCCGCTCCGCCGCGATCGTCTCGCCCGGCCCCTCCTTCGCCGCACCACCCGTCGCCGCGCCCTCCGGCTCCGCGCGCGTCGCGAGCGGTTCGTCCGCGGACTTCTCCGCCGCGCCCGCTCCCGCCGCCTCCGCGTCCTCCTTGCTCCCTCGCTGCGGCGCCAGCTTCGGCGCGCCGCGAGTCGCCTGCCACAGCAGCGCGAACGCCAGCAGCGCCACCGCGCCCAACGCCGCGAGCGTGACGACGCTCGAACGGCGCGCGCCGTTCACGGCGACGCGAACGCGGCGTCGAGGAGGCGCCGCAGCTCGACCTTGTGGGAGGCGTGCGAGCCGGTGGCGGGGCTCGCCGACGCGTCGCGCGCGACGACGGAGAGCGCGCGTCCGTCGGGCAGCCGCTCGCCGAAGCGGCGCCGCAGCCACGGCCACGCGCCCATGTTCTCGGGCTCGTCCTGCACCCAGAGGACGGGCGCCGGCGCGCCGCCGCGCGACACGCTCCCGCTGCTGGCCGCCAGCGCCGCGACGAGGGCCGACTCGTCGAGCGGGTAGAGCTGCTCGAGCCGCACGATCGCGACGTCGCGCGCGCCGCGCGTCTCGCGCTCCTGCATCAGGTCGAAGAAGAGGCGCCCGCTGCAGAGCAGGAGGCGGCGCGTCACGGTGGTGCCGCTGGCGCCGCCGCCGCCGCTCGCGACCGGATCGGCGATCACGCGCGCGAACCGTCCGCTCGCGAGCTCGTCGAGGCTCGACGTGCTGGCCGCGGCGCGCAGCAGGCTCTTCGGCGTCAGCACGACCAAGGGCTTCCGCCACTTGCGGACGACCTGGCGGCGCAGCAGGTGGAAGTACTGCGCCGGCGTCGTCGGCTGCGCGAGCTGGAGGTTGTCCTGCGCCGCGAGCTCGAGGAACCGCTCCGGCCGCGCGCTCGAGTGCTCCGGCCCGGCTCCCTCGTGGCCGTGCGGCAGCAGCAGCACGAGGCCGGAGAGGCGGCGCCACTTCGCCTCGGCGCTGGCGAGGAACTGGTCGAGGATCGGCTGCGCGACGTTGACGAAGTCGCCGAACTGCGCCTCCCACAGCACCAGCGCGTCGGGCGCGTCGAGGCTGTAGCCGTACTCGAAGCCGAGGACGCCCGTCTCGCTCAGCGGACTGTTGTCGATCGAGATCGGCGCCTGCCGCTCGGACGCGCCGGCGAGCGGCATCCAGCGCGCGCCGTCGTGGACGTCGTGCAGCACCGCGTGGCGATGGCTGAACGTGCCGCGCTCGCAGTCCTGGCCGGTGAGGCGGATGCGCGCGCCCTCCGCCGCGAGCGTCGCGAAGGCCAGCGCCTCCGCCGCAGCCCAGTCGAGGCGCGCCTCGCCGCGCGCCATCGCGCGCCGCGACTCGAGGAGGCGCTCCACCTTCGCGTGCGGCCGGAATCCCCGCGGCACGGTCGCCATCCGCTGCAGCAGCGCCGCGAGCCGCTCGCGCGCGACGCCGGTGGCCGGATCGGCCACCTTCGCGTCGGCGCCGCCCGAGTAGCCGTCCCACTGCCCGCCCGGCAGGTCGAGCTTCGGCGCGTAGTCGGTCGCCTTCGCCGCCGCGAGCTCGCGCTCCAGCAGCGCCTTGCGCTCCGCCGCGATCGCGTCGGCCTCCTCGCGCGTGACGCCGCCGTGCTCGAGCAGGTGGCCGAGCCACCCTTCGCGCACCGGCTTGCGCCGCTCGATCGCCTGGTACAGCAGCGGCTGCGTGAAGCTCGGCTCGTCGCCCTCGTTGTGGCCGCGCCGCCGGTAGCACCACATGTCGATCACGACGTCCTTGTGGAACGCGTGCCGGAAGTCGAGCGCGAGCTTCACCGCCTGCGCCACCGCCTCGCAATCCTCGCCGTTGACGTGGAGGATCGGCGACTGCAGCAGCTTGGCGACGTCGGTCGCGTAGGTGCTGCTGCGCGACTGCTCGGGCGGCGTCGTGAAGCCGATCTGGTTGTTCACGACGACGTGGAGCGTGCCGCCCGTCGCGTAGGCCGGCAGCTCGGAGAGGTTGAGCGTCTCCTGGACGATCCCCTCGCCCGCGAACGCCGCGTCGCCGTGGATCAGGAGCACGAGCCCCCGCTCGCGCTTCGCGTCGCCGACGCGGTCCATCTTCGCGCGCATGCGGCCGAGCGCGACCGGGTTGACCAGCTCGAGGTGGCTCGGGTTGAAGCAGAGCGAGAGGTGGAGCTTGCGGCCGGCCGCCGTCGTCCAGGTCGAGCCGTGGCCGAGGTGGTACTTCACGTCGCCGCCGCCGAGGTGGAGCTCCGCGTCGACGTCGGCGAACTCGCGGAAGATCTGGCGCGGCGACTTGCCGAGCACGTTGGCCAGCACGTTGAGGCGGCCGCGGTGGGCCATCCCGATCACGACCTCGTCGACGCCCTGCTGCCCCGCCTTCTCCAGCGCGAGGTCGAGCAACGGGATCAGCGATTCGGCGCCCTCGAGCGAGAAGCTCTTGGCCCCGACGAACTTCTTCTGGATGAACTCCTCGAAGATCACCGCGTCGGTGAGGCGCGTCAGGATGCGGAGCTGCTCGGTGCGGCCCAGCACGAGGCGGTTGCGCGTCGCCTCCATCCGGTCCTGCAGCCAGTGGCGCACCGCGAGGTCGTCGAGGTGCATGAACTGCGCGCCGATCGAGCGGCAGTAGGTGTCGGTCAGCCGCTCGACGACGCCGCGCACGGTGAACGGACCGTCGCCGGCGAGCGTCGCGCGCGACACGGCGCGGTCGAGGTCGTCGGGCTCGATCCCCCAGAACGCGGCGTCGAGCTCGGGCGGGCGCGGTCGTTCGCGGCCGAGCGGATCGACGGTGGCGGCCATGTGGCCGCGCACGCGATAGGCGCGCACGAGCTGGTCGACGCGGTGCTGCAGCACGTCGGCGGAGTCGGCGCCGTCGCGCGGCGCGCCGTCGCGCCGCAGGACCTTCTCGCGCCGCGGCGCCGGCGCGAGCGTGCGCGCGGCGAAGTAGGGCGCGATCCGTCCGCGCGGCGCGCCGCTCATCGCCTCACCGTCCGCCGCCGCCGTCGTCGCCCTTCTCGCCCTCGTGCGCCGGCCCGTCGCCGAAATCGTCGCCGTCGTCCATCCCCTCCTCGCTCCCGTCGTCGCCCTCGCCCTCGACCGGACGCAGCTTGCGACGCGGCTTCGACGGATCGCGGCTCTCGCGTTCGCCGTGGTTCATCGCCGACGCCGCGGGCCGGCACCACTCGACGAAGACGCCCGCCATCTCGTCCCAGATCTGCGGGCCCGCGCCGACCTTCTTGCTCGGGTCGGGGTTGAAGGGGTTCGCGGCGCTGTTGTCGAAGAGGTTCGTGAGGTGGAGCACGGTGCCGCGCTCGACCAGGATCGGCTTGGCGAAGTCGTAGGCGAGCTGCCAGTCGGGATCCCACCGGTCGAGCTCGAGTGGCGTGGTCTTGGTGCCGTCGGGCGCCACGAGGTCGATGCGCGCCCCCTTCCCGCGCAGGTGCATGTGGACGACCATGCGGCGGATCACCGCGTCGTAGGGGAACTTGAACTCCGACTTCACCTCGGTGTGCGGCGCGTTGGGCGGGATGTTGATGGCGTAGCTGCGGATCACCTGCCCGATGACGCGGAACTTCGGCGGCTCCTTCGCGAACTTGAAGCCGACGCGCGTCCGCTCCTTCACCGGCGTGCCGTCGGGCGTGTAGTGGAGGCTGAAGACGATGCGCGAGCCCTTGCGCAGCAGCATCGCCTGCTCGGGCGGGAAGAAGGTCGGCTCGGTGCCGGGCAGGTGCGCCTCGATGAACTCCTGCCGCCCGCCGTCGGGATTGCGCGCGTAGATCATCACGTGGTGGCAGATCGTCGGGTGGTCGCACAGCACCTGGATCGCGGAGATCCAGACGTCCTCCTGCAGGTTGGTCGGCGACGCGACCGTGATGTAGTCGACGACGCCGCTGGCCGGGATGTCGATCTCCTTCGGCGTCGCGACGATCAGGTCGGGCTCGCCGATCTTCCAGCCGTGCTCGAACTTCCGCGGCGGCAGCGCCTTCGCCGGATCGCCGCTCGGGCAGCCCGCCTGCAGCCACGCGAGGAGGTCGCCCTTCTCCGCGGCGGTGAGGCGCGGGTCGTTCGCGAACGGTCCGCTCGCCTTGGTCGCGTACCAGGGCGGCATGATCCCGCCCGCGACCACTTCTTGGACCATCTTGGCCGCGCCCGAGAAGTCGTCGGCGCTGGTCAGCGTGAAGGGGCCGCCGCCGCCTTCGTGGTGGCAGCCCTGGCAGCGCTTCTGCGCGATCGCCTCGATGTGGCCGAACCACGTCGGCGCGGCCGGCTGCTCGGCGGCGTCGAGCTTCGGTTCGACGAGGAACTCGAGGAGGCAGCCGGGCGCGGTGAGCGCGGGCGCCGCGACGGGCTCGCCCTTCACGATCGAGTCGACCGCCTCCTTGAGGCAGCGGCGCGTCGCTTCGGGCCGCGTCGCGCCGCGCCCGATCTGGTCGTCGATCGGCCCGCGGTAGCGGAGCCGGCGCGCGGAGTCGACGACGAAGACGTCGGCCGTCGAGCGCACGTGGAGGAACCAGCCGAAGCGGCTGCTGTCGTCGCGCGCGTAGCGGCCCTTGAAGCCGTAGAGCGCGACCTCCGCCTGGCACTCCTCGACGCTGTCGTCGGGCGTCGGGTTGACGAAGAGGAAGGGGACGCCAAGCGCGGCGCAGTCGCGCTCGAGCTCCGCCGTCCGCAACCCGTAGCGCTTCGAGACGGGGCAGCCGACGTCGCGCACGACGACGACGAGCGCCTTGCTCGACGCGTAGTCGGAGAGGCGTCCCTCCTTGCCGTCGAGGTCGCGGAAGGCGAGGTCGGGCAGCACGCTGCCGATCCCCCACTTGGCGGGATCGAGCGGCGCCGCGAACTCGGCGAACGCGAGGCCGCCCGACGACTCGTCGCCGCCCGTCGCGCCCTGCGCCGGCGCGGCGGCGGGCGAAGGCGGCGATTGCGCCGCGGCAATCGCCGACGTCGCGACCAGGAGCGGAAGAAGTGCGGCGGAGAGGTGGATCACGTCCGTTTCGCGGCTCCGGGCGGGGCGTGGCAACGATAGCGCGCGCTCCGCGAGCCTGCCGGAGGCGGGGCGCGTCGCGGTGGGCGGCGCGTCCCGCTCGCGACGTCATTTCCCGAGCAGGTGCTTCAGCGCCGCGCCGAGTTCGGGGAAACCCCAGGCGAAGCCGCTCTCGAGCAACGCGCGCGGCTTCACGCGCTGGCTCGAGAGGAGGAGCTCGTCGGCCATCTCGCCGAAGAGCAGGTGCGCCGCGATGGCGGGCATCGGGAAGCGCGTCGGCTTGCCGAGCACCTGTCCGAGCGTGCGCGTGAACGCCTCGTTCGTGACCGGCTCGGGCGCGACGACGTTCACCGGACCGACGAGGCGCGCGTCGCCGAGCGCCTTCGCGACGACGGCCAGCACGTCGTCGAGCGCGATCCAGCTCATCTGCTGGCGGCCGTTGCCGATGCGGCCGCCGAGGCCCATCCGGAACGGCGGCAGCATCTTCTTCAGCGCGCCGCCCTTCGCCGACAGCACGACGCCGAAGCGGAGATGGACGACGCGGATCCCCTTCTCGACCGCGGGCTGCGCCGCCGCCTCCCACTCGCGGCAGACGTCGGCGAGGAAGCCGGCGCCGAGGCGGCTCCGCTCGTCGAGCCATTCGTCGCCGCGGTCGCCGTACCAGCCGATGGCCGACGCGACGATCAGCGTCTTGGGCGGCGACGGCAGCTTCGCGAGCGTGTCGGCGAGCAGACGCGTCCCATGCACGCGACTGTCGCGGATGCGCTGCTTCTTCGCGGCGGTCCAGCGGCCATCGGCGATCGAGTCGCCGGCGAGGTGGACGACGGCGTCGCAGCCCGCGAAGCCGCGGCCGTCGAGCTCGCCGCGGTCAGGACGCCACGCGAGGTCGCTCGCGTCGCCGCCGTCGCGCACGAGGCGGCGGACCGTGTGACCGCCGGCGGTCAGGAAGGGGAGCAGCGCCGAGCCGACGAGGCCGCTCGAACCGGAGACGATCACGTTCATCGGACGACTCCCTTGGTGGCAGCGCAGGTCGAAGGCGGTGATGCGATGGCGCCAGCCGAAGGCGCGGCGCAGCGAAGCGCGGGCCCATCCCGCGAGGGGCGCGGAGAGCGGCGCCAGCGGGAGCTCCCAGTCGATCGTGTCCTCCAGGATCGCGCCGGCGCCGTCCGGGACGAAACGGTGGAGGTGCTCGAAGCGGCCGAAGGGGCCGGTGCGCTGCACGTCGCGGAACGACGCCCCCGGCACGTGCTCGACGTGCTCGGCGACCCAGCGCCGCCAGAGGAACGGCGCGAGCCGCACGCGCAAGATCGCGCGCGTCCCGACTGAAAGCCCGCGCGGCGGCTCGATCAGCTCGACGCGCTGCCAGGGCGGCGTCAGGCGCGCCAGCGCTCCCGGCCGCGCGTGCCAGTCGTGGAGCGCGGCCGCATCGGCCGCGATCGCGCTGCGGAAGACCAGGCGCTGCAGCGCCATCAGACGTGGTTCCGGAGCATCAGCTCCTTGGGGTGGGGCTCGAGGTAGGTCTGCTGCGCGAGATAGCCGAGGCCGAAGCGACGCACGTGGTGGCGCAGCAGCGTCATCGGCACGACGAGCGGCACGAGACCGGCGCCGAAGTCGGCGATCGACTGCGCGACCTCGTCGCGCCCCGGCTTGTCGAGCGGCTCGCGCAGGTAGCCAGCCATGTGCTGCAGCGCATTGACGTGGCGGCGCGTCGTCGCCAGCACGGCCAGCGCGGCGAGGAACCGGTCGCGGTAGTCGGCGGCGAGCTCGGCGCGCGGCCGCCCCTTCGCGTGCGCGACGACGCGGCCGAGCGCCTGGTAGCTCTTCGGGTCGTGGGCCATCAGCAGCAGCTTCTCGCGCGAGTGGAACGCGACGAGGTCGCCGACGGTGAAGCGGCGCCCGACCAGGTCGTTCACGCGCCGCCACGCGAAGAGGCGCTCGAAGAAGTTCTCGCGCAGCCGCGGATCGTGGAGGCGCCCCTCCTCCTCGACCGGCAGTTGCGGGCAGAGCTCCATCAGCGCGGCCGCGAAGAGGCCCACGCCCGCCTTGCTCGGCATGCCGGCGGACGAATAGAGGCGCACGCGCTGCATGCCGCACGACGGCGAGTCCTTCTTGAGGACGAAGCCGTCGAGGCCGGATGCGACCAGCTCCGCCGCGCGGCGCCGCGCGAAGGCGTTCATCGCGTCGGTGTGGTCGGTTCCGCTCTTGCGAGCGACCAGCCGCGGCCCGTCGTCGTGCTGCACCAGCCGGAGCGTCTCGCGCGGGACGCCGAGCCCGAGCTCGAACTCGGGGCAGACGGGGACCCATTCGACGAACCGGCCGACCGTGGCGGTCAGGAACGGGTCGCGCTCGTGTCCGCCGTTCCAGCGCACCTTCTGGCCGAGCAGGCAGGCGGAGATGCCGACGCGGATCGGGCGGCGGTCGGGCGCGGGCGGCGGTGGCGGCTCCGTGGCTCTCATGCCGGCATCGTCGCGCGAAGGGGCGCGAAAGACGAGGACGGCGGCGGACGGCCGGAGCGGAGACTTCCGCACCCGCAGCGCTCCTGCCAGACTCCCGCGACTCGTGGAGCGGACGATGCTGCCCTCATCGCTTCTCGCCGGTCTGCTCGCGCTCGCGATGGCGGCGCCGCAGTCGAAGCCGCCGCCGAAGGCTCCCGAAGAACCTGCGGCGCAGTTCGCGGCGGCGCTGCTGCAGGTGCAGCAGACGGCGGAGCGGGGCGCCTTCCAGCGCGCGTGGGACCAGCTCCACGAGCTGCTCTACCAGCATCGCGAGACCGACTACGCGCTCCGGCGCCAGATCGAGATCGTCGACCTCGCGCGCCGCTGCGCCTTCGGGATCGAGTGTCCGCCGCCGAAGCTCGCCGACGTCGTCTCGGGCGAGCTGGTGCGCTGGGACGCGAAGAGCGGCGACTTCGAGATCCGCTACGCGCCGGGCACGACGAAGGACTTCCAGCGCCAGGCGGTCGGCAGCGGATCGGCGCAGCTCCATCCCGCGCGCTTCGTCGACACCTTCACCATCGAGATCGACTTCGGGGCCGGCTTCAGCGGCGAACGCAAGGCGCCGCGGGTCATGGTCGGCCTCGACACCGACGAGTCGTTCATCGTCAACTTCGGCGATTCGGCGCCGCCGGGCGGCACCGGCTCCTACAAGCCGCCCCAACTCATGCGCATCAAGGACGGGGTGGAGGGCGACACCGTCGACCAGCAGAAGAAGCCGGCGCCGTCGTACGCCGCCAAGGGGACCTTGAAGGTGACGGTCGGCGCCGGCGGCGTCACGGCCTACCGCGACGGCAAGCGCGTCCTGCAGGGCAAGCGGTCGACGCGCGAGTCGGGGCACGTGGCGCTGCTCGACGTCTCCGACTGGAATCGCGTGACCTTGAAGGGGCGCATCCAGGCGAGCTGGCCGCAGGGGGTGATCGACGCCGCGACGCGCGTGGCGCGCGAGGCGTTCGAGGCGCGCTGGAAGCCGGAGGAGCACCTGCCGGCGTGGCTCTTCACGGCGGCGGCGGCGGCGGCGGCAGCGCCGGCGGGTGACGAGGCGAGCGACGAGGCGGGCGTGCCCGTCGATCCGGCGTTCGCGGCGCGGCTGGTCGCGCTCACGAAGGAGCTGAAGGGCGCGACGACGGCCCGCCGCATCGAGCTCTGGCAGAAGTTCGTCGCCGAGCTCCCGGACCTGCCGTTCGCCTGGACGCAGCTCGCCTACGAGCAGCTCCGATCCGGGAAGCCGGAGGCGGCGCAGGCGACGTGCGACGCGGCGCTGGCCAAGGGCCACACCGCGGAGGAGCTGGACGACCTGCCGCAACTCCTCGCCAAGACGCGCACCGGCCCGAGCTTCACGCGCGCCTTCGTGCAGGAGAGCGCGAACTACATCGTGAAGAGCGACATCGACCAGGCGACGTGCGTCGCGGCGTCGAAGGTGCTGGAGGAGTCGTACCGCTCCTATCGCCAGCGCCTCGCGCCGGTCAGCGGGCTCGAGCAGGAGAAGTTCCGCGTCTTCCTCTTCGCGGGCGAGGCGGGCTACCACGACTACGCGAAGCAGACGCTCGGCGAGGCGCCCGAGAACACCGCGGGCGTCTACAGCCGGCTCTTGAAGCAGCTGCTGATCTGGAACCTGCCCGATCGCGAGGCGATGTTCCGGACGGTGCGGCACGAGGGGTTCCACCAGTACCTCGACCGCCTCGTCGCGCAGCCGCCGACCTGGTTCAACGAGGGGATGGCGGAGTACTACGAGCTGGCCGACCTCTTCGGCGGCGCGTGGACCGAGGGGCAGACGAACAAGGACCACGTCCGGCTGCTGCGCGACGAGCCGGGGGGATGGCTGGCGCTCGACAAGCTCTTCGCGCTCGACGCCCGCCACTTCTACGGCGGCAAGGTGGCGCACCACTACGCGCAGAGCTGGCTGGTCGTCCACTGGCTGCGGAGCGAGCCGAAGGAGGCGCGCGACCTCTTCGACCGCTTCTGGCGCGCGCTGCTCGACGGCCTGCCGCCGGACGAGGCGATGCGCTCCGTCTTCGGCGCGAGCGACCGGGCCGCGCTCGAGCGCGCGCTGATCGACCATCTCGCGAAGCTCTGAACAGCAGCTACCTTCGGCCGCGATGGACCGACTCGCCGACTCGCGCCCCTTCTATCGCTCGCTCGAGCCGCTGCTGATCTGGCAGGCGCTGCCGCGGCCGGCCGACTGGAGCGCCGTCTTCGGGCGGCGCGCGCCGCTGCTGCTGGAGATCGGCGTCGGCAACGGCGAGTTCCTGGCGCGCGAGGCGGCCGCGAATCCCGCGCGCGACCACGTCGGCATCGAGATGCGCTGGGCCAGCATCAAGCGGTCGCTGCGCAACGTCGCGAAGTCGGGAGCCGCCGGCAACGTCCGCTTCGTTCTGGACGACGCGAAGCCGGTGCTGGAGCGGCTGTTCGCGCCGCGGTCGCTCGAGCGGGTCGTCGTCCTCTTCCCGTGCCCGTGGCGCAAGTCGCAGCACGAGCGCCTCCGCCTCTTCCACCGCGACTTCTGCGAGCTGGTGAACAGCCGCCTCGTCGACGGCGGCGAGGCGCTCCTCGTGACCGACTGGACGCCGTACCACGACTGGACGATGGCGCAACTCCCAGGCACCGGCTTCGCCGTCGAGTCGCGCCTCATCGACCCCACCTTCGCGACCAAGTACGAACGGAAGTGGCTGGCGCAGGGCCGCCGCCAGTTCCACGAAGTGCGCATGGTGAAGCGCGACCATCGCGACGTGCCCGTCCTCGAGGATCGAACGGTGAACCCGCCCCACCTTGCCGCCTGCGACCTCGACCGCCTCGTGCCCGAAGACGAGTTCGGCGCGACGACGATCACCTTCAAGGAGCTCGTGCGCGACCGCGAGCGCCACGTCGCGATGGTGCGCGCCGTGATCGTCGAGCCGCCGCTGACGCAGCAGCTCTGGATCACGGTCGCGCGCGACGCCCACGGCGCGTGGTGGGTCGTGCCGGCGCGCGGCTGCCAGATGGTGCCGACCGCCGGCCTGCAGCGCGCGCTCGAGCGCGTCGCCGAGGCGGCGCGCGCCAGCGTGGCGCCCGCCGCGTGAGCCGCCTCCTCGGCGCGCTCGAGACGGGCGGCACCACGACGCGCGTCGCGGTCGCGGCCAGCGGCGCGATCCCGCCGCGCTTCGTCGCGCGCGACTCCTTCCCGACGACCGACCCGGCGGCGACGCTCGCGCGCGCGACGGAGTTCTTCCGCGGCCACGCGCTCGTCGCGCTGGGCGTCGCGGCGTTCGGCCCGCTCGAGCTGCGCGCCGGCGCGCGCGACCACGGCGCGCTGCTCGACACGCCGAAGCCCGGCTGGTCGCGCTTCCCGCTGCGCCACTCCCTCGAGCACGCGCTGCAGGTTCCCGTCGCGATCGACACCGACGTCGGCGCCGCCGCGCTGGCCGAGCAGCTCGCCGCGCGCGCCGCGGGACAGGCGTGCCCGACGCTCGCCTACGTCACGGTCGGCACCGGCATCGGCGTCGGCCTCGCGCTCGACGGCGCGATCCATCGCGGCGCGCTCCATCCCGAAGCGGGCCACCTCCGCGTCGCGCGCGCGGCCGGCGACGCGCGGCCGGGCCTCTGCCCCTTCCACGGCGACTGCCTCGAGGGGCTCGCGAGCGGGCCGGCCTTCGCGGCGATCTCGAAGTCGGTCGGCGAAACGGCCGCGCTGGCGCTCGAGGCCGACGCGCTGGCGCAGCTGACGATCGCGCTGGTCGGCTTCGTCGCGCCCCACCGCATCGCGCTCGGCGGCGGCGTGCTGCAGGCGGCCGGGCTGCTCGACGCGGTGCGCGCGCGCGCCGTCGCGCTCTCGGCCGGCTACGCGCCGTCGCTGCGCGATCGCTCGGCGGCGGAGGCGCTGATCGTCGCGCCCCTGCTCGGCGGCGAGGCCGGGCTCGCGGGCGCGCTCGCGCTGGCCGACGCAGCGCACGGCTGACGAACCGCCGCCGAGCCGCGCGGGAACCCGGCCGGCAGCGCTCCGTACCACGGTCGCGCGCCTCGCGCTTCCGGAGCCGCTCATGGTCCGCCTCCTCGCCGCGCTCCTCCTCGTCTCTGCGATGCAATCCGCCGCGCCGACCGCTCCCGCCGCGCGTTCGGGCCATGCGCTCGTCGACGCCGGCGAGCAAGGCGGGCTGCTCCTCTTCGGCGGCGACCACGCGTGGTCCGGCGGCGGCGAGCTCTGGTCGCGCGGCGCCGACGGCTGGCGCATGGTCGACGGGAGCGGACCGCCGCCGCGGACGCTCGCCGCGGTGGCGTTCGACGCGGCGCGCGGCGAGCTGGTGATCGAGGGCGGCAGCTCCACCGACGGGACGATCCAGGGCGACACGTGGATCCGCGCGCGCGAGGCCGGCAAGGACGCGAAGACGCGCTGGCGCCGCGTCGCGGCCGAGGGCGGGCCGGGCGTCCGCGACCACCACGCGATGGCGTTCGACGCGGTGCACGAGCGGATCGTCCTCTTCGGCGGGCAGCGCGCGCCCGGCGAGAACCTCGGCGACACCTGGACGTGGGACGGCGCGGCGTGGCGGCAACTCGCGATCGCCGGCCCCTCCGCGCGCATCCACCACGCGATGGCGTGGGACGCGTCGCTGGAGAAGGTCGTCCTCTTCGGCGGCAGCGACGGACGCGCCGACCTCGCCGACACGTGGGAGTTCGACGGCGAGTCGTGGCGCAAGAGCGACGCGAGCGGACCGTCGCCGCGCACCGGCGCGCGCGTCGCGTGGCACGAGGCGGGCGGCGGGCTCCTCCTCTTCGGCGGCTTCGCGGCCCGCGGCGTCGTCGCCGACCTCTGGCGCTACGACGGCAGCGCGTGGCGCGAGGTCGCGACGAAGAAGGCGCCGCCGGCCCGCAGCCACCACGCGCTGGCCGTCGATCCGGCGAGCGGCCGCCTCGTCCTCTTCGGCGGCGGCGACGGCATGGCGAACCTCGCCGACACGTGGGAGTTCGACGGCAAGGAGTGGAGCGAAACGAAAGAGGCGGCGGGCAGCGCGAAGCGGTGAGCCGCGCCGCCTACCTCCCGCCGAACAGCGTCCCGTCGCCCGCCTTCCCGCCCGCTCCCGGCTCGTCGCCCCACTTCGCGAGGTACTCCTTCATCCGCAGCTTCTTCAGCGTGTTGGCGCTGCTCATCCAGCGGATGACGCCGAAGACGTCGCGCTCGGGCGCCCACGGCCGGTCGTAGCGGCCGAGCACCCAGAAGATGCCGCTGTAGGAATTGGGGTCGCGGCCGTCGACGGCGTAGCGGTTGTTGAGCTCGATCATCGTGGCGGCCGCCTCCTGCGGGCTGCGCGTCCACTCGACGATCTTCTTGCCCCACAGCATGCGGAGGTAGTTCTGCAGGCGGCCGGTCGTCGCGAGCTCGCGCTGCGCGGCGTTCCAGACCGGGTCGTGGGTGCGCGCCTGCGCGAACTGCTCGACCGAGTAGGTGCGCAGCCGCGGGTCGAGCGCGTGGCGGCGCAGCGACTCCTTCGCCCACGGCGGCAGCGACTCGAAGTCGGCGTAGTCGGGGCGGCGCGCGCAGAAGTTGAAGCCGAGCTCGCGCCAGCCGACGAGCTCGTCGAGGAACGACTCGGCGGCGCCGCTCATCCGCCAGAAGCCCTCCTTCTTGCCGCCGTTCGGCTCGCCGAGCTCGGCGCGCTTCCATCCTTCGCGCCGCGCCACCTCGGCGAAGACCTCGTGCGCCGCGAGGTGGCCGAAGTGGAGCCACGGCGAGAGGCCGCTCGCCGCGTCGGCGTCGGGATCGCTGCGCTCCTCGCCGTAGCGCGGCAGCTTGCGCGCGACGAAGTCGAGCAGCGCCGCGCGCCCCGCCCTAGCGCCGCCGTCGAAGGGCGCCGGACCGACGTCGCCGCGGAGCTTCAGCTTCGCCAGCTCGCCCGGCTGCGCGGCCAGCAGCGCCTCGCCCGGCTCGGGCCAGCGCGCCTCGATCGTCGCCGGCAGCGCCGCGAGCCGTGGCAGCGCGACGCCACGCCACGGATCGGGCCGCGGGAAGCGCTGCAGCGCGCCCGCCATCTCGTGCTGCCACCAGCGACGGAACGCGTAGGCCGACCCGAACGCCTCGGGCGCGGCGCGCATCGGCAGCAGCCCGTTGCCGTCGACCAGTTCGAAGCGGACGTGGATCGCGCGCGCGGCCGCCTCGACCATCGACGGCAGGAAGAAGCAGGGCCAGTCGTCGCCGACGACGACGCACGCCTGGCGCGCCAGCGACGCGAGCAAGCCCTTGCCGGCGCCCGCCTTCGGCTCGACGTAGGCGCGATAGAGGACCGGCCGCGCGGCGAGCGCGGCGCGATTCGCGGCCATCCCCTGCAGCACGAACCGGTGGAGCCGGACGCTCGCCCACGGGTAGTCGGCGCGCAGCGCCTCGAAGAAGAGCAGCGGCTTCTTCAGCCCGACCGCCCACTCGACCGCGCGATCGAGCGCGAAGCTGAAGCTCGTCCGGCGCGCCGCGGTGCACCAGTAGAGGACGTAGTCGCCGTCGGCGCGCGGCGGCGCGTCGTTGCGGACGGTGATCCGTGGGGCAGGGACGCGGACGGCCAAGCGGGGCTCCGGGCGACGGCCCGCCATTGAAGCGACTCGCCGCTACGCTCCCCCGCTCGTCCCGGGGAAACCGGTTGCAACCCCACCCCGGGGCGGCGCGCTCCCTGCGCCGTGTGGACTCTCGAGGACACGATGACCGAGTCGCCGGAGAGCGAGCTGGCGGAGGGGCTGCGTCGCGGCGACGAGCGCGCCTACGAGCAGCTCTACGGCCGCTACGCCGACGGCCTCTTCCACCTCGCCGAGCGGATGCTGGGCGACTCGGGCGGCGCGGCCGACGTCCTGCAGGAGACCTTCGTCGCCGTCTTCCGCCGCATCGAGACGTGGCGCGGCGAAGGGTCGCTGAAGAGCTGGCTCTACCAGATCGCGGTGCGCTTCGCGTTGCGCGCCAAGCGGCGCCGGCCCTTCACGGTCGATTTCGAGGACGAGGAGCAGGCGCAGCCGCCGGCCGTCGTCGATCCGCCGCCCGCCGAGCTGGACTTCCGCTCCGCGGTCGACCAGGAGATCGCGCGGCTGCCGACGCGCGCGCGCATGGTCTTCGTCATGCACACGGTCGACGGGATGACCCATCCCGAGATCGCGAAGGTGCTGGAGGTCGACGAAGGGACCTCGAAGTCGCAGCTCCACTACGCCCGCTCGCTGCTGAAGCGCCGCCTTGCGAGGTACGAACGTGAACTCGCCTGACGACGCGTTCGACGCGCGCATCGCCGACGCGGCGCGCGCGCTGGCGCGGCCGGCGCCGGCCGAGCTCCTCGCCAAGGTGCGGAGCGCGGTGCGCGACGCCGACGCGGCCCACGCCGCCGCCGCGCGCGCGCTGACGAAGCCGGCGCCGCTCGCGTTCGCGCAGGTGCTGGCGGCCGCGAAGGGCGAGGCCGCCGACGACGCGCCCGACTCGTTCGACCAACGCATCGCCGCCGCGGCGCGCTCGCTGGTCCGGCCGGCGCCCGCCCACCTCCTCGCCGCGGTCCGCGCCGCGGCGCGCGCGGCGCCGGCGCGCCGCCTCCGAGTCGTGCCGCGCGCGCTGCTGGCGGCGGCGGCGACGGTGATCGCTGCGGTCACGCTCTTCCTCTCCTCGGGCGACGGCCGCGCCGCCGCGGCCCACCCGTCGCTCCTCACCGCCGACGCGCTGGCCCAGGCGGAGAAGGACGAGGCGAAGCTCGAGTCGCGGGCCGACATGCTCGCGGCGCGCGTCGCGACCGACCCCGGCGCGGCCGACGACGAGGCGCTCGCCCCGCTGCTCGAGGAGGTCGCCTTCGTCGACAGCGCGATCGACGAGTGCAAGTCGGCGCTGGCGCTCTCGCAGGCGCACAGCTACCTGCGCGAGCAGTTGCTGCAGCTCACCGCGCGGCGCGTCGAGCTCCTGGCGCAGGTGGCGGAGCGACGCAAGTGAGCGCGCTCGCGACGCTGCTGCTCTGCGCGGTCGTCGGCGCCGGCGCCCCGTCGCGCCCGCAGACGACGCGCACCGTCGACAAGCCGCTGCCGGCCGGCGCGCGCGCCTTCAAGGTCACCCACTCCTTCGGGAGCTGCGCGATCGAGGTCGCGGGCCCGGGCGAAGCGCCGCGCGCGCGCCTCGAGCTGGTCGCCGCGACTCCCGGCGACCGCGACGGCGCCGCGAACGTCGAGCGGCGCTATCTCGACCTCTGCGGCCTCGAGGTGGTCGAGGAGGCGGGCGCGACGATCGTCCGTCCGCTCTTCCCGGCGCCCGACCAGAAGGCGGCGGAGCTCTCCTTCGCGGCGAACCTCGCGCTGCGGCTGCCGGCCGGGTGCGCGGTCGAGCTCGACCAGCGCTACGGCGCCGCGACCGTGCGCGGGCCGTTCGGCGCGGTCACGGTGCAGAGCCGCCTCGGCGCGGTCACGGTCGAGGGGGCGAAGGGGCCGGTCACGGTGCGCGGCGAGTCGGGCGCGATCGTCGTGCGCGACGTCGCCGGCGACGCGACGCTGACCAACAAGCTCGAGGCGATCACCGCGGAGCGGGTCGGCGGCCACGTCGACGCGCGCACCAGCAGCAAGCGGATCCGGATCGACGACTGCGGCTCGGCCCACGCCGAGAACCGGATGGAGGCGATCGAGGTCACGCGCGTGAAGGGCGCGGTCAGCCTGGTGGCCAACTTCAGCGAGGTGATCGCGCGCGACGTCGGCGGCGACCTGACGATCGAGGGCAAGAACCAGCCGGTCACGATCGAGCGCGTCGGCGGCAGCCTCCGCGTGCAGCACAGCTTCGGCAAGATCGACGCGCGCGCGATCACCGGCGGCGCGACGATCCTCGGCAACCTCTCGCCCGTCGTGCTCGGCGAGGTGGGCGGCGACGTCGAGGTGCGCAGCCCCAACGCCGAGGTCCGCATCCAGCGCGTCGGCGGCAAGGTCGTCGCCGAGAACTCCGCGCGCGCGCTCGACCTGATCGACCTGCGCGGCGACGTCGAGGCGCACTGCAGCGGCGGGCTCCTGCGCGCCCGCTTCGCGCGCCTGCCGGCCGACGGCAAGGCGCACGAGATCGTGCTCGAGGCCGCGGGCGGCCAGCTCGACCTCGAGCTGCCGGCCGACGCCTCGGCGACGCTCGAGCTGACCAGCACCAGCGGCCAGCTCGAGGCGGAGCTCCCCGGAATGGACACCACGCAGAGCGGCGCCGCCCGGATCGGGACGGCGAAGCTCGGCGACGGAATCGCGAAGCTTCGCGCCCTCTGCGTCGGCGGGCCGCTCCGTGCCCGCCGCAAGGCCCCGTGAGGGGCTGCAGAGGACGCCAGACAGGATGAGGTCCGCGACCATGACGACCGCACGCCGCACTCCCGCCCCTCCCGCGAACCGCGCGCGCCGCGCCGTCGCGGCCGCCGCCGCGCTGCTGCTGGCCGTGCTGGCCGGCTGCACCAGCGAGGCGCGCATCACGGTGAACTCCAACCCGTCGGGCGCGCGCATCCTGATCGACGGCGTCGACTCGGGACGGCAGACGCCGAGCTCGGTCACGCTCTCGACCGAGCGGGAGCACTACGAGATCAAGGTGCAGAAGGCGGGCTACAACGACGTCGGCCGCACGGTCGTGCTCGGCACCGACGTCGACGTGATCGACGCCGACGAGGCGGCGTGCGCCGTCTGCGTCTCGCCGTGCTGCTGCTTCCTGCCGCTGATCCGCCTGCTCGATCCGGTCGACGTCCACACGCGCTTCCGGCCGTCGCAGCTCGACTTCGAGCTCGAGGTCGCGGGCCAGGGCGCGCGGCTCGAGCTCGATCCGGCGCAGTGCGAGGTCTACGTCGACGGCCGGCTCGCGGCGCTGCTGGAGGGCAACTACCTCGTCACGACGGTCGGCGACCACGAGCTCGAGGTGCGCGCGGAGGGCTTCCGTGCGTGGAGCCGCTCGATCCGCGTCGACGAGCGCGTCTACCAGCGCCTCAAGGTCGCGCTCGAGGTCGAGGGGCAGGGGCTGCTCGTCGCCGGCGCGCCGGAAGGGGCGAAGGTCTACGTCGACGACCAGTTCCAGGGGACGCTGTCGGACGAGGTGCGACGCGTGCGCACCGAGCCGGGCCCCCACCTGCTGCGCGTCGAGGCGGAGGGTTACGTCCCGTTCCAGGACGTCGTGCAGGTGGCGCCCGAGCGCTACCACGAGCTCGAGATCGCGCTGGCGCTCGACGGCCAGGGCGTCTTCGTGCGCAAGCCGGAGGGGCTGCCGGCGAAGACGCCGGAGGTGCAGCTCTTCGTCGACGGCGCGCTGCAGGGCAGCGCGTTCGACGTGCCGGTCCGCACGACCGCGGGCAAGCACACGCTCGAGCTGCGCGTCGGCGGCCGCGAGACGCGGCGGCTCGAGATCGAGCTGTCGAAGGGCCAGTGGATCGACCTGCAACCCGGGCCGAAGAGCGATCCGAAGACGGCGCGCGCGCAGGCGACGCTCTGGGGTCTCTGCGTCCATGCGCCGGAAGGGATGGGCGACGTGCCGCCGCAGGACGTCCGCATCCGCGTGAACGGCGTGCTGCTCGGCCAGGAGTTCGGGACGCTGTACGAGACCAGCAGCGACCTGCCGGTCGAGGTCGAGGTGGTGGTGCGCGGCTACAAGCCTTGGAAGGATCGCGTCGTCGTCACGCGCAAGGGCGTGACCGACGTCTACCCGAGCCTGGAGCAGGAGTGATCCGCCGCGCGCTCGCCGCCGCGCTGCTGGCCGCCGTCGTCCCCGCCTGCACGTCGAACCCGGCGCAGGAGGCGGCCGACGGCGCGCTCGGCTTCTACCAGGACGTGCTGGGGCGGCAGTGGGCGTGGCACTGCGACTTCCAGCCGGGCTGCAGCACGTTCGCGCGGCAGGCGGTGGCGCAGCAGGGTGCGTTCCGCGGCGTCGTGATGGCGGCCGACCGGCTGCAGCGCGACCACCAGATGCAGCGCGACGAGTACCCGCACGACGAGTACGGCCGGCCGATCGACCCGCCGGCGGCGAGCGCGCTCTTCGGCCCGCACGTCGAGGAGGAGGCGCGCGAGCACGACGTCGAGCTGGAGCGCGCGCTGGCGGAGGCGCCGCCGCTCGCGCAGGACGACGCGGAGCAGGCGGGCTTCGCCGACCGGCTGTGGGACGGGCGCGAGTGGGAGCGGGCGCGCATCGAGTACGAGCGGCTGCTCTTCGCGCGGCCGGCGTCGCCGTTCGCCGACCACTGCCGGCAGCGGGCGGCGCTCTGCCTCGCGAAGGCGCGGCGACGCGGCGACGCGCTCGCCCTCGTCGAGAAGATGGCGGTGGCGGCGGAGCGGGAGCGGACGCGCGCGCTGGTGGAGCGCGAGATCGAGCGGCCGGCCGCGGCGCTGCGCGCGGCGGAGCTGGGCGAGTCGCCGCTGCTGGCCGGCTTCCTCGCGCTGGAGGCGGAGCGCAGCGACGTCGCGCGCGAGCAGTTCGCCCGCGTCGGCGACGCCGCGCGCGCCGAGCTGCTGCGCTGCGTGGACGACGTCGACGCGCTGCCGCGGAAGTCGCCGATGCTGGCCGGCACGATGTCGGCGCTGCTGCCGGGCTCGGGGCAGCTCTACGTCGGGCGGCCCGGCGACGCGCTCGCCGCCTTCTCGATCAACGCCGTGCTGATCGGCGGGACCGTGCTGGCCGCGCGGCGCGACGAGGACGCCGCCGCGATCGCCATCGGCTTCGTCGCGTCGGGCTTCTGGTTCGGGAACATCTACGGCGCCGCCAACGGCGCCGCCCTCGACGCCCGCGAGCGCCGCGACCACCGGCTCGACGCGGCGCGCGGCAATCTCCGCCAGTCCGGCTTCTTCGCCACGCTCGAACCGAACCAGCGCGGCGGCGCGATCGGGCTCTACTTCGGCCTGTGACGCCGTCGAGCCTGCGGATGCGGGCGTACCGATGCGGGAACGAATCGCCCGCCGCCGCTCGTGTCACCGAAAGCTGTCGTTTTGGTCCAGGACCGGAACAGCAGCGAATCGCGCCAAGTTGACGTGGGTGCGGATTGCTCCGCCGATTCGAGCCCGTGACGAATCGGCGGCGGCGGGTCGGGGGATCAGATCCAGCGGAAGATCTTCAGCGCGAGGCCGAAACCGAGGGCGCCCCAGCCGGAGAGGACGGCGAGCTGGGGCCAGGTCGAGGCGAGCGCGGCGCCGTCGAGGACGATGGCGCGCAGGGCGTCGTTCAGCGCGGTCAGCGGGAGCGCGCGCACGACGGGCTGCATCCAGCCGGGGAAGTTGTCGGCGGCGAAGAAGACGCCGGAGAGCAGGAACATCGGCATCGTCACGAAGTTCATCAGGCCGGCGGCGGTCTGCGAGTTCTGCGCGCGCGACGAGACGAGGAGCCCGACGCCGCCGAACGCCAGCGCCGACAGCGCGACCAGCGCGGCGACGTCGAGCCAGCTTCCGCGCGGCCAGAGGCCGAACGCGAGGATCCCGAAGAGGATCAGGAACGCCGCCTCGACCAGCGAGATCACGACGCGGAAGAGCATGAAGGAGAGCAGCAGGTCGCCCCGCCTCATCGGCGTCGCCGCGAACCGCTTCAGCAGCTTGCGCGTCCGCATCACGACCAGCGCCCAGCCGACGCCCCAGACGCCGCCGCTCATCAGGTTCATGCCGAGCAGTCCCGGCAGCAGGAAGTCGATGTAGCGCCGGCCCGGCGCGGTCACGACCTCCTCGCGCGCGGCGAGGCGCGACGCCGGATCGCGCGCGTGCTCCAGCGCGTCGCGCACGGCGATCTCGGCGAGGCGGCTGCCCGGCCGCGACGGGTCGAGCGTGAAGCGCGGCGGCTCGCCCTCGCGCCCCGGCTCGAGCACCAGCAGCGCCTTGCCGCTCCGCAGCATCTCGAGCGCGGCCGCCGCGTCGACGCGCGCCGCCTTCAACCCCTCGACCGCGTCGACCGCCGCCGCCGCGCTCTCGGCGCCCGCCCCCTCCACCACCGCGATCGGCTGCACCTCGGGCGGCCGGTTGCGGAACGCCAGGCCGAGCGAGATCGCCAGCAGGATCGGGAAGCCGAAGACCCAGAACAGCACGCCCGGCTCGCGCCGCATCTCGCGCCAGCGCACCAGCAGCAACTGCCACAGCGGCCGGTCGGCGAGGCTCATCGCGCGCCCTCGCGCTTCTTCGCGCGCCAGCCCTTCGCCGACTTCGCGTCCGCCGCCTGCTCGGCCGCCGCCTCCTCCGCGCCGATGCTGGTGCCGGTCAGCTCGACGAAGACGTCGTCGAGCGTCGCGGTCCGCGTCGCGAGCCGGCTCGGCCGCGCGCCGCGCTGGCGCAGCGCGTCGATCACCCGCGGCAGCGTCTCGTGGATCCCCTTCACCGACAGCCGGTAGCCGCCGGGATCGGGCAGGCACGCGGCGACGCCGGGGATCGCGGAGAAGAGCTCGGCGGGGAGATGCGGCTCGCTCCCGACCTCGATGATCTCGTCGGCGCCGAGCCGCGCGATCAGCTCGCGCGGCGTCCCGAGCGCGATCACCTTGCCCTTGCGCAGCAGCGCGATCCGGTCGCAGAGCTTCTCCGCCTCCTCCATGTAGTGGGTCGTCAGCACGATCGTGCGGCCGCGCGCGCGCAGCCGATCGACGATCTCCCACAGGCTGCGGCGCGCCGCCGGATCGAGGCCGGTCGTCGGCTCGTCGAGGAAGAAGAGCTCCGGGTCGGAGACCAGCGCGCACGCGATCGCCAGGCGCTGCTTCTGCCCGCCCGACAGCTTCTCGACCCATGCGTCCTGCTTCTCGACGAGGTCGACCTGCGCCAGCACGTCGGCCACCTCGAGCCGGCGCGGATAGAAGCTGCGGAAGAGCGCGACCGTCTCGCGCACCGAGAGCTTGTCGTAGAGCTCGGTCTCCTGGAGCTGGATGCCGATGCGGCCGCGCAGCTCTTCGGCGTGACCCTCCCACGGCAGGCCCAGCAGCTCGACGCTGCCCGCCGTCGCGCGCTGCAGCCCCTCGAGGATCTCGATCGTCGTCGTCTTGCCGGCGCCGTTGGGGCCGAGCAGCCCGAAGCACTCGCCCGCGCGCACCTCGAGGTCGAGGCCGTCGACGGCGGTCAGCTCGGGGAAGCGCTTCACCAGTCCGCGGACCAGGATCGCCGGCGTCCCCTCCGCCATCGCGCGTCAGTTCCCGTCGCTCGAACCGGACGGCTTGCCGCCCTCCTCGCCGTAGCCGAGCGCCTTCATCTGCGCGCGCTCCTCCTCGGTGAGCGTCGCCCCCTCGGCGTCGGGCGCCTTCTTCGCGGCGGCCGCGGCGACGAACGCCTCGAGCTCCTCCGTCAGCGAGTCGACGACCGCGGCCGCCGCAGCGTCGTCGTAGAGGTTCTGCGTCTCGCCCGGGTCGGCGACGACGTCGTAGAGCTCGTACTTGCCGCCCTTCATCAGCTTCGCCGTCTCGGGCGAGCCGACGCGGATCAGCTTCCACTTGCCGCGCCGCAGCGAGAACTCGTACCGCTCCGAGTAGCCCGACTCGACGAAGACGGGGCGCGCCTGCTCTTCGGGCGCGCCGGCCGCGAGCCACGGCGCGAGCGACTTGCCCTCGAACTGCCAGCCGTTCGCGACGCCCGTCAGCTCCGCGATCGTCGGCGCGACGTCGAGCAGCGCGACCGGCGTCGCGACGCGGCGCGCCTTCCAGTCGGGATGGACCACCATCAGCGGCACGTGGACGCAGTCGTCGTACGGGAAGCGGCCGTGCTCGAACCAGTAGTCGTGCTCGCCGAGCCCCTCGCCGTGGTCGGCGGCCAGCACGATGATCGTCGTGCGCAGCAGGTCGGCCGCCATCATCCAGTCGAGCAGCTTGCCGACGTGCTCGTCGACGTAGCGCACGTCGCCGTCGTAGGCCGCGACGTAGTTGCGCGCCTGGTCCTTGTCCGACTGCTTCACCCACGGGTAGCGCGCCGGGAAGTGGGCGTAGGCCGGGATCATCCCGATGTCCTGGTTCTCGGGCGCCGGCGCCGCGGGATCGGCGACGCGCGGGTCGACCGGCAGCGGCGGCCGCGCGTCGGCCTGCCAGAGCGCGTCGCCGAGGAACGGCTCGATGTGGCGGCGCGGCGGGACGTAGGGCGCATGCGGGTCGAGGTAGTGGACCCACAGGAAGTAGGGCTTCGAGGTGTCGCGCTCCGCCAGCAGGTCGGTCGCGCGCGTCGTCACGGCGTCGGCGCGGCACTGGTCGCCGGCGTGGACGGCGAAGCGGTCGAAGCCCTGGTCGAAGTGGAACTTCTCCGAGAGGCTGATGTTCGAGACGACGCCGAGCGTGTTCCAGCCGGCGCGCTGCATCAGCTCGGGCAGGAGGTCGTAGTGCAGCGGCACCTTGATGTCGAGCGTGCGGCGCATCACGCCGTTGGTCGAGCCGTACGTGCTGGTCAACAGCGACGCCATGCTCGGCCCGGTCTTCGGCCACTGGACGAGGCACTCCTCGAACAGGACCGCCTGCGCCGCGAGCGCGTCGATGCAGGGCGACGTCTTGCGCGCGTAGCCGTAGCAGGAGAGGTGGTCGGCGCGCAGCGTGTCGATGGTGATCAGCAGCACGTTGAGCGCGTCGGGCGGCGCGCGGCGCGCGGGCGGCGGCGCCGGGACCTCGGCGCCTTGCACGGCGGCCTCGGACGCGGCAGCCGGTCCGGTAGCGGCCGCGCTTCCGCCGCCCGAGCGGGAGCAGCCGACCGAGGCGCCAGCGAGGAGCAAGGTCAGGAGACGACGCAGCGCCATGGAGTCGGGTCGGGAAGGGCCTTCGAGGAGCGAGCGGCGGCGCCGGGCGAGGGAGCTCGCGGTCGGGAACTCATGGGACGGCGCGAGTGTGCCGGTGTCCATGGAATGCGTCAAGGCGACGGGACCTCCGTCGGGCGCCACGACGACGTCCGATGCGACCGGTATCGTCCCGCGCACAAGCGGCCCTGGAGATGGGACGGCATGCTCGGTTCTGCTCTCGCCTCGCTGCTCGCGTTCGTCGCGCCCCACGTGCCGCCGCCGCTCGCGCCTCTGCCCCACCATCCGCACGACATCATCGACTGCGTCGAGCTGAGCCCGCAGTACGGGCGCGACCACACGCTCTTCGCGACGTCGGAAGGGACGATCAACCTCGTCGTGCGCAGCCGCGACCGCGGCCACACGTGGCGCGACGTGCGCGCCGGCATCACCGGCCGCCACGTCCACTCGATGGCGCTGGCGCCCGACTTCGCGCTGAGCGGGAAGGCGTGGGCGGCGGTCGGGCTCGAGGGGCTCGTCGCGTCGACCGACGGCGGCACGAGCTGGACGATGCTGCCGTTCGACGGCGACGCGCGCCTCGTCGCGGTCGGCAAGGCGACGCCGGGCGAGCGCGGCGGCGCGCCGCTCTACGTCGGCGACCGTTCGGGCCTGTGGCAGATGCGCGGCGACGGTTCGGCCGCGCGCAAGGTGAGCGGCGACCTGTTCAAGGGCAACCCGCCGACCGAGCTCGCGATCGCCGGCGACGGCACGCTCTTCCTCGCGACCGAGGACGGAGCGCTCTGGCGCAGCCGCGACCAGGGCGACACCTTCACGCGCCTCTGCAAGATCCCGAACGTGCGCGCGATCGCGCCCTCCCCCGCCTACGGCGCCGACAAGACGCTCTTCCTCGCCACCTTCGGCCAGGGCGTGCTGGTCAGCCGGAACCGCGGCGCCACCTTCGAGCCGCTGAACGCCGGCCTCGACGACCCGTTCGTGAACGACCTCGCGATCCCGCAGCGCTGGCCGGAATGCCAGGAGCTCTTCGCGGTCACGAAGGACGCCGGCCTCTTCCGCACGGTCGACGGCGGCAAGTCGTGGAAGCTCACGCCGTTCGCCGTGCTCGAGAAGACCTACCAGACGGAGAACCACCACCTCCACGTGCGCCTCGCCGCCGACTACCCGGCGACGCCCGACGTCGTCGTCGGCACGTTCGAGGGGCTCTTCGTCTCGCGCGACCGCGGCCAGACGTTCACCAAGAGCAACATCAACCCGACGCGCATCGGCCGGCGCCTCGCGCTGTCGCCCGACTTCGCGACCGACCGGACGCTCTTCACGTCGGGCTACGGGATGCTGCTCGCGATCTCGGGCGACGCGGGCGGCAAGTGGGAGTTCGACGCGCGCGGCGTGCACGCGCTCAGCACCTACGCGCTGGCGGTCGCGCCGAACTGGCGCGACGAGGGGCTGATCGTGCTGGGCATCAACGAGGGGATCTGGCGCACGCGCGACCGCGGCGCGACCTGGGCGCGCCTCGAGCTGCCGCCCTTCGCGCGCCCGAGCGGCCCGCGCCAGGACCACGACATCTTCCAGTTCGTCTTCTCGCCCGACTTCGCGCGCGACCGCACCTGCGTCGGCGTCAGCTTCGGCGGCGTCTTCGTCTCGCACGACGCGGCCGAGACCTTCCAGGTGACCGCGCCGCCCGCGCCGTGGCTCAAGGCGGTCGGGATCTCGCCCGCGTTCGCGGAGGACCAGACGCTCTTCGTCGGCGGCGGCGGGCTCCACCGCTCGAAGGACGGCGGCAAGAGCTTCGGCGGCGAGCTGCTCGACGCGTCGATCGACGGGATCACCCCGCTGCCCGACTTCGCGACCTCGAAGCAGGTCTTCGCGGTGAGCCGCGCGTCGGGGATCTACCGCTCCGACGACGGCGGCGACCACTGGCGCCCCGCCAACGAGGGGCTCGGCGACCATCGCCCGACCCAGATGCAGTGCGCGGTCGAGGCCGACGGCAAGGTCACGCTGATCGTCGCGACGCTGGGCGCCGGGCTCCACGCGTCGCGCGACCGCGGCGCCACGTGGCAGCCGCTCGGCACGCGCGATCCGCAGACGCAGTGCCTCCTCTCGGTCGCCGTCTCGCCGGCGTGGAAGGACGACGGGACGCTGTTCGTCGGGAACTTCGACGGCGTCTGGCGCTCGCGCGACCGCGGCGAGCACTTCGAGCTGACGACGCGCAGCGAGATCTACGACGACGACCGCGAACCGTGGCTGCGGCGCGGCAAGTGGGAGCACATGGGCCGCGACGGCGCCTTCTACGCCGCGGCGACCTATTCGCGCCAGCGCGGCGCCGAGATGGAGCTGCCGTTCGTCGGCGACGGCGTGAAGCTGCTGCTGACGCGCGGCCCCGACCACGGCATCGCGAAGCTGCTGCTCGACGACCAGGAGGTCGCGACGTTCGACGGCTACGCGGCGCAGCCGGGGAACGGCGGCGTGGCGTGGGAGGTCGCGCAGCTCCCCTTCGGCTTCCATCGCCTCGTCGTCCGCGTCGCCGGCGAGCGCAACGCCGCGGCGACCGCCAACTTCGTCGGCGTCGACGGCGGCGAGGTGAGCTGCACCGACCCGAAGCTGCTCACGCCGAAGTAGCGGGCGCTCCGCCGTCCGCGTAGAGGCGGCGCAGCTGCGCCCACTGCGCCGCGACGTCGGGGATCGAGCGGTCGAGCGGCAGGCGCCGTCCGCCGCGCGCGCGCACGTCGGCGATCGCGGCGGCCAGCGCGGCGCGCAGCGCGACGGGATCGCCCGCGGCGAAGGCGCGGCCGCGGCCCGCCGGCACCGCCTCCGTCATCCCCGACAGGTCGCTCGTCACGAGCTCGAGTCCTGCCGCGCGCCCCTCCAGCACGACGAAGGGCGTGTTCTCGCGCCAGAGCGACGGCACCACCAGCGCCTGCAGCTGGCCGAGCGTGCGCGCCAGCTCGCCGCGCGCGAACGGGCCGTGGAAACGGATGCGGTCGTCGCCGGCGGCCAGCGCGCGCAGCTTCGCGTCGTAGTCGGGGAAGTCGCCGAAGCGGCCGAAGCAGTGGAGCGTCACGTCGCGGTCGGGCAGCCCGCGCGCCGCCTCCAGCAGCACCGCGAGCCCCTTGTGCGGCGCGAAGGTCCCCATGAAGCCGACGTGGATCCCGTTCGCCGGCGGCGCGGCGAGACCGTCGAGCAGCGACCAGTCGATCGCGTAGGGCACGACGTCGAGGCGCGGCGGCAGGACGCCCGCCTTCGCGAAGGCGTCGCGCACGGTGAGCGACGGCGAGATCACCCGCGGCGCGCGCGCCAGCGCGGCGGCGAGGCGCCCCTTCCGTTCGACCATCGCGAAGCCCGCCTGCTCGCCGCTCTCCTCGTCGGCCGGGGACTCGCCGGCCGCGCGCCGCTCGGCGTGGCGGCCGCGCGCCCACGGCTCGCGCGCCCACTGCGCCATCACGGGGTGCACGCAGTCGAAGCAGCCGTAGCCGCCGTCGGGCGGGCCGTCGCACTGGCCGTCAGGCCGCAGCAGCAGGAAGCTCGGGCAGAGGAACCAGAAGTCCATGAGGTGGACGGCGTACGGGATGCGGCGCGCCGCGACGTCGTCGAGCCGGTCGACGCCGACGAAGCGCAGGTGGAAGAAGTGGACGAAGTCGGGCCGGAACTCGTCCAGCAGCGCCGCGAACGGCGCGCGGTTCCGCGGGTTCCACCAGTCGGCGAGGACGTGGTTCCTCACCTCGGACTTCGCGAAGTCGTGGCACGTGACCGGCACGCCGCCGACCTCGTGGCGCGCGACCGACGCGGCGCGGCCCGGCGCTCTCCAGTCGGGATCGACGGTGAAGACGCGCACGTCGTCGCCCGCCGCGCGACCGGCCCGCGCCAGCGCCAGGACGTACTGCTCGGTGCCGGAGATGTACTTCGGGAAGAACTGATGCACGACGAAGAGGACGCGCATGGCGGCACGATAGGCCCGCCGGCGACGCGGCCCGCCGCATCGCGAAAGAAACGCCCGACGCGGGGCGGCGCGGCTTGATGCCCCGCGGGGAGCGCGCGATGCTGGCGGCCCGCGTTTCGGCCGCCCGCCGCCTCGCGCCGACATCGAGAGACCGCCACCGAGGAACGAGCGCCCGAAGGACCGCCGCCGGCGACGGCGCCGGCCGCGACGCGACCCGCCGATGAGAATCGCCCTCCTTTCCTTCGAGTACCCGCCCGAGACCGGGTTCGGCGGCATCGGCACGTACGCGTGGTACCAGGCGCGCGCGCTCGCGAAGCTCGGCCACGAGGTCCACGTGCTGGCGGGCGCCACCGAGGCGACGCCGCTGCGCAGCTCGGCGCACGACGGGCTGACCGTCTTCCGCTACCGCGCCGGCGGCGCGCTGATGCGCGCCTTCAAGCGGCTCGACAAGCGCCAGCTCTGGTGGACGAAGAACCGGCTCGAGAACGGCTGGTCGATGCACCTCGGCCTGAAGGAGCTGCGCCGCCGCTTCGAGTACGACGTGGTCGAGATGCCGGAGTGCGGCGCCGACGGGCTGCTGCTGAACTGGCTGCAGCGCGCGAGGACGGTGGTGAAGTTCCACTCGCCGGCCGAGCTGATCATGCCGACGTACGACGTGCGCGCGGCCGACCACAAGTGGTGCTCGCGCGTCGAGAAGATCGCCTACCGCGGCGCCGACGCCTTCACCTCGTGCAGCCGGTTCCTCGCCGACGAGGTGCGGACGAAGATGGGCCTGCGCCGCCCGATCGACGTCGTCGCCAACGGCATCGACCTCGGCCTCTTCGACGCCGAGCAGCAGATCGACGCGCGCGCGAAGTTCGGCCTGCCGCGCGACAAGCCGGTGATCTTCTTCGCCGGCCGCATGGAGAAGCGGAAGGGCATCCACCTCTGCCCCGAGATCTGCGAGACGATCCTCAAGAAGCACGACGTCGCCTTCGCCTTCGCCGGCAGCGACCTCTTCGGCTTCATGGAGAAGGAGCTGCTGCCGCGGCTGAGGGGGCAGGCGCTGCGCGGCTCGGTCCACTACCTCGGCAAGCTCACGCTGCAGGAGGTCGGCTCCTGCCTGCGGCAGAGCGACCTCTACTTCATCCCGAGCCTCTGGGAGAACTGCCCCTACTCGTGCCTCGAGGCGATGGCGGCCGGCCGCGCGATCGTCTCGAGCGACGCGGGCGGGATGCCGGAGCTGATCGCCGACGGCGTGAACGGCCTGATCGCGAAGTCGGGCGACGCCGCCGCCTTCGCCCGCCAGATCGAGCGGCTGATCGAGGATCGGGGGCTGCGGGAGCGCCTCGGCGCGGAGGCGCGGCGCACCGTGGAGCAGCGCTATACGGACACGGGGATCGCCCGGCAGTCGCTCGACTGCTGGAGCAAGGCCCTGCGTCTGGGAGCCGCGTGATGGGCACGCTGCGGATCGAGGGCGAGCCGCCGGGCGAGCTGCCGCGCGAGCCGTACGACCTCGTGCGCCGCAACGTGCTCGAGCCGAAGGCGGTCTGCCACGCGCCGTTCGGCTCGCTCCATCTCGGCGCGCGCCTCGCGCCGTGCCGCCACGGCAGCGCCGACCTCGGCGATCCGCGCGTCGTGTCGCTGCAGCAGGGCTTCGGCGGCCGCGCCGCGGACGAGCTGCGCGACCGCTTCCGCCGCTACCTCGTGCGCCGCGACGAGTGCGCGCGCTGCGTCCTCCATTGGGAGGACCGCTCGCCGGCCGAGAGCCCGGCGCAACGCGAGTACGACCTCGCGCTGCCGCCCGTGAACGGGCTGCCCCCTCGGCTCCAGGCGCTCTCGATCGACGCGCGCGTCGCGCTGCCGGCCGCGCGGCTCGCCGAGGCGCGCGCGCTCCTGCCGCAGCTCGACCACGTGACCGTCGCCTGCAAGTCGCTCGAGAAGGGGTCGGTCGCGCAGGAGCTCGTCGCCGCCGTCGACGCGCTCCGCAGCGGGCCGCGGCCGCGGCTGCGCCTGATCGCCGACGGCTTCGTGCCGCGCGCGGAGGAGGTGCCGGCCGCGGTCGCCGCCGTCGACGTCGAGCTGCCGCTCGCCCCGCTCGACGCCGCGACGCAGGAGCGCCTCGCCGACCTCGCCGACGAGCTGGCCGAGCGGCAGTCAGCGCTGGTCGTGCGCGCCGAGGTCGGCCGCTCCGATTGGACGGCGCTCCCCGCCTTCCTCGCGGCGGCGCGACGGTGCGACGCGGCGGTCGCGGTCGCGCCGCGGCCGCGCCGCTCGCCCGACTCGTTCGCGGCGCTCGACGGCGACCTCCTCGCGCTGCTGCACGACGTCTTCTGGCGCTTCGCCGTCGAGGCGGGCGTCGCCGACGAGGAGAAGCGCGGCGCCGCCGACGTCCGCGCGCTGCTGCTGCGGCTGCGCGAGTGGCAGCGCGTCGCGGCCGACCGGAGCGAGCCGGGCGCGCCGCTCGCGTGGCCGGCGCTCGACGGCGCGCTCCTCTCCGACGAGGCGGCGACGCTGCGGCTGCTGCAGGACGCGCTCCGCTGCTTCCGCCATCCGCAGGTGGCGGCGTGGCTCGCTTCGCTGGCCGCGACCGACGGCTTCGTCGAGCGGGCGCGGCAGCGCCTGAGCCTGCGGCTCGTCGCGCTCTGGCTCACCGTCGTCTTCGAGCGCGCCGACCTCCACGCGACGGTGCGCGCGATCTACCGCGACGCGGCCGCGGCGGCGGAGCAGGTCGCGGCCGACCGCGCCGCGCTGGCCGGCTCTCCGCTGCAGGAGTGGCACGACGGCTGGGTCGCGAAGCTGGTGCTGGCGCCCGCGCCGCGCGGCGGGCCGCCGTTCGAGCTCGCCGCGCTCGCCGCGCCCGCCGCGCCCGCGAAGCCCGCGAAGCCCGCCGCGAGGAAGGCGGCGACCGGCGGCGCGGCGAAGGTCACGATCGTCGTGCCGTCGTTCAACCACGAGGCGTTCATCGGCGCCGCGCTCGACAGCGCGCTGGCGCAGTCGGGGCCGGGCGTCCGCGTGCTGGTGGTCGACGACGCGTCGAGCGACGCGACCTTCGAGATCGCGCGCGCGCGACGCGACCCGCGGCTCACCGTGCGGCGCAACGCGACCAACCTCGGCCTCGGCGAGAGCCTGCTGCGCGCGCTGAAGGGCGTGCGCACGCGCTTCGTCGCGATCCTCAACTCCGACGACCTCTTCCACCCGCGCCGCATCGAGCGGCTGGTCGCCGCGCTCGAGCGCGAACCCGGGGCCGCGGTCGCCGCGTCGCTGGTGGCGCCGATCGACCGCGACGGCCGCGCGCTGCGCCGCGCCGACAGCTCGCCCATCTTCGACGGCAAGCGCGTCCACCAGTGGCTGCAGTGGTGGGAGAGCGCGGCGCCGCCCGCGGGCGACGACGCGCTGCTGGGTTCGCTGCTCGAGCGCAACTGGCTGGTGAGCTCCAGCAACCTCGTCTGCCGCCGCGACTGGCTGCTGCGCCACGCGCCGCGCTGGCGCGACCTCGAGTACTGCGTCGACTGGCTCCTCTTCCTGCTCGCCTCCGCGGAAGGGCGGCTGCGCGTCGTGCGCGAGCCGCTGCTGGGCTACCGCCTCCACGCGTCGAACACCGTCTGGTTCGACGACGACCGCGAGTGGCGCTACTGGGTCGAGTCGCACCGCGTCGTCGCGCGCGCGCTCGAGGCGAGCCTCGCCGCCGACGGGCGTGCGCCGCGGCGCCGCTTCGACGAGCAGCTCGCCCTGGTGGCGACGCACGTCGCGGCGAACCACGCCCTCGACGGCTCGGGCATCTGGCTCGGCCACCTGCTCGAGCGGCTCGGGATCGCGTCGCGCGAGCTGCGCGGCGGCGGCGCGAAGCCGCTGCTCCAGTCGCTCGAGCGCCTGGTCCACGCGCGCCAGCGCGCGGCCGACGTCGCGGCCACCGTCAGCGGCGAGCTCGGCGCGCTGCTGTCGGAGCGCGACGAGCTGCCGTGGCTGCGCGCCGAGCGGCAGCGCGGCGAGGCGGTCCGCTCCGAGGTCGACGCGCTGCGCGGCGAGCTCCACGGCGCGCTGTGGGACCGGCGCAACCTCGAGAAGCTCTGGCACACGGCGGAGCGCGAGCGCGACGCGGAGGTCTCCGGGAAGGCGGAGCTCTACCGCCGCATCGGCGCGCTCGACGGCGAGCTGCGCGAGGCGCGCGACGCGACGGCGAGGCAGCGCGCCGAGGTCGAGCAGCTCCGCTCGCTCCACGTCGAGCTCCAGGCGTCGCTCGACGCGCTGCAGCGCGAGCACCTCCGCGTCCATCGCGACATCGAGGAGGCGATGCGCCTCCTGCCGGGCGACCAGGTCGAGGCGCGCGGCAACCTGACCGACGCGCTCCATTCGATGGACAGCGGCGACGACTTCGTCCGCGGCGAGCTCGAGGTCGCGCTGCTGCGGCTGCGCGAGGAGCAGTCGCGCGTCGAGACCGGCCTGGCCGAGAGGAGCGAGGCGCTGCAGCGCGAGCTGGCGCACGCCCGCGAAGCGCACGCCCAGGAGCTGGCGCGCGCGCGCTCGACGGCGGAGGAGCGCCTCGCGACGGAGCGTCGCGCGACCGAGGAGCGCCTCGCGGCGGAGCGACGCGCCGGCGAGGAGCGCCTGGCGGCGGCGCAGGCGCAGGCGGCGGCGGCGGCGCAGCGGCAGGCCGCGCTCATGCAGGAGCTCGCCGACCAGCGCAGGATCGCGCAGCAACGGACGGCGGAGCGCGACGCGCTGCAGCGGGCGCCCGAATGGCGGCTCGGCAACCTGGTCCTCAACAAGCTGTCGCTCAAGAAGCCGCTGCGCTTCCTGGAGCGCAAGTTCTCGAAGGCGCGGACCGGCTGGGCGGCGCGCAAGCTCCGGTTCGAGCGCAAGGGGCTGCTCGGCCTGCGGAAGCAGGGCGGCGAGCCGCGCGTCTTCTCGACGATCTGCTGGAACTTCCCGATCTACTCGCAGACCTTCGTCTACCAGGAGCTCCTCCAGCTCCGGAAGCGCGGCTTCGACGTGCGCGTCGTCTACAGCAAGCTCGATCCGCGCGACCGCCTCCACCAGCAGTTCGCGCAGCTCTGGGACCTCAAGCGGCCGATGCACCTCGACCGGCCGATCCACGAGGCCGACTACCGGCTCTACAAGGCGCGCGCGCCCGACCGCGTCGAGCGTCTGGTGGCGCGCCTCTGCGCGGCGTCGGGGCTGTCGCGCGCGGAGCTCGAGTCGCACGACAACTTCCTGCAGGGCTTCACCTACGCGCGCCTCGCCGAGGCGTGGGGCGCCGACTACCTCCACAGCTACTTCTTCTACGACCGCTCGCTGATGTCGCTGATCGCGGGCGAGGTGCTCGGCCTGCCGCACGGCGTCACCTGCTACGCCGACCACGTGATGAAGGACTACGAGCTCAAGGTGGTGCCGCTCCACCTCGAGACGTGCGACGTGGTCGTCGCGACGTCGCACCGCATCAAGCGCGAGCTCCTCGCGATCGCGCCGTCGACGCCGCCCGACAAGATCCTGGTGAAGCCGAACGCGATCGACTGCACCCGCTTCCCGGTGATCCCGCGGCCCGAGCCGGCGGCGGGGCAGCCGTGGCGCCTCGTCGTGACCAGCCGGATCGAGCCGAAGAAGGGGCTCGCGTGGCTGGTCGACGCGGTGAAGCTGCTGCGCGACGGCGGGCTCGACGTCGAGGCGCACCTCGTCGGCGACGCCGACCACGGCGTGCCCGCGTCCGAGCAGTGCAAGGCGGAGCTCTGCGCCCGCATCGAGCGCCACGGCCTCTGGGGCAAGGTCCACCTCGAGGGGCGCCAGCCCGAGCAGGAGGTGCGCCGCTTCCTCTCGATCGCCCACCTCTTCGTCGCCCCCTTCGTCGAGACGGAGAGCGGCGACAAGGACGGCATCCCGACCGCGCTCATCGAGGCGATGGCGACCGGGTTGCCGTCGGTCGTGACCGACGCGGGCTCGATCCTCGAGGTGGTCGACGACCGCGTCGACGCGCGCGTGGTGCCGCAGCGCGACGCCGCCGCGCTGGCCGCCGCGATCGGCGAGCTGCTGCGCGACCCGGAGGGGCGACGCCACATGGCGAACAAGGCGGCGCAGAAGGCGCGCGAGCGGTTCGACGTCTCCGTCTGCGAGCCGCGGTTCCACGAGCGCGTGCGCGCGGCGCTGGCCGCGCGGCGCGCGCCGTAGCCGGGGCGCGCGACGCATGGCGCGCCTCTCGTTCGTCGTCCCGACTTGGAACGGCGCCCCCTTCCTCGAGCGGACGCTCGCCGCGCTGGCCGCGGTGCGCTGGCCCGCGGTCGAGATCGTCGTCGGCGACGACGCCTCTGACGACGGGACGGCCGAGCTCGCGCGCCGCTTCGCCGCGGAGCGCGGGCGCGGCCGCGTCGCGGTCCACGCCTTCCGCGACCGCCTCGGGCTGGCGGGCAATTGGAACCGCGTGCTGCGCCTCGCGCGCGGCGAGCTCGTCTGCCTCTTCGGCCAGGACGACGTCTGCGTGCCCGCCTTCGCCGAGAAGCTGGCCGGCCGCCTCGAGCGCAACGACGACTGCGCGCTCGCCTTCGGCCGGCGCGACTTCCTCGTCGCCGACGAGCCGACGCGCGCCGCCATCGGCGACTTCTTCACGACGCGCTACCCCGAGATGATGCGCCCCTTCGAGGCGCGCGCGCGCGAGCTCGGCGAGCGGCTGCCGGCGCGCGTCATGCTCGACGAGGCGCTGCGCTTCCGCTTCGAGATCAACCTGGTCGGCGAGCCGAGCTTCGCCGTGTTCCGCCGCGACCACCCCGCCGTCGCCGCCGGCTTCGACGAGCGCATGGAGCAGCTGGTCGACTGGGAGTTCTTCACCCGCTTCTTCGTCGACGCGCCCGTCGCGCGCTGCCACGACGTCGTCGGCACCTACCACGTCCACCAGCGCGGCTCGTCGCTGGCGAACCGCCGGCTGTCGCGCCACTACCGCGAGTTCGACCACCTGCTGGGCGTCGTGCTGCAGCGCTTCGAGCGGCAACTCGCCGCCTCCGACCGCGCGGCGCTCGAGGCGCGGCGCGAGGAGGTGCGGCGGCTCGCGGTCGAGCACGCGCGGCTCGAGGCCGGGCCCGCGTGAACCGGCGCCTCGCCGCCCTCCTCTCCGCGCTGCTGCTCGCGGCGCTGGTCGGCGGTGCGTGGGCGCTGCGCGTCGCGATGACGCACGGCCTGCCGATCTGGGACGCGCGGGAGCCGGCCGGGACGATGAAGAGCGACCCGGCGCTCCTCTACTGGTTCGCCGAGCGGATCGCGGAGGAGGGCGGCGCGATCCCCGCCGACTTCGCCCGGTGCAAGTCGGTGCAGTGGCCCGACGTCGTCGACGCGCGCGTCGAGTTCCCGCAGCTCCAGCCGTGGCTGGCGGCGGCGACGTGGCGCTGGTTCGGCGGCGACACGCCGCTCCACGAGTGGTGCGTGCTCCTCTTCTCGCTGCTGGCCGCGACGACGCTGGCGTCGGCGTGGGGCCTCGCGCGCGAGCTGACCGGCAGCCGCGCGCTCGCCTTCGCGGCGGCGGCGATCGCCTTCGTGCTGCCCGCCAACTGGCGCACCGCGACCCACGTCCTGCTGGGCGAGGACGTCGCGCTCCCGGCGCTGGCGTGCCATCTCTGGCTGCTGGCGCGCGCGGCGCGGGTGCGCACGCCGGCCGCGTTCCTGCTGGCGGGCGCTCCGCTGGCCGTGGCGATGGCGGCGTGGCACGCGACCGGCTTCTTCGTCGCGATCGAGGCGGGCGCGTTCTTCGCGTGGTACCTCCGCAGCGGCGAGAACCCCTTCGCGACGCGCCACGCGTGGCTGCTGCTCCTCCCCTTCGCGCTCGCCTGCCTGGTCGAGCCGATGCTGCGCGGGAAGCTGCAGCTCCTCTCGCTGCCGATGGCGCTGGCGGTTTCGCTGCTGGCGCTGGCGGCGATCGAGCGGCGGCGCAAGCTCGCCGCCACGGTGCGTTGCGGCGCGGCGGCGGGATGCGTCGCGGCGCTGCTCGGCGCGGGCGTCGTCGCGGGCCGGCTCGCGGGCGCGGGGCTCGGCGACTACTCGCACGTCTTCCGCCTGATCGCGGCGAAGCTGCTCCACTTCGGGCAGCTGCCGGCCGATCCCGCCGCGCTCCCGTTCGAAGTGCGCATCCTCTGGCAGGGGCCGTTCGAGACGACGTCGCCCGCCGAGCTCTGGAGCTACCTCTCGCTGCCCCTGCTGGGCGGCGTCGCCGCGATCGCGCTGGCGTGGCCGCAATGGCGGCGACGACGCGCGAGCGCAGGCGAAGGAGCTGCAGCGCCGCCGCCGTGGCTCGCGCCGCTCGCGCCGTTCCTGCTGGCGGCGCTGCTGGCGGCGTGGCTCATCACGCGGACCCTCGTGCTGCCGGGGCTGCTGCTGCCGGTCGCGTCGCTGCTGGTCGTGCAGCGCCTGGCGAAGGGGCGGCTCGCGGTCGGCGCGCTCGCGGCGCTGCTCTTCGTCGTGCCGGGGCTGTCGTTCCCCGGCTTCGTCGAGAAGGCGACGACGAAGAACCTCTGGCACGGCCGCGACCACGCCGCCGAGATCCGCGGCGCTGTCGCCGCCGTGAAGAAGCTGGTGCCCGAAGGCGAGGCGATCGCCAGCGACGAGATCAACTCGACCGCGCTGCTCGCCCACGCGCGCCGGCCGATCCTGGTGCAGCCGAAGTACGAATGGGCCGCGGCGCGCGCGCGGCTCGAGGAGTACCGCATGGTCGCGACGCGCGGGACCCCGCGCGAGCTGGCCGACTGGATGCGGAGCCGCGACTGCCGCTGGCTGCTGCTCGACTGGTACACGCTCTGGGGCACGCGCTACCAGGCGGGGCTGCCCGACTCGGCGACCGGCATGGACGCCGACACGGCGCTCGCGCTGGCCTACCAGAAGCTCCCGCTGCCCGGGTTCCGCGAAGTCTGGCGCAGCGGCGGCAAGCGCGACGGCATGCGCCTCTACGTGCTGGAGCGCTGATCCGCGGCGGATCAGCGGTCGTCGGGATTCCAGTCGTCGCCCTGCCAGAGGCCCGCGCCCCACTTCGCGGCCTCGGCCTCCGCGGCGCGGAACGCCGCGGCGTGGCGCCCCTCGCCGTACTTCGTGAAGAAGCGCGTCCAGCCGCCGCGGACCATCTCGACGTTCACGCACTTCTCGCCGACGAAGACGTACGCGAGCAGCCGGCCGTACTCGTCGCGCTCCGGCTTCGCGGGATCCTCGAACTCGAGCTCGACGGTGCGCCCCGCCACCAGCGCGGTCAACGCGGCGCTTGCGCGCTCGAAGCCGGGCCGCTTCCGTTCGGGCGTGTTGATGCGGAGGAGGCGGACCTTCTCGAGCGGCGTGACCGAGCCGGCGAGCTCGACGTGGAGCGTGTCGCCATCGACGACCTTCACGACCGGACCGGAGTGGCGCTTCTCCCCTGCGACGCGCTCGATCGCCGGCGCGCCCGCGCCGCCGCCGCCGGCTTGCGACTGCGGCGGCCGCTGCGACCACCAGAAGAGGGCGACCGCGACCAGGATCGCGAGGCCCGGCATGCGCATCCGTCGCCGCCTCACGCGCACGCTCCGACCGGCGCGGGCCGCTCGCCGCGATAGAGGCGCTCGAACGTCGCGGCGACCTCGGGCGCGGTCGGGACCGGGACCGCGGAGTTCCGCAGCCGCAGCCAGAGCAGCGGCTCGTCGAGGAAGCGCTGCAGCGCGGCGCGCAGCGAGGCGGCGTCGCCGGCGCGGAACGCGAGGCCGTTGCCGCGCGCGGCGAGGAACTCGGCCATGCCGCCGTGGTCGGCGACGATCACGGGGATCCCCGCGATGGCCGCCTCGTCGAGCGAGATCGGGGCGTTCTCGTACCAGCGCGACGGCAGCACCAGCACGTCGAGCGACGCCATCACGTCGGCGACCTTGTCGCGCGAGTAGGCGCCGTGGAAGCGGATCGCCGGGTCGCGGTTGGCGGCCGCGAGCTTGCGCGCGTAGGCGCCGCCGTCCCAGGGCGAGCCGCCGTGGATCGCGAGCGTCGCGGCGCGCGCGCCGAGCCCCGCGAACGCCGCGAGCAGCAGGTCGACCCCCTTCGACGGCAGCAGCGAGCCGGCGTAGCCGAAGCGCAGCGGCGAGCGCGGCGCGTCATGGCGCTCGAGCTGCGCCGCGACCGCGGGATCGATCCCGTTCGGGACGACGACCGCGCGCGCCGCGTCGACGCCGTGGGCGACGTGCTCGTCGCGGACGAAGCGCGACGAGGCGGCGACCACGTCGGCGCGGTTCAACTGCCCGACGATCTCGGCCGCGCGGCGGCGCAGCGCGCGCGCGCCGAGGTTCTCGGAGAGGTAGCGCGGCAGGCCGAGCAGCGCGCGCAGCGGCTCCTGCGCGAAGCGCTGCAGCAGGTAGCGCGCCCGCTTCGTCCGGATGCAGCGGCCGCAGCGCGCGTGGTCGATGTCGGCGCAGAGATGGCCGTTCGGCATGAAGCGCTGGCCGCGCGGGCAGAGGTGCCAGAAGTCGTGCAGCGTGAAGACGACGCGCGCGCCCGCACGCTTCGCCGCCTCGATCAGGTCGACCGAGAGGCCGAGCGTGTGGTGGAAGTGGACCACGTCGGCGCCGGCCGCCAGCTCCTCCTCGAAGAGGCGGCGCACGCCGGCGTTCAGGTAGGTCCCGCGCAGCTCGCCCGCCCGTTCGGGGTAGGTCTTGACGCGCGTGACCGCCACGCCGCCCACCCGTTCCCGCGTCCGCGCGAGCTCGGGCAGGTCGGCGCCGCCGCCCCGCGCGAAGACGCGCACCTCGTGGCCGCGAGCCACCAGCGCCCGGTCGAGCCAGTGGGCCGCCAGCTCCGCACCCGCATGCTCGTTCGGCGGATAGCCGTGGACGACGGTGAGGATGCGCAGCCGCGTGGTCATCGGCGGGAGTCTGCCATGGCTGCCGCCCGATTCCCCATGCCGGCGATATCCTCCCGCGCCCACGACGGAGCCCGGCCGCGGTGAGCACGCCCGTGGTGGCTCGGCCCGTCGCCCCTGTGGAGCGAGAGCCGATGAACGCATCCGCGAGCGCGAGCGCGCCGGGCACCGTCGAACGCGACGACAAGATGCCGAGCGGCATCCCGTTCATCATCAGCAACGAGTTCGCCGAGCGCTTCTGCTTCTACGGCATCAACTCGATCCTCGCGACCTACCTCGTCAACGACATGCACTTCACCGACGCGAAGGCGGCGTCGTGGCAGTCGCTCTTCAAGTCGGGCGCCTACCTCTTCCCGATGATCGGCGCGATCATCTCCGACGTCTTCTGGGGGAAGTTCAAGACCATCATGGTCTTCTCCCTCGTCTACGCGGCCGGCTGCGTCGCGGTAGCGACGCTCGGCAACACGCCGACCGCGCTGGCCATGAGCCTGCTCTTCGTCGCGCTCGGGACCGGCGGCATCAAGCCGTGCGTGTCGACCAACGTCGGCGACCAGTTCACCGCGAAGAACCAGCACCTGATCGAGCGCGCCTTCTCGCTCTTCTACTTCGCCATCAACGCGGGCTCGTCGATCTCGATCTACTTCTGCCCGGTCATGCTGACGCCCGTCGCGGAGCGCGACAGCTGGAAGTGGATGCCCGAGGGGCCCGTGTGGGCGTTCGGGATGCCGGCCGCGATGATGATCCTCGCGACGATCGCCTTCTGGGCCGGACGCCGTCGCTACGCCCACGTGCCGCCCGCCGGCAAGTCGTGGCTGCAGGAGGTCTGCAGCAAGCAGGGCGTGAGCCTCATCCTGCGCCTGCTGGTGATCTACTTCTTCGTCGCGATCTTCTGGATGCTCTGGGACCAGGGGAACGGCAACACCTGGACGCTTCAGGCGCAGTCGAAGCTGATGGACAAGAACCTCGGCTTCGGCCTCACGCTGCTGCCCGCGCAGATCCAGGTCGTGAACGGGCTCTTCATCCTGATCCTGGCGCCGATCTTCAGCTTCTTCCTCTATCCCTTCCTCGGGAAGTTCTTCAAGGTCACGCCGCTCCGCAAGATCGGCATGGGGCTCTTCACGACGGCGTCGTCGTTCCTCGTCGTCGCGTGGATCGAGCAGCGGATCCAGGACGGCCACGTCGTGAGCCTCTGGTGGCAGATCCTCGCCTACGTGATCCTGACCGCCGGCGAGGTGCTGGTCTCGATCACGGCGCTCGAGTTCTCCTACAAGCAGGCGCCGCTGAAGCTGAAGAGCTTCGTGATGGCGCTCTTCCTGCTGTCGACCAGCCTCGGCAACCTCCTGATCGCCGCGGTCAACGAGGCGATGGTCAAGCCGCTGCACGCCACCGCCATCGAGGCGGGCGCCGAGACGTGGGTGACGCTCGACGAGGCCTCCGAGTTCATCGTCGGCCAGAAGATCGACTTCACCGGCAAGACCGGGATCGAGATCGAGGTGCGCGGCGACGCGGCGCCGAGCGACGGGAAGGCCGCCGAGGCGCCGCCGGCGAAGTCGATGCGCAGCCTCGAGGGCACCTTCCTCGTCTCGGCGATCGACAAGGAGAAGTCGCGCGTTCGGCTGCTCGACCCGATCGAGCGCGAGCCGGTCCGCAGCACCGGCACCTTCGCTCCCGACCCCGACACGAAGATCGGCACCTACCTCCTGGTCGGCCCGATCTACTTCTATTTCTTCGTCGGCGCGATGTGCGTCGCGGGGCTCGTCTACATCGTGTGCGCCTACTTCTACAAGGAACAGGACCACGTCCGGGCCTAGGCCGGAAGAGCACGGCGCGGCCGCTCCTCGCGCGCGCGACGCCCGCCGTCCGCTGGCCCTCGAAGGCCGCGTGACGGTCGAGGCGGCGCTGGCGGCGGGACGGCGGCGGATCTCGGTGATCCTCCTCAAGGAGGGGGCGCACGAGGAGAAGCTCGAGGAGCTGCTCGCGGCGGCGGCGCGGCGCAACGTGGCGGTCAAGCGCGTCGCGGGCGCCGAGCTCGACGCGCTGGCGCACGGCCGTTCGCACGGCGGCGTGGTCGCGATGTGCGTGCCGCTGAAGCCGGTGGAGGAGCGCGAGCTGCTCTCCACGCTCGACGGCCTCACGACGCCGCCGCTGCTGCTGCTGCTGGACGGCACCGAGGACGAGCGCAACCTCGGCTTCACGATGCGCTCCGCCGAGGCGCTGGGCGCGACGGCGGTGCTGGTGAAGAAGCACGTGCTCGACTACGACGAGACCGAGCTGACGCGCGCGTCGTCGGGCGCGTTCGAGCGGCTGCCTCTCGTCCGCATCGACCGCGAGACGGAGCTCCTGCGCGAGCTGCGCCGCCGCGGCTTCGCGCTGGTGGCGTGCGTCGCGGGCGCGAAGCGGAGCGCGTGGGAGCTCGACCTGCGCGGGCCGGTCGCGCTGTGCGTCGGCGGCGAGAAGCGCGGGCTGTCGGGCGCGGTCCGCGAGGAGTGCACCGTGTTCGCGCGCATCCCGATGGAGTCGGCGGTCACGTCGTTGTCGATGAGCCACGCCGCGGCGATCCTGCTGGCCGAGGCCGCGCGCCAGCGACGCGCCGCGCCGAAGGAGCCGCCCGCCCCATGACCGACGCGAAGCACGACCCGCGCGACCGCTTCATCGAGGACGAGATCCGCCGGCAGCTCGACGCGCTGCGCCAGGCGAACGCGTCGGTCGATCCGTCGGCGATCGCGCGCGCGCTCGATCCCGAGCAGTGGAAGCGCTGGATGGAGCCGGTGCGCCGCGTCGCGCGCGCGATGGCGGAGCGCGGCGAGATCGAGGCGACGCGCCACGGCAAGCCGACGACGGAGTGGCCGTGGCGCGGCGTGATCCGGCTGAGGAAGCCGCGCCCGCGGCCGAGCGACGGCGGCGAACCGCCGGCGGCGCCGCCCGCGGCCGACGTCACGGCGCCAGGCGCGTGACCTGCCAGCGCTCCCCGATCCGCTCGCAACGGAGGCGGTCGTGGAGGCGATCCTCGCGCCCCTGCCAGAACTCGATCGCGCGCGGCGCCAGCCAGTAGCCGCCCCAGGACGGCGGCCGCGGCACGGCGCCGGGGAAACGGGCCGCCACCTCGTCGCGGCGCGCGTCGAGCTCGGCGCGATCGCGCAGCGGCCGGCTCTGCGGCGACGCCCACGCGCCGAGCTGGCTTCCGCGCGGACGACCGGCGAAGTAGGCGTCCGACTCGGCGTCGGGCGCGCGCGCGACCGAGCCTTCGGCGCGCACCTGGCGATGGAGCCGCGGCCAGAGGAAGACGAGGCTCGCGCGCGGATCGGCGGCGAGCTCGCGCCCCTTGCGGCTCTCGTAGCTGGTGAAGAAGAGGAAGCCGCGCGCGTCGAGGCCGCGCAGGTAGACGACGCGGGCCGACGGCGCGCCGTCCTCGCCCGTCGTCGCCAGCGTCATCGCCGCGGGCTCGGGCTCGCCCGCCTCCTCCGCCGCGCGCCACCAGACGCGGAACTGCTCGATCGGATCGGCCGCGAGCGCGCCCTCCTCGAGCGGCGCGCCGCGGTACTGGCGATGGAGCCCGTCGCTCAACGCTTGACGGGCGCTCCGACGAGCTCCGAGGCGTAGGCGATCCACTCGTCGTTGATCTTGCGGAAGATGTCGACGCCCTTGACCTCGTAGATCTCCTCGCCCTTCTTGCGCCACTGCGGGACGAGCTGCGCCGGGACCGCCGCCGCGTTGCAGCACGCGCGCAGCCAGCGCTGCCCCTTCTCGCCCTGCGTCTTCGCGACGAAGTTGAAGAGGCTGTACGACTTGGCGATGTCGGGATCGGTGAACTCCGACAGCGGCCGGAGCGCGAGCGTGTCGATCGCCGCCCCCTCCTCGAGCGCGAGGCGGTGGTAGATGTCGGCCGTCCCCTGCCGCAGCGCGCTCTCCTCGGTCTCCGAGGTCTTCTTCGCCGCGTACTTGCCGATGTCGAAGTTGACGCACTGCACCGAGTTGCGGCCGAGGTACTCGAGCGACAGCCAGTTCGCGACGCCCTCCTCGAGGAAGGTCGGCACGTCGCTGCGCCGGTCCTGGTTGTAGTGGAGATTGACCAGGTAGTGGCCCATCTGGTGGGCGATCGCGCCCTCGTAGTCGGTGCCTTCGCCCGTCAGCAGCGGGTCGATGTAGGAGGGCGCCGAGGAGCGGTAGAAGGGCGTGCCCGTCACCCGCTTCGCGTTCATCATCTCGAGCGTCTTGGGGGCGGTCTCGTGGCCGTAGTAGGTGCGGAGGAACGTGACGAACTGGTTCACGTCGTCCGGCGAGAAGTAGTACTCCGCGAACATCCCGTCGGGCGTGTAGTCCTTGTAGTCCTCGGAGATGTAGGGGTCGATGAACTGGACGCGGAAGCCGTCGATCAGGTTCTCGCCCAGCTCGAGCAGCCCCTTCACGCGGTCGTCGCCGACCTCCTCGCGATAGACGATGCGGATGTGCTGGCTCTCGCCGACCTTCAGCACGACGGCGTCGCCGTACGCCTCCTTGCCCGCCTTCACCATGTCCTCGGGCGTCGGCACCAGCTTGATCGACTGCTTGGCCAGCTCGAGGCGCTGCGCGTTCGCCTCCTTCGCCGCCTTCACTTCGGTCTCGATCTCGCGCTTCAGCTTGCGCGCCTTGCTCGAGTAGATCGTCGAGTCGAGCCACGACTTCAGCCGCTCCATCGTCTGGATGACGGACGACTGAGTGTGCTTCCACTCGGGCGTCCCCTTCTTCAGGGTGTCGCGCCGCTTCTTCAGGTCGTCGATCTCGTCGAGGCGCTTCCCGTACTCCTTCGTGAGCCCGAAGAAGCTCTGGTCGGCCATGAAGACCTGGATGTTCTTGATGTCGTCGCCGTTGATGGAGACGGTCGCCTTGCTCCCCGCCTTCACCTTCTGCCCCTTCTCGATCTTGTAGGGGCACGCCCGCGGGTTATCCATGTCGGCGACCCAGACCTCGTTGGTCTTGGGCGAGTACTTGATCGAGTGCTTCTCCTCGTCGTGCTCGATGCCCGACTTCAGCTCGCAGACGAGGATGAGCTCGTCGTTCACGTCGATGCAGAACGCCTTGAACTTCTTGGCGGTCTTCTGGTCCTTGAACTCGATCTTGTAGATCTGCGCGGTGGCGCTCGACGCGAAGCAGAAGAGGGCGAGGAGGGCGGGAAGCAGGCGCATGTCGTGGACGCTCCTGGGCGTGGGTCCGAGCGTGGTGAGGCGCGAGCCGGGTGCGGGCCGCGACCGTCCGCGGACGAGGCGCGGATGATAGTCACGACCTCGCGCCCCGGGGAAGGCGGGGGCGCGGCGTTCGATAGCCGTCCCGGGGGCGCTCGCAACGCGGCTCGGACGTCGCGCTCCGTACGCGCTCAGTACGGCCCGCGCCGCCTCGCGGTGCCCGACAACTTCTCGGTCAGCAGTGCGATCCCGCGCGCCAGGATCGGATCGACGCCGGCGGCGTAGGGGCCCGCGCGCCGCACCGTCACGTGGGGCCGCACGCCGACCCCTTCGAGCGAGCTGCCGTCGCCCACCGGCACCTCCATCATCGGCGCCTCGAGGTAGAGGCCGCCCGGCAGCGGGAAGAAGCCGGCGCCCAGCACCGCGCCCTCCGTCGGCTCGCCGACCAGCGTGCCGAGCCGCTCGTCGCGCACGTGCCACGCGACGATCTCCTTCGCGCTGCGCGTGCGGTCGTCGGTGAGGAAGACGACCGGCTTGCGCCACGACTTCGCGCGGAACGGCGCGAGGAGCCCGTCGATCTCGTCGGAGAAGCCGCCGCGGCCGCGCAGGTCGACGACGACCCCGTCGCAACCGGCGAACTCCTTCTTCAGCGTCGACGAGAGGAGGTCGGCCGAGCCGCGCGCGACCATCCAGAGGTGGACGATGCCGATGCGCCGCCCGTCGACCTCGACGACGCGCACGCTGCGCCGCCCCGCTTCGAGGCCGCTCGTCGCCTCGGCGGTGATCTCGCGCCGCGCGACCTTCGCGCCCGCGCGCGAGCGGAACGCGACGTCGAGCACGGACCCCTCGGCGTCGGCGACGAGCGTGAAGAGGCGCGTCTTGCCCTCGCCCGGGTCGTAGCCGGCGTCGACGACGAACGCGCTCTCGAGCGGCGGCTCGCCCTCGACCGCGACGAGCTCGTCGCCGAGGCGCAGGCCGGCCCGCTCCGCCGGCCCCTTCTCGTAGAGGGCGCGCACGAAGAGGCGCCCCGGCTCCATCTCCTCGAGCAGCGCGCCGAACGTCGGCGACGGCCGGCCCGCGAGCTCGTTCATCATCGACCGGTAGATCGTGCCGTCGAGCACCGCGGCGTGCGACGCGTCGAGCTCCATCACCATCGCGTTCAGCACCTGGCGCAGCTCCTCGCCCGGCTCCGCCGCGTCGGCGCGCGGCCGCCACTGCGCCTCGAGCGCGCGCCAGTCGAGGTCGTCGCGCCCCCGGAAGTAGGGCGTGCTCTTCAGCGAGCGGACGCACGCGCGGAAGGTCTTGAGCGTCGCTTCGGACGGCGCGGGCGCGCGGGCGAGGGCGGGCGCTGGAGCGATCGCCAGCGCGGCGAGCGCGAAGAGGGCGAGGCGCGCGACGAACGCGCGGCTCGTGCGGGACGCGGGCAACGGCACGCAGCGTCCGCGCCGGGATCGGGTCGATGCGCTCGGGTCGTCCACCGTGGCTCTCCTCGCGTCGCCGGTACGACGCGCGCCGCCGTTTGATAGCGGCCGGTTCGTGCGGAGCGGCGGACTCACTTCTCCTCGCACGCGGCGGGATCGAGGCGGTAGTTGGGCCGCCGCGCCGCGCCGGCCGCGCTACCGCCGTAGCCCAGTGCCTCGAGCTCCTGCACCTGCGCTGCGTCGAGCGGATCGGTCGCGCCGCGCGTGAAGCCGGCGAAGCGCCGCCCGTACTCGTCGCCCGCCTGCGCGCGCAGCGCCTCGATCTCGCCGCGCCGCTCGCGCCAGACGTTCTTCTCCTCGCGCGGGTCGGCGACGACGTCGTAGAGCTCGCGGCAGTCGAGGAAGTAGCCGGCGTCGTCGTCCTTCTGGAAGGGCGGCAGCTTCGGCCGCGCGCCGCGCGGATTGAGGACGTACTTCCAGGCGGGCGTGCGCGCCGCGAGGACGACGTCCTCCCATTCGGCCCACGCGATCTCGCGGATCGGCGGGTCGGGCCGCTGGCCGCGCACGACCGTCGCGAACGAGAGCCCGTCGAGGCCGCCCGGCACCTTGCCGCCCGCCAGCTCCAGCAACGTCGGCAGCAGATCGACGTTCTGGATCAGGCTGTCGCACGCGCCCGCCGCGACGCCCGGCCCGCGCACGATCAGCGGGATGCGCAGCACCGAGTCGAGCAGCGAGTTGCCGTGGAACCAGAAGCCGTCGCGCTCGGCCAGCGCCTCGCCGTGGTCGGCCGTGACGACGACCAGCGTCGCGTCAAGGAGCCCGCGCGCGCGCAACGTCGCGACGATGCGGCCGACGCGCTCGTCGGTCGCGCGGACGCCGGCGTCGTAGAGCGCCCGGACGTAGCGCGCGTCGTCGGGCGCGACCGGCTCGCGCGCACGCATCCGTTCGTCGAGATGGCGCTTCACGACCGCGTCGAAGCTCTTCTCGGTCGGCGCGGGATCGAGCCGCAACGGACCGCGGTAGTCGCCGGCGAAGGCGCGATGGAGCTCGGCGCTCGGCGCGTAGGGCTGATGGACGTCGTAGAAGTGGGCCCACGCGAAGAAGGGCCGCGCCGCGCCCTTGCGCCGCGAGAGGAAGTCGATCAGGCGCGCCTCGACGGCGTCGTCGCGCTGCGCTTGCGGCGTGCCGTCCGGCAGCTCGCGGCGCGCGAGGAAGAAGGACCCACGGGACGAAGCGGTGGAGCGGAACGAGCCGGCCAGCGCGTCGATCGTCGACCGCTTCACCGGCAGCTCGGCGAGGAAGGCGTGCGCTTCGTAGCCGAGCGCGCCGAAGTCGCCGATCCGATCGCTCCCTTCGTCGCGCAGCCCCTCCGAGTTGTCGACGAGGCCGTGGCCCGACGGATAGAGGCCGGTCACCATCGCGAAGAGCGACGGGCCGGTCTGGCCGCGCGGCGAGAAGCAGCGGTCGAACCGCAGCCCATCACGGGCGAGGGCGTCGATCGCGGGGCTCGTCGGCTCGATTTGGGCTGCGTAGCCGTAGCAGCCCAAGTGGTCGGCGCGCAGCGTGTCGATCGAGACGATCAGCACGTTGGGCCGCGAGGGCGCCGCTGCCGAATTCGGCGGCGACGACGACTCTCCGCAGCTCGCGAAGAGCAGCAGCACGGGGAGGGTGGTGCGACGGCGACGCATGGGGCGGGGATGTTAGGCGGCGCGACCTCGCGCGCTTGCGCGGCAGCTACTCTCATGCCGCATGAAGATCCAGGACCAGTACGGCTCGCCCGATGAGCGCTACAGCTACAAGAGCGCGCTCATCGACGAGATGCGCCGCACCAAGGGGCCGCTCGTCGCGGGCCGCCTCACGATCCGGATCGCGGAGAAGCTCGGCTTCTGCTGGGGCGTCGATCGCGCGGTGGCGATGGTCTGGGACGCGATCCGCAAGAACCCTGGCCGGCGCCTCTGGCTGCTGAACCAGATCATCCACAACCCGAAGGTGAACGAGGACTTCCGCCAGAACGGCGTGCAGTTCATCTTCGGCAAGTACGCCGAGCCGGGCGGCTTCGAGCGCGTGCAGCGCGGCGACGTCGTGATCATCCCGGCTTTCTCCGCCGAGGTGGAGCACCTCATGCGGATGGAGGCGATCGGCTGCGAGATCGTCGACACCACCTGCCCGTGGGTCGAGAAGCCGCATCGCCGCGTGAAGAAGTACGTCGAGGACGGCTACACCGTCGTCATCCACGGCCAGCCGGGCCACGACGAGACGCGCGCCACCTGCTCGCTCGTCGACAGCTTGTCGGGTCGCTGGCTCGTGCTGCGCGGCCACGACGATGCCGACCTGCTCTGCGAGTTCCTCGCCGGCCGCGAGCCCGCCACCACGCTGCGCGCGCGTTTCGCGAAGCAGGCGAGCAAGACGTTCGACCCCGCGCGCGACCTGCGCGAGATCGGCATGGTCAACCAGACCACGATGCTGGCCACCGAGTCGGCCGCCATCGCGAAGAAGGTCGGCGCCGCGGTCGCCGCGCGCGACGCGAACGGCAAGTTCGCGAGCGGCGCGCTGCCGGAGCCGCGCGCGGCCGGAGACGGTGCGCGTCCCTCGTCGAACGGCGGCACGCCGGCACCGATTCCCCTCACGTCCTCGGCAGCGGCCGCGCCGACCGCGCGCGCGAGCTTCCGTGACTTCGACACCATCTGCCCCGCGACGCAGGACAACCAGGACGCGGTGATCGAGCTCGCCACCGCGCAGTCGCCCGACCTCTTCCTCGTGCTCGGCGGCTACGACTCGTCGAACACCGCCAACCTGCTGCGAGCCGCGCGCGCGAAGCACGGCGCCTACCACCTGCAAGAGCCCGCCTCGATCGCCGCCGACGCGATCCGTCATCGCGACCCGGAGAGCGGCCTCGAAGTGACGACCTGCAGCTGGCTCCCGGCCGGCCCGCTGCAGATCGCGCTGTCGGCAGGAGCGTCGACGCCGGATACGGAGCTGGCGGAGGTGATCCGCCGCCTGTGCCGGGCTGCGGGAGAGAACGAGCCGGGTTCGAACGCGACGCCCAGCGCGATCGGAGCCGCGACGCGCCCCGCCTGACGCGCGCCGCTACGCGCGCCGCTTCGCCGCGATCTGCAGGTGGCCCGCGACGCCCAGCCAGTGCGGCTCCGCGTGGATGCGCTCCTCGGCCGCCAGCAGCTCGCGCGCCTGGCCGGGCTCCTCGAGCCACGCCTCGTTGCCGCGCTGCACGAGGCAGGTCTTGCCGATCAGCGACAGCGGCTCGAAGCCGGCACGCTCCAGCAGCGTCTTGAGCTCGGCCGGATCGAACATCTTCATGCCGAACGCCTCGTCGCTCTTGTCGCTGCGCCACTTCGTGCGCCCGGTGCGCAGCAGCTCCAGCGCCGGCGCCGGCTCGCGTTCGTCCAGCAGCGACTTCACGCCCGCGACGCGGCTGTCGACCGACAGCACCACGTGGCCGCCCGGCTTCACGATGCGCGCCAGCTCCGCCAGCGCGCGCGCCGGCTGTTCGCAGAAGGAGAGCGGATCGCCCTGGCCCGTCGCGAAGTCGAGCAGCCCGCTCTCGATCTCCCCCATCTGCTCCATGCCCGCCTGCACGAAGCGCGTCGCGAGTCCGCGCGCCGACTCCGCCTCCGACGCCGTCTTCGCCTCGCCCAGCATCGCGCCGCTCGGATCGAGGAAGAGGACGTTCATCCCGCTCTTCAGCAGCCGGCAGCCGAACCAGCCCGTGCCGCAGCCGAGGTCGGCCGCCCACGCCGGCCGCGTGACCGGCAGGAAGGGCTTCAGGTGACGCCACGAGACGTCGCGATAGAAGCGCCAGTAGGGCGTGTCGTAGATCGTGTCGTACTTGCCAGCGACCCGATCGTGGTACTTGCGGTTGCCGTCGCGTGCCATGAGTGGCGGGAGACGGTAGCGCGCGGCGCGAGGCGCGGGGAGTAAGGTCCGAGGAGCAGCGACGAACGGCGACCGTCACTGCATCGTGATCGACAACCTAACGGTCTCCCGGCTTCGACCAAGATCTGGATCGCTGCGGGCCTCACGTTCTTCCATCGATGCGATCACGGTGCAGCTGCCAGGCGCCAGCGACGGGAGCTGAAAGCCTCCGGTGCCGTCGCTCCTCACTTCGACGAAGTCCATCAGCGCAACTCAGTCCGCGCCGACGACGTGCTGGGCTACCCCTTCCACCGTGCTTCCTTCCCCCTCGACAAAACTGCCGTGCAGGCCCCCCTCTTACGCAACCACGTTCGTGAACAGGTCGGGCGGAGGAGTCGGCAATAGAGGTTTTCGTTCGCTGTGTCGACAGGTGGAAACGCCGAATCACGGCGACCTTCCAGCCATTCTCCGACGCTGCATTGTGAGTCCATGCGCGGAACATCTCTTGGCGACAACGCGGTGCGCGGCCCCCAAGAAGCAGGCCCTTTCGGTGAAACAACAACTCTGTTCTGTGATGCGAAGCGGGTGCAGAGTCGAACATCGAGCGCCACATCGCGTCGACGAACTTGATCCCTCTAATCCACGGCTCTACGCCACATCATCCGGCATGAGCATGCGGGCTGGAAGAACTGGGCATGCAGTATTTGGTATGAGATGGATTCAGCGGGTTAGCTGAATGAGCTATCGCGCCGTGCCTACTGAAACATGTGGCGCGCAATCGACGAGGTGAAATGAGAGAGGGAGAGGGATCACGACTTGACTCACCGTCCACCACCAAAGGGCGACCCACGTCGCGAGGCTGTCGATTCCATTCGTGGTATCGACTACCAGATCTTGCAGAGCGTGCATGCGTGGCTCACTCTCGGCCCGCAAGAAGATCTCTATCTTGAGATAGCCGAGGACTTCGCGCAGGTCGCAGCTAGCGGAAACGCAAGCGTCAGTCAGGTCAAGCATCGCACTAGAAACGTCACTTTGGGTTCGAAGGACGTGCTCGATGCGATCCGAAATTTCTGGCTCCACAAGAAGAACAACCCGGGACAGGAACTCCACCTTAGTTTCCTGACGACTGCTTCACGCGGGCGCGAGAAGCGCAGACCCTTCGGGAGCGTCAATGGCCTCGACGTCTGGGATGCCTGCAAGCGAGAAGGAGCGGATCTAACTCGGCTCCGTGCATTCCTTTCAGCGAAGGTCGTCCTTCCCGACGATCTTCGAGCGTTCATTAGGACAGCAAACGACAACGAGCTTCGAGCGCAACTGATCTCGCGTGTGGCGTGGTTAACAGAAACTGCGTCCAAAGCAGGAATAAGACAGAGCATTGAGAGGCTCCTTGTGGGCGCCGGTGAGCGTTTTGGGTTGTTGCCCAAAGAGTGCCGCGACCTGGTGCCTCGCTTGTATACGCACGTAGTCGACGTGATTTGCGATGCAGGGGAAAGGCGTCTCGTGAGAAGCGACTTCCTTGAGATTCTCCAATCCAACTGCTTTCGCCTCGATCACGCTAGACAGCCAAACGAGATGCGCCGGATCGGCGAGGCGCTGACTAATCGTAGCGGGCTACCTGACGCGGAGTCTTCATCGATCGATGTAGCGCCTTCGCCTCACGCCGTACTTGTCGCACTAAGACCCGTTCTCGCGCCAGAGATGCTGCCGAGAACGAAGCTCGTAAGCGCACTTTCGCCGCAGCTCCTACAGAAAGGCTCTCTCACCCTTGTTGGTTCGACTGGTATGGGTAAGTCTGTGCTCGCCGAGCTTGTCGCCCATTCAATTCCTGGCACTTGGGTAAGGCTTGACTGCCGCGGTTTGAGCGACCAACAGGTCAGATTCAGATTGGAACGCGCCGCTATCGAACTCAGCGGAATGACACACTGCGGATGCATCCTGGACGACCTGCCATTGAGTGGAGATGGCACGCTGTTCGAGAACGCCCTTGCCGGCCTTCTCTATGATGTCCGCGAACGAAAGATCCCTCTGCTTGTAACGGCTGAGCGCGCCGTTCCGAGTGCTGTGGCCGGGAGAATCGGCCTGCCCTCGGACGGCAACGTCTCGGTTCCGCCATTCTCCGATGTGGATATCAGCGACCTCCTGAGCCGTCATGGATGCCCTCAGGAGCTTGTTTCAGCATGGACCAAACTCGTCACTGCGACGACTGTGGGCCACCCGCAAATCGCGCATGCTTCCATTCGACAACTCCAGTCAGATAACTGGCCAGCGCCGACGACTGCCGCGTTGACCAATCCTGCGGGCCTCGACGAGGTCAAGAGACACGCTCGATTGAGGCTGGAAACGCAGCTTCCCTCGCAACCCGCTCGAGCACTGGCCTACCGGCTCAGCATTTTCATCCAGCCCTTCACGAGGGAACACGCGCTTGCGCTAGCAGGCATTCCAAACCCAGGAGAGGCGTTTGACCGTCTTCTCGGGCCGTGGATCGAGCCAATCGGAGATAACCGCTTCCGCCTCTCACCTCTTCTGCGAAGTGCTGCCCAGGAGACCTTCTCGAAGGCAGAAACGTTGGACCTTCATCGTGCTGCTGCAGTTGTGCTTCTTTCAAGGCCCAATGTCACTCCCTCCGAGGTCAGCGGAGGTCTCTTCCATTCCGTAATGGGCGGCAATGCGCTGACGCTCGGAGCCTGCCTGCGAGCACTTGATGAAGCTTCTCCGTCGGACTTTCGAGCGATCTGCCCATGGATCGATTGGATTCTTCCGCTTCATGCCATCCCCCTCTTCCCGACAAATCCGTTCGCAAGCTTCATGCTTCGCCGCCTTCAATATCGCGTGGCCGTCATGCAAGAGGAGCATGACAGAGCGATCGAAGTTGTGCGTGAGTGGGAACGAGAACTCGACTCATATCAGGGCATCGAGCCGACGAGACTCGCATCGCTTCGGCTCATGTTTCTCACGATGGTGCTCTTCGAAGCCACGGTCCCATTCGCCTACACAGAGTTACTCGCTCGCACGCTTGCTGCGCTGACACTCCTGAGAGCGGAAGTCATTCCTGAGCCACTCAGGCTGGCTGAGGTGGAGTCTAGTGAGCTCGCCGATGTCTTGTGCGAATCACTCATCCGACGATGCCGGACGGCTAATGATGTTGAAGTGCTCTTGCACGCATTGGGCGCCCAGGATGACGTCGAGTCGAGCCTCGTCCTCGATCGCATACGGCAAGATCCCGGTCTGGCGATCTACCTCCTCACTGTCGCTGTCGAGCCTCAGTTGGATGAACGGTCCCCTACCGAGGTCATCGAACGCGTCCTCGACCAAGGAGCGGTTCTCGGACGAGTCAAAGGTCTTGAGGTGTTGACGGCCGCTTCGTATCGCGGCAGTGCAATTCTTAAAGCCGAGATCGAACAGAACAGTGTCGCCGCATTTCAAGCGCTTGACAATGCGGCGCGAGAACTCCGAGATTCTCTCCCAATTACAGAGGAGTATCGCGCTCGGGTGTACCTCGAGGCCGATCGACTTGAAGAGGCACTCGAAGTTTGGCGTCGGATCCTCCCTCGCTGGACATCAGGCGCTGCATTCGAGCGAGCGCTAGCCTATCGTCACGCATCCGTTGCTGCTGGCCGCTTGGAGCACTGGAGAGAGGCTGCAGACTTTAGTGCCCACGGTGAGCCCCTCATTCGGGAAGCCGGCTTCGACTGGCTCGCCGCGGGCATGCGCGCCGATCAAGCTATGTCACTTTGGTTCGGGGGTGATCGTCGCGCTGCCGTTGTAGCAGTTGCAGATGTGCTCGATCAACTTGAGCGTCTGCCTGACCCTCAAGCGAACTTCCATTCGCTCGCCCTTCGCAAGCTTGTCGGAAACGCGATCCTGTGGATGTTGACTCAAACTCCAGGCAGCGGCTATCAGCCCGCAGCCAACATTGCGCAACCAACACCTGGGAGTTTTAGTCAATTCGAGTTTCATCCACTGCTCAAGACTCTTCCTCTCGCATCCATGGATATCACTTGGTCACTTCTTGGTGCTCTCGAGACTCTCGTAGCACCCGATGGCCCTATTCGCGAACGGTGGATGCGCCGCACCGGCAAGAGCGCGGTTCCTGCAGCCAGATCTCAAGGCGACTGGATTCGGCTGCAACAACTCTTGCGCGAGACTGATCTCGATGAACTAGTGTCTGTTGCGGTTGCCTACAAGACGAGCGCTGACGCACTACTTGACTACACAGAAGCGGGTCGCGACACATTTGAGAAGCAGGCTACAGGTCCGAGAACTCCGACATCTCGGGAGCTACTTGAGACTGTTCAGGTCGCTCTTTCTCTCGGGTTGCTCGCTCTTGCCGCTCAAGGAAGAACAGAAAGCGCCCCCTTGGATGTCTGGCGACATTCAGCAGTCGCCCTTGGAATTGCCCCTCCACCACTCGACGATTGGCTTGGCTTTGTGCGGGAGTGCATGAAAAAACCAACTCAGGCAATCCCAGTCCTCCGTTGCGCAAAGGCGCCGTGGCCCAAGAGGCTAACCGCGGCGGTCTTCGCCGTCGCGGCCGGTGCGCCGCCTGAGGCGGTGTTCTATGGCCTGGCGCTCATTCTCGAAGTTGCCCATCGTCCGCCATGGGCGGCTGGAATCGAGTTGCATTTGGAACGTCTCGCCAGCGACGTTTGGTCGCGGATCGCAAAGGAGCAGAGATTTGCACTTCTCTCGCCGAGCCTATACGCGCCGATAATTCTCCAAGCTTGTGAAGATCCCAAGTTCCATGGACTATCGAAGGTCGCGAGGATTCTCATCGCGGCCCGCGATGCAGTGAACGTTGGTATTCCGAAAGACGTGCTCGACCTATTGAAGTCCGTCGCAAGGGAACCACCCGCGAATCCGACGTAGATTGAGCAACTTCGCGCACGGAGGTCTTGGCTGCGTTGCAGCACGAGCAAGCTTGACTTACCCCCGACAAGACCAGTCGACGCGCTCAGTGCCAGCGTGGGCTAGCCAAGTGGAGCAGGTTCCTGCAAGCGTTCGGCTGAACAACCCGTTCAAGAACTGGTGTGACCTGCTCAACGCGGAGAGTCCGTACATGAAAGGGCATTCCGAGTCAGAAACTGCGCCGCCATGCAAGGCGGGTACGCGCCTAATCGCCGCGTTCAGTCAGTCTTGGAAATGGTCGGGCAACGAGACGGCAATGGAACTGCTGGCCGGCGGCGGAGACTGAAATCCGCGGCGAAGGGTGTCAAGGCAGGCCTTGCCGCAGCCACGTCACGGAGGCGTCATCCGTGAGCCGCGACGCAGTACGGCGCAGGGCGATACGAACGAGAGACGGCCGCCGACGCTGCCGCTCGGCGGACGCTCAGCGCGCCAGCGTCGGCGCGAGCGACTTCCACGGCTCGTCCTGCGAGACGTCGATCAACGGCGGTCCCTTGCAGCTCGCCGGCGAGAGGATCGCGAGGAAGGTGCAGGTCGCGGCGAAGACGTTGTAGCTGCCGTGGACCGTGTCGCGGGGGATGTGGGCGACCTCGCCGGCGCGCAGCAGCCGCTTCTCCTTCCCGACCCACTGCTCGACCTGGCCGTCGAGGACGTAGAGCGCCTCCTCGAACTCGGGATGGCGGTGGAACGCGTGCGCCTTGCCCGGCGGCATGCGGACGCGGACGAGCTGCAGCTCGCGCGCGTCGGTCAGCCCCGGCCGGCAGAGCCAGTCGTGCTGCCCCCACGGCAGCTGCTCGATCTGGCACTCGGCGTCGGTCACGAACCGCAGGAACTCGCAAGGGCACATCGGCCGCGCTCCTTCTCAGCCGTCTCAGCCGTCTCATGCGCTCCGCGTCCCGAACGGGAACGAAACGCACGCTGCCATGTTGGCGGCGCGGGCCACTGGCACAAGTTTCCGGCTCGGCGCCGCCGTGGGCGCGTCGCCTGCACCGCTTTCGCTAAGCACGGCCGGCCGCGCCGCCCGATCCATTCGCTTGCGCTGCCGCCTCCTCGCACTGCCGCGAGGAGACGCGCGGCGCGATCGTCCGAAGCGACCGGGAGTGCAACGATGCTGGGCACGACGCTGCGCCGCAACGGCGGCTTCTCGCTGATGGAGGTGGTCGTCACGGTCGCCGTCATCGCGCTGCTGGCCGGCGTGCTCACGCCGATGGTCGATGGCGTGATCGACGAGCGGATGAAGCAGCGCGCGCGCGACGAGGCGGGAGCGATCGCGAAGGCGATCGGCGCCTACTACCAGGAGACGGGCGCCTACCCGCCCGGCACGCAGGCCGACCCGACCTACAACTACGGCAACGCCTCCTACTTCCTCCACGGAGCCGAAGTGCTGAACACCTGGCTCTACGACGGCCCGAAGCGCTACCTCGAGAAGCCCATCGGCAACGATCCGTGGGGCACGCCCTACAGCTACCACGTCTACACCCGCAGCGATCCTTACATGGACGTCGCGGTCTTCTCGCACGGCCCGAACAAGGCGTGCGAGTCGTGGGACGGCGCGCTCTGGAACAAGGGCAAGTTCGGCGGCGACGACCTCGGCGCCTTCTTCGACTACACCCGCTGATCCCGGCGCAGATGCGACGGGTTGCCGCGGGCACCGCGTCAATCCGGCGCTGATCGGGCGCGCTGCGGCAGGTTGACGTCCGACGATTTCGGCAGCTGCCGAAAACGGCAGCCCGGCGCACGCAACCCCCTGCCCCGCGCCGTCTTGTGTCGCGATGTCGCCGCAAGACAATCCGGCACACGGCGTGCATTGCTGCCGAGCACGGCTGCCGAAGACGGCGCGCTCGGGATTCCTTCCCATCGCCGCCCCCGGCCCGTGGGAGGTTGCGCATGAACCCGCAGAAGTTCACCGAGAGCGTCCAGTCGGCATTGCAGTCCGCTCAGGCGGAGGCGACCCGCCGCAGCCAGCAGGCGATCGACGTCGAGCACCTCGCGCTGGCGCTGCTGCAACAGGACGACGGCCTCTTCCCGAAGCTCCTCGCGCGCATGGGCAGCGACCGCGGCGTGCTCCAGGGTGAACTCCAGCGCGCGCTCGACCGCATGCCGCGCGTCGCCGGTCCCGGCAGCGAGCCGGGCCAGCTCTACGTCTCGCAGCGCCTCTCGCGCCTCCTCGTCGCCGCCGACGAGCAGCGCAAGAAGATGAACGACGACTACGTCAGCGTCGAGCACGTCGTCCTCGCGATGGTCGAGGAGAAGGGCGACTCGGCGACGGCGAAGGCGCTGCGCGAGGCGGGCGTCACGGCGAAGGGGTTCGAGGCGGCGCTGAAGCACGTGCGCGGCAGCCAGCGCGTCACGTCGAGCAACCCCGAAGGGACCTACGAGGCGCTCGCCAAGTACGGCCGCGACCTCGTCGCCCTCGCGCGCGAAGGGAAGATCGACCCGGTCATCGGCCGCGACGAGGAGATCCGCCGCGTCATCCGGACCCTCTCGCGCCGCACCAAGAACAACCCCGTGCTGATCGGCGCGCCGGGCGTCGGCAAGACCGCGATCGTCGAGGGCCTCGCACAGCGCATCGTGCGCGGCGACGTGCCCGACGGCCTGCGCGATTGCACCGTCTACGCGCTCGACATGGGCGCGCTGATCGCGGGCGCGAAGTTCCGCGGCGAGTTCGAGGAGCGCCTGAAGGCGGTGCTGGCCGAGGTGAAGCAGGCGGCCGGCCGCATCCTCCTCTTCATCGACGAGCTCCACACGATCGTCGGCGCCGGCAAGGCCGACGGCGCGATGGACGCCGGCAACATGCTGAAGCCGATGCTGGCGCGCGGCGAGCTCCACTGCATCGGCGCCACGACGCTCGACGAGTACCGCAAGCACATCGAGAAGGACGCCGCGCTCGAGCGCCGCTTCCAGACGGTGCTGGTCGAGGAGCCGACCGTCGAGGACTCGATCTCGATCCTGCGCGGCCTGCGCGAGCGCTTCGAGATCCACCACGGCGTGCGCATCCAGGACGCCGCGCTCGTCGCCGCCGCGACGATGTCGCATCGCTACATCTCCGACCGCTTCCTGCCGGACAAGGCGATCGACCTGGTCGACGAGGCCGCCGCGGGCATCCGCACCGAGATCACCTCGATGCCCGCCGAGCTCGACGAGGCCACGCGCCGCGTCACACAGCTCGAGATCGAGCGCGAGGCGCTGAAGAAGGAGCACGACGCCGCATCGCAGCAGCGCCTCGCCGCGCTGCAGAAGGAGCTGGCCGAGCTGAAGAGCCGCGCCGACTCGATGACGGCGCAGTGGAAGTCGGAGAAGGAGGGGATCGACGCGCTCAAGGTCGTGCGCGAGGAGATCGAGCTGACCAAGCGGCGCGTCGCCGACGCCGAGCGCCACTACGAGCTCGAGAAGGCCGCGACGCTCAAGTACGGCCGCCTGCGCGAGCTCGAGCAGAAGCTTGCGGAAGCGGAGAAGAAGGCGACCGCGGCGAGCGGCGCCAAGGCGCGCCTGCTGCGCGAGGAGGTCACGCCCGACGAGATCGCCGAGGTCGTCGCGCGCTGGACCGGCATCCCGGTCACGAAGCTGATCGAGAGCGAGAAGCAGAAGCTCCTGCAGCTCGACCTCCACCTGCACCAGCGCGTCATCGGCCAGGACGAGGCGGTGCGCGCCGTCGCGCAGGCGGTGCTGCGCGCGCGGGCCGGCTTGAAGGACCCGAAGCGGCCGACCGGCGTGTTCCTCTTCCTCGGCCCCACCGGCGTCGGCAAGACCGAGCTGGCGAAGGCGCTGGCGGAGCAGCTCTTCGACAGCGAGGAGTCGCTGGTCCGCATCGACATGTCGGAGTACCAGGAGAAGCACACGGTCGCGCGCCTCATCGGCGCGCCGCCCGGCTACATCGGCTACGACGAAGGCGGCCAGCTCACCGAGGCGGTCCGCCGCAAGCCGTACGCCGTCGTCCTCTTCGACGAGATCGAGAAGGCGCACAAGGACGTCTTCAACGTCCTGCTGCAGGTCTTCGACGACGGCCGCCTCACCGACAGCCAGGGGCGCACCGTCGACTTCAAGAACACCGTCGTGATCATGACCAGCAACCTCGGCAGCCAGCACCTGATGGAGGGCGTCGGCAAGGATGGCGAGCTGCGCGCGACCGCCGCCGCCGAGGTGATGGAAGAGCTGCGCGCCCACTTCCGCCCCGAGTTCCTGAACCGCATCGACGAGACCGTCCTCTTCAAGCCGCTCACCAAGGAGCAGATCACCCGCATCGTCGACCTGCTGCTGAAGGAGCTGCGCCACCGCCTCGACGACCGCCGCATCGCGCTCGAGCTGACGCCCAAGGCGCGCGACCACCTCGCGACCGAGGGCTACGACCCGCTCTACGGCGCGCGGCCGCTGAAGCGCTACCTGCAGGCGTCGCTCGAGAACCTGCTGGCGAAGAAGCTGATCGCCGGCGAGATCCCCGACGGCTCCAAGGTCACGGTCGACGCCGGCAAGTTCGAGCTCGAAGTGAAGGTCGAGAAGCCGAAGGAGGAGCACGCGGCGGCGACGAGCGGGGCGTGACGAGCGCGCCCGCCGCGGATGGTCCTCTTCACCGCGGGATTCGAGCTCGACTTCGGCTTCTGAGGCGAGGCGCGATCACTTCCCCGAAGCAGGCTTTTCGCCGAACCCGGCAACGTGCTCCTTCGCGAGCTCTTGGTAGCGCTCGACGAGACGGCGCAGCGCGGCGATCTCGCCGTCGGTGAGCGGGCGCGCACTGCGACGCCCCGACTCGAGCTCTTCCTTCGAGCGCGAGCCGTAGCGGTAGTAGACGAGTTCGCCGTTGCCCTCTTTCAACTGCCAGCGCACCAGCGACGGAAGTCCGCTGGAGCTCTTGAGCTCGGCGACCCGATCCCTCGCGTGGACCGCAGCTAGCCGGATCTCCTCCAGCGAGCGGCGTTGCTCCTCGGACGCGCTCTTCAGGACCGCCATCTGCGCGAACTGCTCCTCTCGCAGCTGGAGCTGCACCTTTCCCCAACTCACGCCGTCCTTCCCAGAGTGGACATTGACCACCAACTGGGGACTGATGGCGCTTGCATCGCCGAGCTGCGCCGTGAACTCGTCCCGCAGCTGGCCGAGCGGCGCCATGAGGTTGACGCTGCCGCGTCGTCCGTCGGGAACCTCCTCGACGCTCGCGAAAAAGACCGAGCCTTCGCCGCTCGAGTTCTCGTACCCCTGCGTCCAGCTGACTGCCCGACCATCGAAGCCCTTGATCGTCGACTCGAGCGAGCCGCGCACGACCCACGATGACGCTTGGCGCGATTCGAGGTAGTCGAGCAGCGCGAGCAGGTCGAGCGAATCGGTGGTCAAGCCGCGCGACAACGCCCTCATCTCGGGTCCGAGGTCTTCGACGACGTTCCGGCCTTCGAACAGGTTCGAGCTCGTGAGCTCCTCGCGAAGACGGGCCATTCGCGGCGAGAGCGGCACGCGCTCTTCCGCTCCGCTCGACGGAGCAGCATCGGCGGCCTCCCGCTCGTCGGGCGGGAGCAGCTGTCGCTCGGCGACGGGCACTTCAGGCGCAGCGATCGGCTCGGCGGCGACGACCATGTCGACTGCTCGATCAGCGGTTTCGTCGCGCCCCCATCTCTGCCAACCAGCCCAACTGCCGGCGGCGACCAACATCACGCCGACCGCCAGCTTCGCTTTCATCGCCATCCCCACAGCGCCCATCGTCCTCACTACCGCGTCCCCGCCCATCGGCTCGACCAGCAGCAGCAGCGCTTCGAGTCCACGGCTCCGCGCACCGCCACGCGCTTCGACGTCGAGCTCCCGCCCCAACCTCTCCCGCAGCTGCGCCAGCCCGCGCTTCAGCCGCGTGCGCACCGTCTCGACCGGTTCGCCTCTCCTCCGCGCGATCTCGCTGGTCTCGATCTCCTCGAAGAAGCGCAGCAGCACGGTCGCGCGGTAGGGCTCCGGCAGGGCCAGCACCGCGTCGACCACGGCGCGATGGACCGACGCGCGCGCGGCGAGCTCGGCCGCTGACGGCAGCGCCTCGCGCGGCGCGACGATCCGTTCGCGCGCCTCGCGCTGCTCGTCCTCGCGATGCGTCCGGCGCAGCGTGTTGCGCACGATCGCCGTCAGCCAGCCGCGCGGCCGTTCGGGATCGTCCGGCCGGCCGTGCAGCGCGCGCGCGAGCGACTCCTGCGCGAGATCGTCGGCCGCCGCGGGGTCGGCGAGGAGCTGCCCCGCGAGGCGCCGGACCCACGCGGCGTGGGCGAGCAGCCGCTCGGGCGTGAAGCGAAGGGTGCCGGGGTTCACGTCGCTCATGGCACCATCATGAGTCTGCTGCCAGGCGGGACGGTTCAGCGCGGCTCGACGCGGCGCGACGACCGGGTGCCGGCGCGAGCGGTAGGCTGCCGTGCCGTTGCGGACCGTGTGGAGGAGACCGGCTTGCCGGAACGCGACGCGATCGCCGCCGCGCTCGACCTGCTGCCGTGGTGGGTGGCGTGGGCCAACGTCCTGCTGATCGTCCCGCTCTCGGCGCTGATCGCGGCGCTCTCGGCGTGGGTCGCCATCCGGGTCGCGCGGGACGAGGCGGCCGCCGTCGCGCCGAACTTCATCGGCGCCGGGCCGCTGCTGTTGGCAGCCGTGCCGTTTTTCCTCGGCGACCAGCTCCAGCACGTCGCCAGCGCGGGCGCTGCCGGACTGACGTGGCTCGCCTCGCTCGCCGCGGCGATCGTCGTGACGCGCGGAGCCCGGACGAGGAGCGACGCGAGCGCGGCGACCGCCGCCGGCGAGTTGCGACGACGCGAGGCGCTCACCCTCGCGGCGGCGCTCGTGAGCTGGTTCGCGCGGCCCACGCTGGCGACCGCGCTCGCGTTCATCCTCGATCCCGCGCGGCCCGCCTTCGCCATCGCCTGCGCGATCGTCGCGCTCGCGGCCTACCTCGCGCTCGGTCGCCGGACGTTCGGTCACGCGTTCGCGCGCAGCGGCCTCTTCCAGCCGCCGTCGCCGCGCCTCTCGCTGGCACTGGCGCGCGCGGCGGAGCGAGCCGCGCGACCGCCGCCCCCGGCCTTCGAGATCGACCTCCCGTCGGCCGATCCTCTCGGGTCGCCCGGAGCGCGCTGGCTCGTCGTGCCGCGCCGCGCCATCGCGCTCCTCGACGACGCGGCGCTTGCCGCCTTCTGTCACTGCGAGGTCGAGCTCCTCGCGGCGTCGGGCCGGCCGCGCCTCTCCACGGCGCTCGGCCACGCGGCGCTGGCCGTTATCGCGGGCGCGCGAGTCGAGGCGCGCTGGCTCGACCCGCTCGCGATCACGGCGCTCGCAGTGGCGCTCCTGCTCGCCGCCGCCATCGCCCAGCGCGCGGTCGTGCGCCAGGCGCAGCGCGTCGCGCTGGCGCGCGCCTCCGCGCACGAGGGCGAGCCGGGCTTGGTGGAGCGCGCGCTCGCCCAGTTGCGCGCCGCCGGCCGATCGCGCGCGCCGCAGCCGGCCCGGCCGAAGTCGCGGCGCCGCCTCGTCGCGAAGATCGCGGGCGGTCTCGTCATCGCGTTGCCGATCGCTCCGACGATCGTGACCGCCCTGCACTCGACGATCGCACCGGCCGAGCTGCTCGATTGGCCGCGCGACGTCGCGCTGGCGCTGGGCAACCAGCCGCAGGACGAGCTGATCCGCCGCTCGAGCGAGAGGCGCGCCGCCGGCCACGACGAGGAGGCGGAGCAGTTGCTCGGCGCCGCGGCGGCGCTCGATCCCGAGGACGCCAGCACGCTGCGCCGGATCGCCTTCGCCCTCTTCGTCGTGCGGTCGTACCCGTGCGATCCCGAGCCGTCGGACGACCGATGAGCGGCGCCCTCGCCGCCTCGCCTACTTCGCCCCGCGCCCCTTCAACCACGGCGTCAGCCGCGCCGCCAGCACCTCGGCCACCGCCTCGTTCAACTTCGCGCTCGGATGGGTCTGGTCGAGGAAGAGCTCCTCCACCTTCAGCGTGCGCGCGAGCACCAGCGCGACGCCGACGCCGTCGACGACGGCGGGCTCGCTCCCGCCCGTCAGCTTCAGCGTCGCGCCGAAGTCGTACTGCCGCTTCTGGTACTCGTTGATCGTCCGCTTCGCGCCCGGCTCCGGCAGGTTGAAGCGCGCGCCGCCGACGATCACCACGAGCTCGGCGCCGAGCGCGCGCGTCGTCGCGCGGCAGCGCTCGAGCAGCTCGCCGAACTCTTCGGGCGCGACGCGCGGCCGCTTGCCGTCCGCCGGTTGCTCCAGGCCGCGCAGCTTCCAGAGCTGGCGCGCGATCGCGCAGCCCGCCAGCCACGCGGGCGGCTGCTGCGCCTGCAGCCGGCGGTGGCTGTCGAAGTCGCTCGAGCCGTCCCAGCTCACGTTCTCGTTCCAGCCGAAGTTGAGCACGACGAGATCGGGATGGAGCGCAGCGGCGCGCGTCTCGAGGAAGCGCCACCCCTGGAAGAGCGTCCAGCCCGGAACGCCCGCGTTGATGCACTCGATCGGCGTCGCCGGGAACTGCGCCTGCAGTCGCCGCTCGACCGCGGCCACCCACGACTCCTCCGCTCGCAGCAGGTAGCCGAAGGTGCACGAGTCGCCGAGGCAGAGGATCCGCTGCTCGCCCGGCGCCTTCGCCGCCGCGATCTCCCGCTCCTCGCGCAGCCCCTGCCGGTTCGAGACGAGCCCGAAGAAGGGACGGCGATCCTGCTCGAGCCGCACGCCCGGCGCGAGCCGCCAGAAGGTCTCGCCGTCGGGCACGACGAGCTCGAGGAACTGCGCGCGCGGGTCGTTCGCCAGCACCTCGTCGAGCTGCGCGAGCCGGATCGGCGCCTGCTCGCGCGCGGCGACGCGCAGCACCAGCTCGACCGCCAGCAGCGGCACGACGACGGCGGCGACGGAGAGCGCGAGGCGCCGCCGCCAGCGCGACGGCCCGCGCCGCTCGATCACGGCGCGCCCTTCTTGTACCAGCCGCGGTAACGGACCTTGTGGAGCGGCACGTCGGGATGCGTGGCGCTCAGCTCGACGTTGCCGTGGAAGTAGGAGGTCTTGCCGAGCGTCGCCGGCGCCGTCACCTTCACGACGTACTTCATCCCCTTCTCGATCTCGACCACCTCGGCGACGAACCCCTCCGACGTCGGCCGGCACTCCTTCAGCTGCGCGGCGCCCAGCAGGTAGGGGATCCGCGGGTCGCCGTTCACGATGGTCAGCTCGACCGTCTTCGGCGTGCCCACCGCCATCTGCCCGAAGTCGAGCAGCTCGGGGTCGTCCTCCTTGTTGCCGACGAAGGAGACCGGCGGCTCGACGACGTACTTCACCTGGACCTGGATCTCCTTCACGCGCGGATGGTCGACCGCGAGGTCGAAGTGGGTGACGACCTCGCCGATCGGCGCCGCGGGCAGGAGCTCGGCGTCGATGCGCCACGTCGGCGGCAGGCCGGGCTTCGTCTCGACGCGCGTCGCCTTCACCGCAAGACGGTCGGGATTCGGGACCGTCACGCCGGTGATCGGGAACTCGCCGAGCACGTCGGACCAGATCACCGCGGCGCACTTCGCCTCCGCCCCCTTGCGCACCACGCCGAAGTCGAGCTTCGCCGGCTCGAGCGTGAAGGGCGAGATCATCGTCGCCTTCATGTTCAGCGCGAGGATCGCGCGCGCCGGATCGTTGGTGTGGACGCGGATCGACTTGCTGATCGCCTTCTCGTCGCCCGGCGTCGTCGCGACCGCCGTCCGCATCACGACCTCGAGCTGCGCCTCCTCGCCCGGCGACAGCACGCCGAGCTCCTTCGCGCCCTTCAGCTGCTCCTCCTCCCACGACTTGCCGTCGATGGTGAAGCGCGACGCGGTGCACTGGCACTCGTTGGTGATCTTGCGGATGACGAGGTCGGCGTCGCCGCGGTTGACCAGCACGAACTTCGAGCTCAGCCGCTCGCCGCGATAGACGGTGCCGAAGTCGTCGCCCTCGTGGTCGGCCTCGATGCGCGGCACGGCGCTGCCGTCGAGCGGCGCGAAGGCGGCGGCGGCGAGGAGCAGGAGGGCGCGCATCGGGGTCGTCCGGCGGTCGGGCGGGGCAGGCCGGAGCAATATAGGATCGCCTCCGCATGCTGGCTTTCGCCCCCTTGCTCCTCGCGCTGGCGCAGCGTCCCGACGACCCGACCTGGGCGCGCGACGTCGCTCCGCTGCTGTTCGACCATTGCGTCGCGTGCCATCGGCCGGGCGAGGTCGCCCCCTTCCCGCTGCTGACCGCGGACGACGCCGCCGACCACGCCGAGCAGATCGCGCGCGCCTGCCGCATCCGCTACATGCCGCCGTGGTCGGCGGAGCCGAGCGACCCGCCCTTCGTCGGCACGCGCGGCCTCACCGAAGCGCAGATCGCGCTGCTCGAGCGCTGGGCCGCCGCGGGCGCGCCGGCCGGCGACCTCGCCGCCGCGCCGCAGCCGCCGCATTTCACGCCGGGGTGGCAGCTCGGCGAGCCCGACCTCGTCGTCACGATGGACGAGCCCTTCGTCGTCCCCGCCGACGGCCTCGACAGCTACCGCAACTTCGTGATCGCGGTGCCGCTCGACGCGATGCGCTACGTCTGCGGCTGGGAGCTCCGCTTCGACCACCCGAAGCCGGTCCACCACGGCGTGCTCAAGGTCGATCCCGGCGACTCGTCGCGCCGCCTCGACGCGCGCGACCCGCTGCCCGGCTTCGCCGAGATGGAGACGGGCGAGGCGATCAGCCCCGACGGCCAGTTCCTCGGCTGGACGCCCGGCCGCACGCCGCACCTGCTGCCCGACGGGATGTCGTGGCGGCTGCGTCCGGGCAGCGACCTCGTGCTGCAGCTCCATCTCGTGCCGACCGGCAAGCCCGAGTCGGTGCGCGCCACCATCGGGCTCCACTTCACGTCGACGCCGATCCAGCGCCTGCCCTACGTCTTCCGGCTCGGCAGCACCGCGATCGACATCCCGGCCGGCGCGACCGACTACGAGATCGTCGACCGCTACACGCTGCCGGTCGCGGTCGAGCTCCACGCCTTCGTCCCGCACGCCCACTACCTCGCGCGCACCGTGCGCGTCGGCGCGACCTTTCCCGACGGCGCCGCGCGCACGCTGCTGGAGATCAAGGACTGGGACTTCGCGTGGCAGGACGAGTACCGCTACCAGCGGCCGGTGGCGCTGCCGGCGGGGACGACGCTCGACGTGCGCTGGCTCTTCGACAACTCGGCCGACAATCCGCGCAACCCGAGCCGGCCGCCGGCGCGCGTGCGCTACGGGCCGCGCTCGATCGAGGAGATGTGCGACGTCTGGATCCAGGTGATCCCGGCGGGCCGCGCCGACTTCGAGAAGCTGCAGCCCGACCAGGCGAAGCAGGAGCTGGCGCTGCTGCGCGCCGGGTTCGAGCTCGAGCTCGCGAACGATCCCGACGACGCGGAGGCGCACCTCGACCTCGGCCAGACGCTGCTGCAGCAGGGCGACGCGCCCGGCGCGCGCCGCGAGTTCGCGCGGACGATCGAGCTCGATCCCGCGAACGCGCGCGCACACCTGCGGCTCGGCAGCCTGCTCGCGCGCGAGCGGGACGTGGCGAGCGCGCGCCCCCACCTCGAGCGCGTCGTCGAGCTCGAGCCCGACCACGCCGGCGCGATGGTCGAGCTCGGGCGCCTCGCCGCCGCGGCGGGCGACTTCACCGCGGCGCGCGAGTGGCACGCGCGGGCCGCGACGGCGCGCCCGAAGCTCTTCGCCGCGCGCGCCGGCTACGCGATCCTGCTCGACGACTCGGGCGACGACGTCGGCGCGGTCGCGCACTACGAGGCGGCGCTCGCGTCCGATCCCGACGCGAAGGAGCTGCGGCGCGCCTACGGCTGGCTGCTGGCCGCGTCGCCCGTCGCCGCCGCGCGCAACGGCGAGAAGGCGCTCGCGCTCGCGCGCGCGATGCTCGACGAGACGCCCGACGGCGTGCGCGAGCTCGACCTGATGGCGGCGGCGCAGGCGGAATGCCGGCGCTACAAGGCGGCGGAGACGACCGCCGAACGCGCGCTGATGCTGGCGCAGCGCGGCGACGAGCCGGCGCTCACCGCGGCGATCGCGGCGCGGCGCTCGCTCTACGCGGGCAGGAAGCCCTACCGCCAGCCCGCCGGACTGCCGCGATGAGCGCGGCCGCGACGGCGTTCGCCGCGCTGGCGTTGCTGGCGCTGCCCGCGGCGTGCGGCGCGCCGCCGCGCCCGCCGCCGACGGCCACGGCGCCGGCCGTCGTGGTCTTCGAGCTCGATCGCGGCCCCGTCGATCCGCTGGCCGATCCCGCCGCGCGCGCGACCGTGCTGCTCTTCACGCGGCGCGACTGCCCGATCTCCAACCGCTACGCGCCCGAGATCGCGCACCTCCATGCGGAGTACGCGCCGCGCGGCGTCGCCTTCTTCCTCGTCTACGTCGATCCCGGCCAGACCGACGACGAGGTGCGCGCCCACGTCCGCGACTACGGCTATCCCTGCCGCGTGCTGCTCGATCCCGGCCACCAGCTCGTCGCGCTGGCCGGCGCGACGATCACGCCCGAGGCCGCGCTCTACCTGCCCGGCGGACGGCGCGCCTACCGCGGCCGCATCGACGACCGCGTGGTCGCGCTCGACGTGATCCGTCCGCAGCCGACGCGCCGCGACCTCGCCGAGGCGATCGACGCCGCGCTGGCAGGACGAGCGCCCGAAGTCGCGGAGACGCCTGCGATCGGATGCGTCCTCGGCGACCTGCGTCCAGGAGCGCCGCGATGAACCGTGCCGCGCACGTGCAGCTCGCGCTCGCCGCGTTCGTCGCCGCTGCAGCGCTCGTCGGCGCTCAGGAGAAGCCGCCGGCCGGGCCGCCCGCCGCGCCGCCGGCGCCGCCACCCGCGCCGCCCATCGCGCCACTCGCCGACGCCGACTTCGTGAAGGCGGTGAACTCCGCGGTCGATCGCGGCGATGCGTGGCTCGCGAAGCAGCAGCTGCCCGACGGCGGCTTCGGCGTCTACCACTTCCATTCCGATCGCGACTACGTGGCGGGCAAGACGGCGCTGGCGCTGCTGGCGCGGATGGCGGCCGGCGCGAACCAGCACGACGAAGCGCTCGCGCGCGCCTTCGCCTACCTGCTGAAGAACCCGCCGAAGTACACCTACGAGGTCGGGCTCACGCTGATGGCGTTCGACGTGCGCAGCGCGCCGGTCGGCGAGCTGCAACGGGTCGAGCAGATGAGCCGCGAGGAGCTGGCGAAGTACCCCTTCCCGCGCACGCTGCGGCCGGGCGATCGCGAGTACCTCCAGCCGCTCGTCGAGCGGCTGGGTCGGGAGCGCTTCCACGAGTGCTGGAGTTACGGCGGCTACGAGTACGGCGCGCCGCCGCGCGAAGCCGACATGAGCAACACGCAGTACGCGGCGCTCGGGCTCAAGGCGGCGTCGCGGCTCGGGCTCGACTTCGACCGCGCGCTCCTCGCCGACCTGCTCGACTACGTGCTCGACCACCAGGGGACGAAGAAGAGCGAGGTGAAGTGGATCGACGTGCAGGAGGGGAAGGAGGGCAAGGAGCGCGAGTACGTGCGCAAGGTCGACGCGCGCGGCTTCTGCTATCCGTACGGCGCGCGCGACGAGGCGGAGCTCTGCGCGTCGCGCGCCTGCATCGCGATCGCCTGCATCGAGCTGGCGATGGAAGACCTGATGACGAAGGGCAAGGGCGAGCCGCTCGCCCGCGCGCGCAAGCGCAAGCGCGACGCCGCCGCGGCCGTCGAGTCGCTGCTCGCCTGGCTCCAGCTCCACTACGCCGTCGACCGCAACCCCACCGCCGCCGGCGGCGCCGCCGGCTACTGGGCCTACTACCTCTACGCGCTCGAACGCGTCGGCGCGCTGACCAGCCGCAAGCGGATCGGCCGCCACGACTGGTACCGCGAAGGCGCCGACGAGCTCCTGAAGCGCCAGCGCGCCGACGGCTCGTGGGAATCGGGCGGCTACGACGACGAGCTCGTGAACACCTGCTTCGCGCTCCTCTTCCTGAAGCGCGCGACGCTGCGGGGCGCGGTCACGACCGGCGGCGACTGAGCGACCCTCCGGGCGTACCGTTGCGGGAACGAATCGCCCACGCGGCGCGTGGTGTGCGGATCTTGCGGGCGGCTTGTTCCCGCATCGGTACGCCCATGGCCTCGATCGCGTCGCGGCGGCATCTCTAGGGCCGCGATGAACGACGCCCGCCCCGCCCTCGACCCGGCCGACTGGACGACGCACGTCGCGTTCGTGCGCCGCCTCGCGCGCTCGCTCGTCGCCGATCGCGCGGACGCCGACGACCTCGAGCAGGAGGCGTGGCTCGCGTGGCGCCGCTCGCCGCCGCGGGACGAAGGGGCCGCGCGCGGCTGGCTCGCGCGCGTCGTATCGAACCTCGCGCGGATGGGCATGCGCTCGCGGACGCGGCGCGAGGCGCGCGAGCGGACGGTCGCCGCCGGCGCCACGCGCCACGCCGCCGCCGTCGACGAGTCGGTCGCGCAGATCGAGCTCCACCGCCGCGTCGTCGAGCGGGTGCTCGCGCTCGACCAGAGCCACCGCGCCGTGCTCGTGCTGCGCTTCTTCGAGCAGCGGTCGCTCGGCGAGATCGCGCAGCTCCTGTCGCTGCCGCTCGAGACGGTGAAGACGCGCCAGAAGCGGGCGCTTCAGCGGCTGCGCGACGAGCTGCTGGGCGGCGAAGGAGGCGGGCGCGACGCGCGGCGGCGTGCGCTGGTGATGTTGGCGCAAGGAACGGGAGCTCTCGTGATGACGAGCAGCACGAAGTGGGCGGTGGGAACCGCGGCGGCGGTGGTGATCGCATGCGTCGCGGCGAGACCGTGGTTGTGGCCGGACGCGGCGACGCCGCCGCTGCGCGTCGCGGCGGCCGACGCTCCCGCGGCCGCGGTCGCCGAAGAGGCCCCGCTGGCTCCACCCGTGGCCGCCGTCCGCGACGCCTCGCCCCCGCCCGAAGACGCGGCGCCCGCGGCCCCGGTTCCGACGGTTCGACGCGCCGCCATCGAGTCGCGCATCCACGGCGACGTGCACGACGCCGCGGGACGGCCGCTTCCCGGTCGCCGCGTCGAGCTCTACGAACGGCAACGCAACCGCTACGGGCGCGACCAGACGCTCGTCGCCTCCACGCTGGCGGACGCCGAGGGACGCTTCCGCTTCGACCCGACGCCGTTCGAACGGGGCGCCGCCGCGACGGTGATCGCGTGGGACGGCTCGGCGTCGGTCGGCAAGGCGATCGTCCCGAGCCAGGGCTCCGCCGTCCATCTCGTGATCGGCGCGACGAAGTCGCTGATCGGCCGCGTCGTCGACCTGCGCGGCAACGCCGTCGCCGACGCGACGCTCTTCGCCGGCATGCGCTTCCGCGAAGGGCGCCACGACGACGGCTACTTCGTCCCCGAGAGCCTCGCGCCGCTGGCGACGACGCGCTCCGCCGCCGACGGCGCCTTCGCCTTCGACGAGCTGCCGTGCCGTTGGAACGTGACGGTCGAGGTCACGCGCGAGGGCTTCGCGTCCTATCGCGAGTCGTTCCACCTCGACGATTCGCCGAGCGACCACGAGGCGACGATCGTCCTGCGGCCCGAGTGCCGGATCGAAGGGATCGTGACGCTGGCCGACGGCACGCCGGCGGCCGGCATCCAGATCGGCGCGCAGCTGCAGGACGGCGACGCCTTCCGCGAGCGCAACAACTGGGGCGAAGGCGCCACCGACCCGCAGGGGCGCTACCGCATCGACGGGCTCGAAGCGGGGAACTGGAACGTCCTCGTCACGCTCGGCGCGGAGCTGCAGGAGAAGTGGTGCGCCGCACCTTCGCAGCAGGTCCGGCTGACGGCCGACGCGCCGCTCGCGCGCGCCGACTTCCTCCTTCCGCTCGGCGGCGAGCTGGTCGTGCGCGTGACCGATTCAGGGCGGCACGAGCCGGTCGTCGATCTCTGGATCGGCGTGCAGAGCGCGGCGCGGTCGCAGTCCGGCGCGGCGATCCAGTCGATCACGACGGATGACGCCGGCGTCGCGCGGCTGCGCCTGCCGGCGGGTCCCTTCTCCGCCTACCTGGGCCCCGACGTCCTCGCGCCGACGTGGGGTCGCCGCGAAGGAACGATCGTCGAGGGCGAGACGCTCGAGTGGACGCTCGAGGTGGGCCGCGGCACGACGTTGCTCGGGAAGGTGCTCCAGCCCGACGGCGGGCCCGCGGCCGACGCCGTCGTCTGGACGAAGGTCCCTCGCCGGCGGGTGGGCGATCCGGTGAAGACGGTGGCGCAGACCGACGGCAGCTTCGAGCTCGCCTCGTTGCCGCCACAAGAGAAGTGGGAGCTCTTCGCCGCCACCGCCGACGCCGCGCTGCGCGAGCCCTTCGTCGTCGATCCCGCCGGCGACCTCGATCGTCTGGAGCTGCGACTCGTCGCGCGGCCGCGCACGCGCCTGTCCGGCACCGTCGTCGGCCAAGACGGCCAGCCCATCGCCGGCGTCGAGCTCCAAGCGACCGAGCGCTTGTCCGACAACTCGCTGTTCGGCGACCTCGACTCCCCCGACCCCGCCCTCCGCGTCCTCACCGACGCGAACGGCGGCTTCGAATTCCGCGGCCTCTGGTGCGACGCCCGCTACCACGTCTCCGCCGTCTTCCTGCAGCGCGGCGACGGCGACGTGAAGGCCCTCGTCGCGCGACTCGAGGTCGCAGCGCTCCATCCCGGCGAGGAGCGCGAGCTCGACGACGTCGTGCTGCGGCCGCAGGACGAGGGGAGGTAGCGGGCGAGCGCGTCGCTCGTCGGCGCGCCGCTCACCTCCCCTTCGCAGGCCCGAGCTCCTCCAGCTCCTCGTCCGTGTTCGCGATGTAGACCCACCAGTTGAAGTAGCCGTGCGCGTCGGCGCCGGGGAACTTCGGCAGGTGCTCGAGCAGCCACTTCTGGTAGCCGAAGTGGGTGCCGCCCCACTCCTGCGACGAGACGAGGCGCGGTGTGCCGGTGAGGTCGGGGTAGTGGCGCCACGCGTCGGCGTTGCAGAGGACGCGGCGCGGGTTGGCGTAGTCGTAGCCCTCCTGGCCGTTGGGCGGCACGTGGCAGTTGCCGACCTCGGAGACGGAGCCGGGCGCGTCCATCTCCACGCGCGAGAAGCGGTTCCACGGATCGTCGCGGCCCTTGGTGTCCCAGACGCCGTCGCCGAACTGGAGCGCGCCCATCGACTCGACGCGGTGCGAGTAGCTGTGGACCATGTTGTCGGGGCCGACTTCGTAGTTGAACCCCATCATCCAGAGCGTGCGGCCGCACTCGGGCGGGATGTCGTACGGCCGGTAGAGCCAGCCGTTGTCGGTCGGGCCGAAGCGCGCGTGGCGGTTCGGGATGTACATGGCGAACTCGTCCATGTGCATGCCGCCGCAGCCCCAGACCCACACCTCGTCGATCGCGTGGCGCTGCACCTTCTCGAGCAGGCCGTTCTCCACCAGCATCGCGCGGTAGCTCGCCGGCGAAGGCTGCCACTCCTGCTTGTCGCGCGCGGCGAGGAAGGTCTCGTCGCTGTAGCGGAAGCCGTCGACCTTGGTCGGGTAGCCGTCGACGACGATCACCTCGGCGATCTCGTAGGTGAGGTAGCCCCAGCTCGCCTCGCGGACGACGTCGGCGAGGATGTGGCTGCACTCGACGGGATCGACGCCCGCCGTGGATTCGACCATCCGCTTGCCGCCCTCGCACTCGAGGATCGGGTCGTAGACCAGCACGGCGACGCGGCTGCGCTTGCGGCCGGTCGTCACGCGCGGATCGTCGACCACCGCGGGCCGCGCGAACCTCGCGGCCGCGCGGTCGGCGACGACGTACGAACCGGTGTCGCACTTCTCGCCCTGCGGCGCGACCTCCGGCAGCGCGCGCCAACGGCCGGCCGCCGCCGCGCCACCGCCGCCTGCGCCGCCGCCCGCAGCGCAGCCGCTCGCCGCCGCGCCGAGCGCGAGCAGCCAACCCGTCGCGCGCCCCGCCCGGCTCGTCATGCGTTCGCCCTCACTGCGGTTGGTGATGCTCGTGATGGTGGTGGTGCCCCGCCGCCTCGGCGCCTTCCGGCGAGAGGTCGATCTTCTTCATCGGGACGGGCGTGACGACGTCGCTCCCCTCCTCGATGCGGAACTTCGAGTCGAGCGCGACGCCGGCCGTCTTCCCGGCGATGAGCTGCCGGATCCCCGACGCCGGCCAGAAGAGCTCGATCTTCTCGATCGCGGTCGCGTCGCCGAGACCGACCTCGAGCTGCAGCGTGTTGCCCCCGAAGTCGCTGCTGCCGCCGCCGACGACGTGGATCGTGCGCGAGCCGGCCGACGTCCCCACCGTGACCGCGACGCGCGTCCCGACGCCGAAGCGGTTCGACTGCTTGCCGAGCAGCTCGATCGTGATCCAGCGGTTGGGGAAGCCGGGATTCTCGAACAGCACGTTCTGGTACATGTCGCCGGTGAAGGTGCCGCCGAGCGAGTGGTAGATGTCCGTGTCGCCGTCGTTGTCGATGTCGCCGAACGCCGTGCCGTGGCCCTTCTGCAGATGGCCGAAGCCGCCGGCCGTCGTGACGTCGAGGAAGCGCTTGCCGCGGTCGTTGCGGAACATCTTGTTCGGCATGAGCGTGCGCAGGTCGGGGTCGCCCGTCCCGAAGTAGCAGTCGAGCCAGCCGTCGCCGTCGACGTCGCCGAAGTTCGCGCCCATCGTCAGGACCGAGCGGTCGAGCCCGGTCTCCTTCGCGACGTCGGCGAACTTGCCGCCGCCGAGGTTGCGGTAGAGGTGGAAGCGCTCGCCGACGGTCGGCATGCCGAGGTACAGGCGCGCGACGTCGGCGGCCGACTTCTCGTTCTGCACGGTGTAGCCCGAGACCGCGAGGTCGAGCCAGCCGTCGTTGTCGTAGTCGAACCACCACGAGGTGAAGCCGTTGACCGGAGCCACGATGCCCGACGGCGCCGTCGCCGAGACGAAGCGGAAGGGCGGGCGCCCTGGCGCCGCCGCGACCGGCTCGTTGTGCATGAGGTGGCTGCTCGGCTTGCTGACGGCCAGCACCGAGATGTAGAGGTCGGTGCGCCCGTCGTTGTCGTAGTCGCCCGGCGCGGCGCCCTTCACGTAGCAGTTGGGCGGCAGGCCCACCTCGGCCGCGACCTCCTTGAAGGTGCCGTTCCGCTGGTTCCACCAGAGCTCGGGCGGGATCGGGCACTCGGGGCTGCACTCGTTGCCGACGTAGAGGTCGAGCCAGCCGTCGTTGTCGAAGTCGGCCGCGCACATCTTCTGGCACGGCGCGAAGGTGAGCATCCCCGCCGCCTCGGTCACGTCCTCGAACGTGAAGTCGCCGCGGTTGCGCAGCAGCGAATGGGGGAAGCGCCCCTCCGCCTTGAACCACGCGCCGCGCGGCACGAAGAGGTCGGGGAAGCCGTCGTTGTCGTAGTCGAAGTGCATGCAGTTGAAGCCGCCGACGAGCCCCTCGAGGCCGGCTTCCTTCGTGCGCTCGGTGAAGGTCCCGTCGCCGTTGCTGCGGTAGATGCGGAGCTGCTCCTTCAGCCCGAAGCCGGAGCAGGCGAGGTCCATGAAGCCGTCGCGGTCGAAGTCCTCGATGATCGCGCCGCCCGCGCCCGTGACGGTGTCGACGCCGAGGCTCGACGCGACGTCATAGAAGCGCGGGAACTCCTGCTCCGACGCGAACGCCTCGGGCGGGACCAGCAGCTCCTTCGGAACCTGGTCGGGCCACCGCCCGAGCTGCATCGACGCGACGTTGTAGAGCCAGCGCGCGCCGAGGTCCTCGGGATCGGCCTTCAGGATGTCGCCCAGCTCGCGCAAGGCGCTCTCGGCGCCGCGCGTGATCTGGTGGATGCCGCCGCCCTTCAGCGGCGCGAGGCAGCTGTCGACGCCGTGCGCGGCGAGGCAGTTCTCCTGCTCGCCCAGCCGCATCCACGCGATCGCGAGGTCGCTGCGGATGCCGGGCAGCTTATTCGCCGCGTTCGGCGGGTTGCGCTTCAGGTACTCGTCGCGGACCGACTCGTACTCCTTGATCGCCTCCTCGGTCTGGCCGTTCAGCAGCAGCTCCAGCGCGTACGCCTCGTGGAGGCGGCGCCCCTCGCCCGGATTGCCCGCCTTCTTCCAGAGGTCGAGCAGGATCGGGACGCGCAGGTCGTTCACCATCGTGACCTGCTCGGGATGGAGCTTCGCGGTGCACTCCTTCAGCCGCTCGATCATGCGGAGCGTGCTCGGCGGCTGGAGCGGCGGAGCCGGCGGCACGGCGCCCTCGTCGACGACCGCCATCGCCACGACGGGTGCGAGGCCGATCCCGATCGACCCCAGCAGCGCGAATCCGTCCATCGGTGTCGATCCTCGCAGGCGAAGGCGCTTGGCGGGCGCGCGAGACCTGCCTACCTCGGAACCAGCGCGAGGAAACACCGTGCACTTGCCTTGCCAACGACGCCGCTCCGAAGCCGCGCGACGGGAGAGCGGCCGCTGCCGGCATCGCGGCGTTGCTTGCTCGATCGCGTTCGCGCCATGGGACGAAATGACCGAACCGGGCGGCGGTTCGAACGCGGCGGCTCGCGTCGGGCGCGCGGCCGGCGCAGAATCGCGGCCCATGAATTCCGACCGCCTGCGACCCGCCGCCATCGCTCTCTTCACGCTCGCGGCGCTGGTCACGCTCGCGCTCGTCGCGTGGTGCATGGCGGGACGTCTGCCGTGGGCGTACGAGCTCTCGAAGTGGGAAGGCTGCATCGTCGACCACGCGCGCTGGGCGGCGGCGGGCCGGCCGATCCACGCGGCGCCGACCGCCGAGTTCACGCCGCTCCTCTACATGCCGCTGATCCACCACGTCTCGGGCTGGCTGGTGAGCGCCGGCCTCGACGGCTACCTGGCGACGCGCCTCGTCTCGCTCGCCGGCGTCGTCGTCGCGACGCTGCTCGGCATGGCGCTCGTCGCGCGGGCGACGGCGCGGCCGCGCCTCGCGTGGCTCGTGCCGCTGCTGGTGGCGGCGCGCTACTTCGACGTCGAGTGCTTCTACGACCAGGCGCGCTCCGACGACCTGATGGCGCCCTTCCTGATGGCGGCGACCCTCGCGCTGGCGCTGCCGCGCGCGGCCGTCGCGGTGCCGCTCTTCGCGTTGATGGGCGCGCTCGCCTTCTTCTCGAAGCAGTCGGCGATCTTCTTCCTCGCGGTCGTGCTGCTGCTCCACTTGCTGGTGCGCTGGCGGGTCGCGCTCGCGGCCGGCGCGGCGCTGCTGGTCGCGACGGTGCCGTGCTACCTCGCGCTCGACGCCGCGAGCGACGGCTGGCTGACGCGCTACTGCTTCACGATCCCGCGCACCCACCACATCGACTACCCCGGCTTCTTCTCGCTCGCGGGCCGCGAGATGGCGGGCCCCTTCCTCCTGCCGGCGCTGCTGGCGACCGGAGGCGCGGCGCTGGTCCTGCGCGAGGCGTGGCGGCGGCGCGCGCAGGGGTTCGCCGCGATGCGCCCGCTCCTCGTCGCCGGCGACGAGCCGGAATCGCGCGCGCTCGCGTGGCACGCGTGCGCGTCGGGCGCGATCGCGGCGCTCGGCTTCTCGATCACCTCGTCGACGCAGCCGCTGGCGGTGGCCAACGTCTGGGTGATGGCCGCGATCGCGGTCGCGCCGTTCGTGCCGCTGGCGCTCGAGCGCGTGATCGAGCGGCGACTCGCGCCGGAACGGCGGAGCGCGGCGTGGTGCGGGGCGATCTTCCTGCTCGCCGCCTGGATGGCGCTCGGCTGGAGCGATCCGCGGCCGTTCCGTCCGGTCGCCGGCGACGAGCGCGAATGGCTGGAGCTGCGCGCCACGCTCGACCGGCTCGCGCCGCGCGAGCGGACGTGGATCACCCTCCATGGCTCGGCGTGGGGCGGCTACGCGACCGATCCGTTCCACGTCCACCTCGGCGCGCTCTCGGACCTGACGGGCGGCTACTTCGGCTCGAAGACCGGCATCGAGCTGCCGGCCGACCTCGTCGAGCGGATCGCGACGAAGTGGTACGGCGCGATCGTGATCGCCGACTGGGATCCGCGGGTCCGCGCGATCATCGGCGCGACCTACGAGCCGGCGGCCGACCTCCGCGCCTTCAAGCTGCCGATGTACAGCGGCTACGAGTCGGGGAAGAGCGTCGTCTGGATCCCGAAGAGGGAGTGAGAGCGATGGACGCGCGCGCGGCCTACGACGACCTGCTCCGCCGCTACGCCGAATTGCGCGACCTCACGTCGGCCGCGGCGCTCCTCTCGTGGGACCAGGAGACGATGCTGCCGAAACGCGGCGCGGCCGGGCGCGCGCGGCAGCTCGCCACGCTGGCCGGGCTGCGCCACGAACGGTTCATCGACCCGCGCGTCGGCGAGCGGATCGCCGAGTGCGAGGCGGCGCCGGGCCGATTCGACGAGGAGGAGCGGGCGCAGCTGCGCGAGCTGGCGCGCGACTGGCGGCGCGCGACGAAGCTGCCGAAGGAGCTGGTCGAGGAGCTCGCGGCGGCGGAGAGCGCGGCGCTCGAGGCGTGGCGCGACGCGCGCGCGCGCGGCGACTGGAAGGCGTTCGCCCCCGACTTCGGGCGGCTGCTCGCGCTGATCCGGCGGAAGGTCGCGATCCTCGGCTTCGAGAAGAACCCCTACGACGGGCTGCTCGACGAGTACGAGCGCGGCGCGACCGAGGCGGCGCTCGAGCGCCTCTTCGCCGACCTGCGCGCGCGCCTCGCGCCGATGGTGGCCGCCGTCCTCGAGCGGCGCGATCGCGTCGACGCGCGCGTCGTGCGGCAGCGGTTCGACGAGGCGCGGCAGGAGGAGCTCGCGGCGACGATCGTGCGCGCGATGGGCTTCGACCTCGAGGCGGGGCGCATCGACCGTTCGTCGCACCCGTTCTGCAGCGGCATCGCGGCGGGCGACGTGCGCCTCACGCGGCGCTTCGTCGCCGACGACCTGCGGCCCGCGCTCTTCGGCGTGATCCACGAGGCGGGCCACGGCCTCTACGAGCAGGGGCTGCCGGAGCGGCTCGATCGCACGCCGCTGGGCGAGGCGTGCGGGCTCGGCGTCCACGAGTCGCAGTCGCGGCTGTGGGAGAACGTCGTCGCGCGGAGCCTGCCGTTCTGGCGCGCGTTCGCGCCCGTCGCCGTGCGCGTCTTCCCGGAGCAGCTGCGCGGCGCGACGGCGGAGCAGCTCTGGCGCGCGGTCAACCAGGTCGAGCGGTCGCTGATCCGGGTCGAGGCCGACGAGCTCACCTACAACCTCCACGTCGCCGTCCGCTTCGAGGTCGAGCGCGCGCTGGTGCGCGGCGACCTGCCGCTCGCCGACCTGCCCGGCGCGTGGAACGAGACGATGCAGCGGCTGCTGGGCGTGACGCCGGCGAACGACGCCGAGGGCTGCCTGCAGGACATCCACTGGTCGATGGGCGCGCTCGGCTACTTCCCGACCTACACGCTCGGCAACCTCTACGCCGCCCAACTCTTCGAGGCCGCGCAGCGCGAGATCACCGGCCTCGACGCCGCCATCGCGCGCGGCGAGCTTCTCCCGCTGCGCGACTGGCTGCGCGCGAAGGTCCACGCCCACGGCCGCCGCTACGAAGCGAGCGAGCTCATCGAACGCGCCACCGGCTCGCCCCCCACCGCCGAGCCGTTCCTGCGCCACCTCAAGACGAAGTTCAGCGCGATCTACGGCCTCTGACGGGCGGTTCGTTCCCGCATCAGTACGCCCGTCACGCGCGCGCTCGCGCCTGGATGAACGAATAGAAGAAGACGGAGTTGGGGTCGCGGGCGACGCGGCCGAGCTCGTCCTTCATGCCGGCGACGACGTCGGCGCTGACCTTGCGGGCCTTGAGGAGCTCGGGCGCGCCGGACAGGAGGAGCTCGGTCCAGTAGGCGAGGAACTCGGCGCGCTCGCCCGGCGAGCGGTTGTCGAGGTGGAAGGTCTTCACGGCGGTCTGCACGTCGTGGAAGCCGACCTGCTGCAGCAGGTTGCCGAGCTTCGCGCCGACGAACGGGTCGCCGCCGAGCTCGAGCTGCCGGTCGTTGAACGCCATCCAGTACTGCAGCGTCTTCGGGCTGTAGGGATCGATGAAGAACGTCGCGTTCAGCACCTCGTTGACGACGACGGGCGAGCCGACCAGCAGGACGCGCCGCAGCTCGGAGAGGATCCGCGCCGGGTCGGAGACGTGCTCGAGGATCCAGCAGAGGAAGCCGCAGTCGAACTGCTCGCGCTCGAAGGGCAGGCTCGTCGCGTCGGCCTCCGACAGCTCGTAGCGTCCCTTCGCCCACGGCACCGTGCGCAGGAACTTGCGCGCCTCGCCGATCTGGGTCGAGCTGCGCTCGACGCACGTGACCTGCAGCGCGGGGAAGTGGCGCAGCAGGATCTCGGTCTGCGCGCCGACGCCCGAGCCGACCTCGAGGCAGCGGCGCCGCCGGTGGAACGGCAGGTGGTCGTGCACCATCGGCTCGAGGACGAGAGCCTGCCGCCGCAGCCGCTCGCGCTCCTTCGCGCTGTAGCCGTGGAGGTAGCCGCGCTCCTTCGGTCCTGCCGACCCGTCGCGCTTCCGGCTCATCGCTTTCCTCGCCTCGCGCTCACTTGACGCCCAGCAGCAGGTCGGCGACCTGCTTGGGGGCCGACAGCATCGGGCAGTGGCCGGTCGGGAGCGCCTCGTGCGCGACGCCGGCGCGCGTCGCCAGCTCGACCAACCCCTCGGGCGGCAGCACGCGGTCGTGCTCCGCGACCAGCAGCCGGCGCGGGAGCTTCTTCAGCAGCTCCTCCGTGCCGCCGATCTTCGCCGCCTCGAACGGCTCGGCCGGCTGCGGGCGCACACGCGTCGCGGCAGCCGCGGCGATGCCGGGCGCCACGTCGTGCCAGAAGAAGGCGGCCGCCTTCGCGGCGTCGAGCTCGAGCGCGAGGCCGCTCGCGTCCTTCCGCCAGCAGGCGCGCATGCCGTCGCGCACCGGCGCCGCGGCCATCACCGTGCGCGCGTCGTCGCCCGCCTTCGGGACCCACGCGGCGAGGTAGACGAGCTGGCGCACCCGCGCCGACGCGCGCACCGCCGCCTCGGTCGCGTAGAGGCCGCCGAGGCTGTGGCCGACGAGCGTCCAGTTGCGCCACGACTCCATCCGCTCGACGATCCGCGTCACGCCGGCGTCGAAGCCCGCCTCGGGCAGCGCCGTCGTGTCGTCGCCGAGGGCCGGGAGGTCGATCGCGTCGCACGCGACGCGGCGCCGCTCGAGCTCGAGCCGCAGGAGGTCGAAGCTCCACGCGCCGTGCCAGGCGCCGTGGACGAAGAGGAATCGCGAGGCCGCCATGGGAGTCGCGGGAGGATAGCGACGCGCCGGACCGCGCCGCGCGCGCGGCTATCCTCGCGCCGCATGAGAACGCCGCACGGAACGCCCGCCCGCCTCCTGCTCGCGTGCGCGGCGCTGGCGCCCGCGTCGCTGGCGCAGGACGCGTCGACGCCCGAGGAGATCGCCGTCACGGTCGCGCGCGACGGCAGCGCGACCGTCCGCGAGGTGCGCAGCGCGCAGCTCACGGCGGGCCGCTCGTCGCTGCGCGTGCTCGACGTGGCGCCGCGCCTGCTGCCCGAGACGGTCACGATGCGCGCGCTCACGCAGCCCGAGCTCGTGCGGCTCGACGAGCAGGCGGCGTGGTTCGAGATCCTGAGCGTCGAGAAGGCGCTCGAGAGCCTCGCCGGCCGGCCGGTCGCGCTGATGCGCTTCCACGAGTCGACGGTGGAGAAGCTCGAGGGGCGCCTCCTCTTCCCGCCCGTCGTCGGCAGCCCGGCGGGCGAGCTGAAGCTGCCGCTCTACCTCGAGCAGGCGAACGGGCAGGTGCGGCTGCTCGACGACGCCGAGATCGTGCTCGACTCGCTGCCGACCGGGAACTGGAACCGGATGCGGCTCGACTGGAAGGTCGACTGCCAGCGCGCCGACCGCTACCGCTTCGAGCTGCTCTACGCGACGCGCGGCCTCTCGTGGCGCGCCGACTGGAACCTGCGCGTCGCGCAGGACGGCGCCACCGGCGACCTCTCGGTGGTCGCGTCGATCACCAACGGATCGGGCGCGACCTTCCGCCGCGCGCGCCTCGCGGTGCAGGAGGAGGGGGCGCTCCATCCGCTGGCCGACGAGGCGACGCTGGAACGCGAGGCGACGCTGCAGCTCTCGCTGGCGCAACTGCGCGACGTGAAGCTGACGACGACGCCGACCTTCGTCGTGCCGCGCGGCGAGGGCGCGCCGGTCGGGCTCGCCGACGCGGTCGTGCGCCGCTTCGACCTCGCCGCCGACGCGGCCGCGCGCGTCGGCAAGCCGCTGCCCGCCGGCACCCAGCGCGCCGTCGTGCTCGACGCGCGCGGCCGGCCGTGGACGTCGGCGGCGTGGCCGGCGGCCGCGACGCGCGGCGACGCCCTGCCCCCCTTCTTCGGCGAGCCGCTCGACGGACTGCGCGGCGTCGCGCGGCGGACGAAGCAGGGCGAGGCGCGCGGCGAGACGATCGTCGTCACGCTCGCGTCCGAGCGCGCCGAGCCGATCGACGTCGACGTCGCGGTGCCGATCGCCGCCCACGAGAAGGTCGTCGCGGGCGACGCGACCGTCACGCGCATCTCCGGCCACGCGCTGATCCGCGTGAGCGTCGCGGCGCGCTCGGCGGCGACGGTCGCGTTCACGGTGGCCGATTCGTGAGGAGCGCGCCGAGGCGCGCGCTCGGCGGCGGCGTCGTCGCGCTGGCGCTCGCCGGCTGCGGCGACGAGCCGGGCGGCACGAGGTCGGCGGCGCCGGCCGCGCCGGCCGGACCGGCCGTGGCGACGCCCGCGGACGACGCGCCTCCCGACGTCGCGATCGCCGGCGGCGACGGCGTCCTCACGCCGCGCGACGTCGCCCCGATCCCCGGCGAGCGCTTCACCTGGATGCGCGACGCGTTCGCGGGCTGGCGCCACCGGAGCTCGCCGAGCGGCGAGTACCGCCTCCCCGAGATCGTCTGCGGCGGCGTCGCGCTGCTCGACTACGACGGCGACGGCGACCTCGACGTCTTCCTCGTGAACGGCGGCACCTGGCCCGACCAGTCGCCGGGCGCGCCGTTCCCCGGCCACGCGCTCTTCCGCAACGACGGCGCGCTGCGCTTCACCGACGTCGCGGCCGACGCCGGCGTGCGCGGCGAGGCGGGCGCCTACTGCATGGGCGCCGCCGCGGCCGACCTCGAGGGCGACGGCGACCAGGACCTGCTGGTCACGGGCGTCGGGCGCAACTTCCTCTACGTCAACGACGGCAAGGGACGTTTCGCCGAACGCGCGGCGGAGGCGGGCGTGCTGGGCGGCGGCGAGTGGAGCAGCAGCGCGGCGTTCCTCGACGCCGACCGCGACGGTGTGCTCGACCTCTACGTCGCGAACTACGTCGAGTTCTCGATCGAGGTGAACCGCGGCCATCCGTGCGGCGTCGACGTGACCGGCATCCGCGACTACTGCGCGCCGAAGGAGTTCCTCGGCGTGCAGCACTGGTTCTTCCACGGCAAGGGCGGCGGCGCGTTCGAGGAGCAGGCGGTCGCGCGCGGGATGGCGGCGGGCGGCCCGCTCTCCGACCACAGCAAGGGGCTCGGCGTCGTGGTGAGCGACGTCGACGACGACGGCGATCCCGACGTCTACGTCGCCAACGACGGCACGCCGAACTTCCTCTTCCTGAACGACGGCAAGGGCCGGTTCGAGGAGCAGGGGGTGATGCGCGGCTGCGCCTACGGCGAGGACGGCCGCAGCCTCGCCGGCATGGGCTGCGACGCGGGCGACTACGACGGCGACGGCGACTTCGACCTGCTCTGCGTCAACCTCTCGAACGAGATGAACAGCCTCTACCGCAACGACGGGCGCGGCTGGTTCAGCGACGAGAACCGGACCGCCGGCCTCGCGATGGCCGACCGCGGCGAGGTCGGCTTCGGCGTCGACCTCTTCGACCACGACCACGACGGCGACCTCGACCTGCTGATCGCCAACGGCCACGTGCTCTTCAACGTCCACCGCTCGCGCGGCGGGGCGTGGTACATGCAGTCCGACCAGCTGCTGGAGAACGACGGCGCCGGCCGCTTCGCGCTGGTCCCGCCGCAGCAGGCGGGCGCCTGGTTCACGGTGCGCCACGCCGGGCGCGGCCTCGCGACGGGCGACCTCGACGGCGACGGCGACCTCGACGCGGTCGTGATCTCGCGCGACGAGCCGGCCGTCCTGCTGCGCAACAACCACGTCGCGGCCGGCGCGCACGCCGACGCCTTCCTCTTCGCGCTCGCGGGCGCCGGCGGCAACCGCGACGCGATCGGCGCGAAGCTCGCCTTGACCGTCGGCGGCAAGCGGCGGATCGAGGAGGTGCGCGCCGGCTCCTCCTACTGCTCGCGCGGCGACCTGCGCGTCCACTTCGGCGCGGCCGGCGCGGCGGCGGCGGAATCGCTCGAGGTGCGCTGGCCCGACGGCAGCGTCGCGCGCTCCGGCCCGCTCGACGCGGGCTTCGAGTGGCGCTGGCGGCAGGGCGACGCCGCGCCGGCGCGCGGCCGCGAGCTCAAGCGCTGAAGACGCGGCCGGTCGTCGGCGTCACTTGCCGCCGGATGGCGCCGGCGCGGGCGGCGGCGGCTGCTGCTTCTGCTGGTCCTGCGCCGGCCGGTGGAGCATCCCCATCGGGAGCGGCAGCGCCTCGCCCTTCTTCAGCTTCTCGACGTAGCCGTCGAGCTCCGCGACCGCGTTCGGCGGCAGCAGCTTCTGCGCGCGCTCGAAGTACTTGAGCGCCGACGCGTTGTCGCCGAGGTTGGCCGAGATGTAGCCGAGCTGGATGCAGGTCGCCGGGCTGCGCGCGTTCAGCTTGTCGGCGCGGTCGGCGATGACGCGCGCCGTCTCGTACTCGCCGCCGAGGTTGAGCAGGCCCGCCATCCGCGTCAGCAGCGGCACGCTGCGCGGCGAGAGGTCGAGCTCCTTGCGCGTGCGGCCGATGTCGAGCAGCAGGGGCTCGAGCTTCTTGTGGCGTTCGAGCCGCTGCTTGCCCTCCGCCTGCTCCGCGGCGTCCTCCGAGCGCGCCAGCAGCAGCCCGAGGCGGTAGCTCGCGTCGAACAGCATCGGGTCGCCCGCGATCGCCTTGCGGTACATCTCCTTCGCGGCCGGCACGTCGCCCACCTTCTCCCGCACGCGCGCCGAGACCAGCAGCACGTCGCCGCTGTTCGGGGCGACCGTCAGCGCCGCGTCGGCGTGCTGCTTCGCCTTGTCGAGCTGCGACTGGTCGAGCCGGATCTCCGCGAGGCGCAGGTCGGCGAAGACCTGGCCGCCGCCCTCGGGCGGCACCACCGCGAGGATCCGCTCGAACTTCGCGACCGCGTCGTCGAGGCGGCCCGCGGCGCGGTAGAGGTCGCCGAGGCGCGCGAGGTACTCGCCCGTGCCGGGCGAGAGCTCGGCCGCCTTCTCGTAGCTCGCGATCGCGTCGGCGTTGCGCTCCAGCATCGACTGCGCCATGCCGAGCTGCGCCCACATCAGCGGCGAGCGCGGCATCTTCCCGGCGAGCTGCTGGTAGAGCGGGATCGCCTCCTCGTACTTCTGCATCTTCACGTAGACGCCGGCGAGGCCCAGCACCGCGTCGCGCTCGTGGTGCGAGTCGGTGCGCTCCCATTCCGACGGCTTGGTCACGAGCGGCAGGTAGATGCGCATGGCCGCGTCGTTCGCGCCCGTCATCTCGTTGAGGATGCCGGTGAGGAGCGCGCCCTCGTAGCTCTTCGGCTTCGTCATCGTGACGTAGCTGAGCTCCGACGCCGCCTCCTTCACGCGGCCGTTGGCGAGGTAGATGCGCGCGCGCGTCATGTGCGGCTCGATCGCGTTCGGGTCGTCGGCCGCGACCTCGTCGACCATCGCCATCGCCTGCGCCACGGTCGCCTTGTCGACCCCCAGCAGCTCGGCGATGAAGAGCTTGATGCGGACGGGCCGCGGGTTGATCAGCTCCGCCGTCTTCACCGCGTCGTCGAGCCGGCCGAGCACGCGCAGCGAGCGCGCGCGCAGCTCGAGCACCAGCGCGTCGCCCGGATGGGTCACGAGCCAGTCGTTCGAGAGCGCCAGCGCGGTGTCGACGTCGTAGGTGAGGTAGGCGGTGCGGATGCGCTTCACGTCCTCGGGCAGCTCGTTCGGGTTGAACTGCTGCGCGGCCGCGGTGCCGGCGAGGAGCGCCGGCGACGAGGCGAGGAGGAACGCGGAGAGGAGCGACCTGGCGATCACGGCGATCTCCCATCGGAGTCGTCACGCGCGGGCGTGACGGAGGGGGGGCCCGGCGGAACGCGTCCAGGCCAGGCGACGGGCACGGGCGCGAGCGGCTTGCGGCCGCTCGCGGGATCGCCGAGCCGGAGCTTCGCCTGCACGTAGTCCCAGCGCAAGGGCTCCGGATGGCGGTCGAGCTCGGCGGCGACCGCGAGCGTGAGGACGTGCATCTGCGAGAGGCGCTTCGGGTCGACGAGCGCGATCGTGTCGCGCGGCCCGTGCAGCAGCTCCGCCTGCGCGGGGTCGATGCCGATCAGGCTCGCGACGGGCAGCAGCGCCTGCTTGATCTCGCTGCTGTCGGAGCCGGCGCCGGCGAAGTCGACGATCTCGAGCGGGACCTGCGCGCGGCGCGCCGCGTCGGAGACGACCTCGAGGATCCCGGCCGACGAGCCGCTCCACCACGCCTTCGGCGCGGCCGCGCCGGCGCAGTCGAGCGTGACCACCGCGTCGATCTTCGCCCCCTGCTTGTCGCGCAGCTTGCCGACCCACGACGCCGAGCCGAGGCACCCCTCCTCCTGGCCGGCGAAGCCGACGAACCAGAACGTGTGGTCGTGGCCGGTGTCGCGCAGCGCGCGGTGGAGCGCGACCAGCAGCGTGCAGCTCGCCCAGTTGTCGACGACGCCGGGCGAGCCGCGCGCGGTGTCGTAGTGCGCGGCGAAGGCGATGACGCGCTTCGTCCGGCCCGGCAGGATCGTGAAGACGTTCCCGCCGAGGTCGGCCCAGCGCGCGTCGAGCGCCGTGATCGCCGCCGCGATCGCGTCGGGCGTCGCGCGCTCCGCCTCCATCCGCGCGCGCACCTCCGCGACGGCGGCGTCGCGGCGCGGCCGCAGCAGCTCGGCGTCGAGCGGCACGCTGCGCACGTCCTCCGCGGCGGCGCCCGCCGAACGGAAGAGCTCGACCAGCTTGTGCTCGCGCGCGGAGTTGGTCAGCGGCGCCTCGCGCGCCATCGCCATCAGCTCGTCGGCGGCGAGCGGTTCGAGGTCGAGCAGGCGAGGCTCCTGCCGCGGCGCGGCGAGGAGGAGCGCGAGGACGGTCGTCAGCATGGGCGGCGGGGTCTCATGGGATCCGATTGAACGTCGCGATCGCGGTCGGCGCGAGGCGGCTACCCGCGGTCGGGCACCGATTTCCGGTCGCCCCCCTCGAGCTTGTCGCGGATGAGGCCGAGCAGGAAGTCGGTCTCCTCGCGGTCGGCCTGCGCCTGCAGCTCCCGGTAGCGGGCGATCGACGCCGCCGCCTCCTCTTTCTTGCCCAGCGCCTTCTGCGTCCGGGCGAGCCAGCTCCACGCCATGCGGTCGTCGGGCTTCGCGCGCGTCGTCGCCTCGAGGTGCGGCAGCGCGTCGGCGTGGCGCCCGCGCTCGAAGAGGAAGATCCCGTATTGCAACGCGGCGCTGACGCGGCTCTTCGGCGCGCCCGTCGCGATCGCCTGCTTGAAGAGCGCCTCCGCCTCCTCGGCGCGGTCGAGCTGCCCGAGCGTCACGGCCAGCTTCCAGCGCGCGTCGGGATGGCCGGGCGTCAGCGTCATCGCCTTGCGGAAGCCCGCCTCGGCGCGGTCGAGGCGATGGAGGTTCAGCTCGTTCTCGGCGAGCGAGAAGTGGGTGATCGCCGCGTCGGGCGCGCGCGCGATCGCCTTCTCGAACCACTCGCTCGCCTCGAGCCGCTTGTTCCCCATCGCGCATGCCATCGCGAGGTTGAAGAGCAGGTCGCCGTGGACCGGATCGGAGGCGAAGCGCGCGACGGCGGGCCGCAGCACCTCCTCCGCCTCGTCGGGCCGCGAGTCCTGCAGCAGCGCGGCGCCGAGCGCGTTCCACGCCGGCGCGAACTCGGGCATCGCGGCGGTCGCGCGGCGCAGGTGCGGCACCGAGGACTTCCACTCGCGGCGGCCGACCCAGAGCGAGCCGACCAGCAGCGCGGCGTTCGGCGAGTCGCGCTTCGCGGCCAGCGCCTCGATCTCGCGGCGCGCCGCTTCGCGCGCCTCGCCGGCGGCCGCGTCGAAGCGGGCGAACGCGGCGGCGAGCTGCGGATCGACGCCGTCGGCGGCGGGCGCGGCCTGCGGCGCGGCGGGCCGCGCGGCGCAGAGCGCGAGGAGGAGCGCGACGAGGAGCTTCACGGCTTGCGGCTCCACGGCGACGGCGCGGCGCCGCGCTGCCAGCGCCAACGGCCGGCCGCGAGGTCGCGCGCCTCCTCGACCGCGCCGTCGGGCCACGTGACGGTCGCCCGCTCGACGCGCGTCGCCGCGCCGAGCCCGAAGCGCAGCGTCAGCTCGTTCATGCTCTGGAAGGAGGCGCCCGCCTGCACGACGCGGAGCTGCCTCTTCCCGCCCGCCTCGATCACGACGCGCGCGCCGACGGCGAAGCGGTTCATGCCGGGCTGGCCGAGGTCGAACGCGATCGAGCCGCCCGCGCCCGGCTGCTGCGCCGCGTCGTTCACGAAGAGGCTCGGCGGCTCGTTCAGCGCGACGACGACCGCGTCGGGATCGCCGTCGCCGTCGACGTCGCCGAACGCGGCGCCGCGGAACGCCTTCTTCGGCGGCGTGCCGGGGAAGGCGGCGGTCGTCACGTCGCGATAGCGGCCGCCCTCCTGCTGGAAGGCGCGGCAGAGCTGCTTGTAGGAGAGCTCCGGCGCGCGCGCGTCGGCGCCGGGATAGACGTGGCCGTTCGCGACGAGGATCTCGAGCACGCCGTCCTGGTCGAAGTCGACGAAGGCGGTCCCCCACCCGAGCGCCAGCCACGAGTCGGTGCCCCACGAGTGGCGCGCGGTCACGTCGAGGAACGAGCCGGCGCCGTCGTTCTGGTAGAGCGTGTTGTCGTCGTGCGAGAAGTTGGTCGTGAAGAGGTCGAGGTCGAGGTCGCCGTCGTAGTCGACCGCGGCGACGCCCATGCCCGCCTGCTGCAGGCCGGTGGCCGAGAGCGACGCGCCGGCGAGGTCGGCCTCCTCGCTGAAGCGCCCCTTGCCGTCGTTCACGAAGAGGTAGTTGCCGCGCGAGTCGTTGGCGACGTAGAGGTCCTGGTCGCCGTCGCCCTCGACGTCGAGGACGACGACGCCGAGCGCGTAGCGCGGCTCGACCGCCGCGAAGCCGGCCGCCGCGCTCGCGTCGCGGAAGGTGCCGTCGCCCTGGTTCTGCCAGTAGATGTCGGGCTCGGGCACCATCCCCTTCGGACCGCACGCGGCGAGAAGATCGTGGTAGGGGCAGTCGACCTTGTTCCAGCAGTCGGGATCGCGCGCGACCGTCATCGCGAAGTAGTTGCCGACGTAGAGGTCGAGGTCGCCGTCGCCGTCCGCGTCGAAGAAGGCGGCGCTGCTCCCCCACCGGTCGTCGCCGAGCCCCGCCGCGGCGGTCACGTCGCGGAAGCTGCCGTGGCCGTCGTTCTGCAGCAGGACGTCGGGACCCCACGCGGTCACGTGGAGGTCGAGGTCGCCGTCGCCGTCGTAGTCGCCCGCGACGACGCCCGCGCCGAAGAGCTTCAGCCCGGCGTCGCCCGCGCGATCGGTCACGTCCTCGAAGCGGCCGCTGCCGTCGTTCTCGAGCAGCGTGCAGCGGCCGACGCGGTCGATCGTCCAGTCGTCGCCCTTGCGGGCCGCCGGCACGAGGCCGCACGCGTCGACGAGGTAGAGGTCGAGGTCGCCGTCGTCGTCCTTGTCGAAGAGCGCGCAGCCCTGGCCGATCTCCTCGATGGCGTAGCGCTTCGCGAGCGGCGCGCCGCAGTGGTTCGGCGCCACGACACCGCGCGCGGCGGCCTCGTCGCGCAAGCCGAAGCGGAGCGTCGAGCGCGAGGCGGACGGCGCGGCGGGCGCGGGCTCGTCGCCGCAGCGGGCGCAGAGCAGGAGCGCGACGGCGCTCGCGGCGTCGAACGCGCGTCGGCGAGGGTGATTCAGCTTCGGCACGGGCGGAGATCTTAGGACGCGTCGCGGCGGCGTGCCGCCGAGGGCGCGCCGCGGGCGAGCCGCCGATCAGAAGTCGGCGTGGATCTCGACGCGCTCGACGATCGGCCGGCGGGTCGACGGCGTGAGGCTGCTGCCGTCGGCCGTCGTGTCGAAGGTCACGCGCCACCGGACGAACTGCCGGCCGCTCGCGATCGTCACGGCGGGCGACCAAGCGGTCAGCGACCCGGGATCGACCTCCTTCGAGCCCTCGACGATCGCGTCGGCGCCCTGGAACTCGACCTTCACCGTCGCGTTGAGCGGGATGAAGTTGGCGCGCGGCTCCTCGCCCGCCATGTAGGTCTTCGTGATCGGA
>Ga0315910_10000123_pt1 | contig 98135 bp, 77 predicted proteins | sample EdamamesoilMG_FD_204470 | JGI IMG/M metagenome (GOLD analysis project Ga0315910, IMG submission 204470) | Garden soil microbial communities collected in Santa Monica, California, United States - Edamame soil | ecosystem: Environmental > Terrestrial > Soil > Garden | place: USA: California...
GTCGCCGCGCGGCGGTGGTGGCGTGGCGCGGGAGGGTAGCGGCGCGCGGGCGCGACGGCGTGGAGCGGCTCGCTAATCTCCCCGCCCTTTCGCCGATCCGCGGCCCGCGCGCGCGGCCGCCTGCTGGAGCCCTCCGTGTCCCCGACTCGCACCGTGGCCCGCACCAAGACGTCGTCGCGCAAGGCTCCCTCGAAGGCGGCGTCGAAGCGTGCGACGAAGGGCGCGAAGGCGCCGGCGCGGAAGGTCGCGAAGGTCGTCGCGAAGCGGAGCGCGGGGCGGAACGGCGTCGCGAAGGTCGCGGCGAAGCCGGCCGCGCGCGCGCCGGTCGCGGCGCTGCCGAGCCGCCTCTCGACGATGGCGTCGGGCCTCTCCGGCTCCGAGATCCTGAAGATCGCCGGCCAGATCCGCGCGCTGATCGCCGCGGGCCAGCAGATCTGCAACCTCACCGTCGGCGACTTCGACAGCCGCCAGTTCCCGATCCCCGACTTCCTGCGCGACGCCATCACCGACGCGATCCGCGGCGGCGAGACGAACTACCCGCCGTCGGACGGCGTGATGCCGCTGCGCCAGGCGCTGCAGCGCTTCTACGCGCGCGAGCTCGCGCTCGACTACCCGATCGAGGGGATCCTCGTCACGGGCGGCGCGCGGCCGGCGATCTACGGCACCTACCGCTCGCTGGTCGATCCGGGCGACGCGGTCGTCTATCCGGTGCCGAGCTGGAACAACAACCACTACTGCGCGCAGCTCGGCGCGGTCGAGCGGCCGGTCGTCTGCTCGGCGGAGCAGGCGTTCCTGCCGACGCGCGCGAAGCTGCAGCAGGCGATCCGCGGCGCGCGCCTCCTCGCGCTCAACTCGCCGCTGAACCCGACGGGCACGGCGTTCAGCGCCGAGGTCCTGGGCGAGATCTGCGACATGGTGCTCGAGGAGAACCGCCGCCGCCGCAAGGGCGAGCGGCCGCTCTTCGTGATGTACGACCAGGTCTACTGGATGCTCACCTTCGGCGGCGTGCAGCACGTGACGCCGGTCGGCCTGCGACCCGAGATGCGCGACTACACCGTCTTCGTCGACGGCCTCTCGAAGCCCTTCTCCGCGACCGGGCTGCGCGTCGGCTGGTGCATCGGCCCGACCGACGTCATCACGGCGATGAGCAACATCCTCGGCCACGTCGGCGCGTGGGCGCCGCGCGCCGAGCAGATGGCGACCGCGAAGCTGCTCGACCGGCCCGACGTGATCCGCGACTTCCACGCCGTCAGCAAGCGCGACGAGCAGGCGCGCCTCGACGCGCTCCACGGCGGCATGAACGCGCTGAAGGGCGCCGGCCTGCCCGTCGACGTGCTCGCTCCCGCCGGCGCGATCTACCTCACCGCGCGCTTCGCGCTGGCCGGCAAGTCGACGCCCGCCGGCGTCGTGCTCCGCACGAACGAGGAGATCCGCCGCTACCTCCTCGAGGCGGCCGGCTGCGCGATCGTCCCTTTCCAGGCGTTCGGCGCGAAGGGCGACGACGGCTGGTTCCGCATGTCGATCGGCGCCGTCTCGCTGCCCGACATCGCCGCGATGTTCCCGCGCGTCGAGGCGGCGCTGCGCGCGCTGAAGTAGTCGGCGGGCTGCGTCACGCGGCGGGCGTTCGTCGCGCGTCTCCGGACGCGTCGAGTCACCGTCCTCCTCTCGCTCCGTCCTTGCGGGCATGGTCCCGCAACCCCACGACGCGCTCCTGCGCGCCATCTTCGGCCACCCCGCCGAGGCCGCGGCGGAGCTCCGCTCGCTCCTCCCGCGCCGGGTGACGGAGGCGCTCGACCTCGACCGGCTCGTGCGCGCCGACACCTCGTGGGTCGACGCCCAACTGCGCGGCAGCGCGGCCGACCTCCTCTTCCGTGCGCCGCTCCGCGACGGAAGCGGCGACGGATTCGTGCTCTTCCTGATGGAGCACCAGAGCACGCCCGACGAGCGGCTGCCGATGCGGCTGCTGCGCTACGCGACGCGGATCTGGGAGCGGCACGACGCGGAATCGCCCTCCGCGCGGCCACCGCTGATCGTGCCGGTGCTGATCCACCAGGGGCCGCGCCCGTGGCCTTGGTCGACGCGCTTCCGCGATCGGTGCGCCGGCGACGCGGCGCTGCACGAGTCGCTGGTGCCGTGGCTGATCGATTTCGAGTTCGTGCTCGACGATCTTGGCGCGCGGAGCGACGAGGAGTTGCTCGGCCGCGCGATGAGCGCGATCGGGCGATTGACGCTGATCGCGCTGCGGAACGGGCGGATCGGAGGCGCGCTGGCAGGCCACTTCGCGCGCTTCCTGCACGCGCTGCGCGACGACCTGCGCGGCCCGTCCGTCGTGCCGGCGCTGTCGCAGTTGGTGAGCTATGTTCTCGCCGTCGGCGAAGGCGAGCCGCGGCAGGTGCGCGCGACGCTCGTCGCCGCCCTTCCCGACGAGCAACGGAGCGACGTCATGACGACCGCGGACATGCTGCGCGCCGAAGGAAGGGCGGAGGGCAAGGCCGAGGGCAAGGCCGAGGGCAAGGCCGAGGGTCTCGTCGAAGGCTGGCGCGCGTGCGTGCTCAGTCTCGTCGAGATGCGCTTCGGCGCGGTCTCGCAGGAGGGGCGGCGGAGGGTCGAACAGGCCGACCTCGGCCAGCTTCGGCGCTGGCAGGCGCGGGCGCTCACCGCGTCGGACGAGCGGGCGCTCTTCGCCGAGTAGCGACGACCGTCAGTTCGCCGGCTTCCTCGCGGCGACCAGCAGGCTCGTCACGTAGTCCTTGGCGGTGCGGCCGGAGGGCAGCTGCTTCGTGATCTCGGCGTAGAGCGGGTCGCCCATCGCTTCGAGCGTCGCGAGGTAGTCGCCCTTGCGCGTCAGTTCGAGGTCGACGAGGCCGGCGGCCTTCGCCCACGCGGCCGTCTCGTCGACGAGCGCCGCGCCGGCGACGCAGCCGACGAGCGCGTCGACCATGGCGACGACGGCGGGGGGCAACGGCTGTTCGAGCGCGAGGTCGGAGACGGCGACGCGGCCGCCCGGCTTGAGCACGCGCGCGATCTCGCGCCAGACTTGCGGCTTGTCGGGCGAGAGGTTGAGCACGCAATTGCTGATGACGACGTCGACGCTGCCGTCGGCGACCGGCAGGTGCTCGATCTCGCCGAGGCGGAACTCGACGTTGGCGAGGCCGCTCTTCGTCCGCCACGCGGCGAGGTTGCCGCGCGCGCGCTTCACCATCTCGGGCGTCATGTCGACGCCGATCGCGCGGCCGCGCGCGCCGACCTTCTTGCTGACGAGGAAGAGGTCGAAGCCGGCGCCCGCGCCGAGATCGAGGACGACGTCGCCTTCGCGCAACGCAGCGATCGCCTGCGGATTGCCGCAGGAGAGGCCGAGATTCGTCCCTTCGGGCAGCGCCGCGAGCTCCTCGGCCGAGTAGCCGAGCGCCTCCGCCAATTTCCCCGCGTCGGCCGGCACCGAGCAGCAGCCGCCCTGCCCGCCGCTGCCGACCGCCGCGGGCGCGCAGCAGCCGCTCGCCGCCGCAGCGTCGGTCGCGTTCGGCAGCGTCCCTTGGAAGACCGGAAGCGCCGTCGCGCCGCGCGCGATCCTCGCGTAGCCCTCGCGTACAGCGTCGCGGATCGAGTCGGGTGTGTCGGGGGATCGCGAGTCGGAGCTCATGCAGTTCATCCGGTTGCAACGATCATGCCGCCGATTTGAACCCGATTTGAAACTGCGGGGCGGCGCGCGTGGCGGCGCGCACGCGCGGGTCGCGCAGCCAGAGGCCGAGCCAGACCAGCACGCCGAAGTAGATCGGGAAGAGCGTGTGCGTGAGGAGCGGATCGCCGTGGCGGACGTGGGCATCGACGGCGCCGCCGAGGTAGCCGGTCAGCAGGATCGCGCCGACGAACGCGGTGCGCGGCAGCGCGTAGAGGAGCGTGCAGGCGAGCAGCACGATCCCGAGCGGCACGATGACGCTCTCGGAGTAGCCGAGCTCGAGCGTGCCCTTCACGACAGGCGCGGGCTTGAAGAGCTTCGCGCCGCCATCGGCGAGGAAGAAGAGCGTGACGAGGCCCGAGAGCACGCGGCCGGTCATGACCGCCTTGCGCGAGAGCGCGGGATTCGCTGCGAGCGGGTTCACGAGCCACCTCCGAGGAAGCGAGTCAGCAGCGGCACGATCGCCGCGACCTTCACCAGGTGCGTCTGGCCCGGCAGCGTGACGAGCTCCGCGCCCGCCACCGCGTTCGCGACCGCCGCGACGCCGTGTTGCATCCACGCCGGGCTCTTGCCGCCGCGGATCGCGAGCGTCGCGACCTTCACGCCGGCGTAGCGCCCCGCCGCGATGGGCAGGCCGCGCTGCTCCTGCGCGACGATCTTCAGGTCGTAGGGCAGCGTGTGGGCGACCGCCTTTAGCTTCGACCAACCCGGCAGGAGCGGCATCACCGCGACGAGGAAGCCCGGCATGCCGACCAGCTTCATGAAGCGCGCGACCGCCTCGCCGCGCCGGCCGGCCGCCACCACCGCCTCGATGCCGGGGATGAAGTCGGCCGCGACCGGCGGGCGCGCGTCGTCGACGATGAAGGGCGGCTCGTAGAGCGCGAGGCGCGTGATCGGCAGCCCGCGGTTCGCCGCCTCGAGCGCCAGCGCGGCGCCCGACGAGCAGCCGAAGAGCGCCGCGCTCCCGCCCGCCGCCGCGATCAGCGCCGCGAGATCGTCGACCTCGCGTTCCACCGACCACGGCGCCGTGTCGCCGCTCTCGCCGCGGCCGCGCCGGTCGCAGGTGATCACGGTGAAGCGGGGCGCGAGCGCGGCGGCGAACTGCGCCGCCATCCCGAACTTCCGGTAGCAGAGCGCGCCATCGACGACGATCACGGGCGGGCCGCTGCCGACGCGGCTGTACGCGATCGTCGTCCCGTCCTTCGATCGCGCGCGCGACGTGGCGTTCGCGGCGTCCATCACTGGAAGTCCGACTCTTCCCACAGCTGCCGGATCTCGACGTCGCACTCCTGGCCGGGATGGGGATGGGGGCAGCGCTTGAGCCACTCGACCGCCTCGTCGAGCGACTTCACCTGCCAGAGCCAGTAGCCGGCGACCAGCTCCTTCGTCTCGGTGAAGGGGCCGTCGATCACGCTGCGCTTCGTGCCGGAGAAGCGGACGCGCTTGCCGTCCATGCTCGGATGGAGGCCGGCGCCGTCGAGCATGACCCCCGCCTTCACCAGCTCCTCGTTGAACTTGCCCATCGCGGCGAGCAGCTCGGGCGGCGCCGACGGCTTCGACTGCGCCTCGCTCTCCTTGGTCGCCTTCACCATCACGATCACGCGCATGGCCTGCTCCTGTTCCGTGCCCCGCTCGGGGGTCGAGGTTCGTCATCTCGCGCCGGCTTCCATCGCCGCCGCCACCTTCACGACGATCCAACTTGCGCGCCTCGACAGCGGCCGGCGACTTTTTTTTGCGCCCGGGGAGCGCCCGGGGTCTGATCGCGCGCCATGACGGCACCGAGGAGCGACGAACCCGCGCGGACCGAGGTGCAACGGACGATCGACGCCGTCTGGCGGATCGAGTCGCCGCTGCTGATCGCCCACCTCGCCCGGATGGTGCGCGACGTCGGGCGCGCCGAGGACCTCGCGCACGACGCGCTCGTCGCGGCGCTCGAGCGGTGGCCGGCGGAGGGGGTGCCGGAGAAGCCGGGCGCGTGGCTGCTGGCGACCGCGCGCCGTCGCGCAATCGACGGGTTGCGGCGCGACGCGATGGCGGGGCGCAAGCACGACGAGCTCGGCCGTGCCTTCGAGTCGCGCCAGCAGGCGAACGCGCCCGACCTCGCCGCCGCGCTCGACGACGACGTCGGCGACGACCTGCTGCGGCTGATCTTCGCGACCTGCCATCCGCTGCTGCCGCCCGAGTCGCGCACGGCGCTGACGCTGCGACTGCTCGGCGGCCTCGCGACGGGCGAGATCGCGCGCGCCTTCCTCGTGCCCGAGCCGACGGTCGCGCAACGGATCGTGCGCGCGAAGCGGAGCCTCGCCGAGGCGGGCGTCGCGCTCGAGCTGCCGCACGGCGCGGAACGGGCGGAGCGGCTGGCGTCGGTGCTGGAGGTGATCTACCTCGTCTTCAACGAGGGCTACTCGGCGACGGCGGGCGACGACTGGACGCGGCCGGCGCTCTGCGAGGAGGCGCTGCGCCTCGGCCGGATCCTCGCCGGTCTCGCGGCGGACGAGCCGGAGGTGCACGGCCTCGTCGCGCTGATGGAGATCCAGGCGTCGCGCATCGCGGCGCGGACGGGGCCGGCGGGCGAGCCGGTGCTGCTGCTCGACCAGGATCGCGCGCGGTGGGACCGGATGCTGATCGGGCGCGGGCTCGCGGCGCTGGCGCGCGGCGAGGCGCTGGCGCGCGCGGCAGCTAGCGCGGGGCCCTACTTGCTGCAGGCGGCGATCGCGGCGTGCCACGCGCGCGCGGCGACGGCCGACGCGACCGACTGGAAGCGGATCGCGACGCTCTACGACACGCTCGCGCTCGCGACCGCGTCGCCGATCGTCGAGCTCAACCGCGGCGTCGCCCACGCGATGGCGTCGGGCCCGGCCGCCGGCCTCGCGATCGTCGACGCGCTGCGCGGCGACGACCGGCTCGCCGGCTACCACCTGCTGCCGAGCGTGCGCGGCGACCTTCTCTTCAAGCTCGGCCGTCGCGACGAGGCGCGCCCCGAGTTCGAGCGGGCCGCCGCGCTGACGCGCAACCGCCGCGAGCGCGAGCTGCTGCTTGCGCGCGCCGCCGCGTGCCGCGCGCCGTGAGAGCGCGGCCGCGCGGCGTCACTGCTGCACGAAGCGGCCGCCGTTCTCCTTCGCGATCTGCTGCAGGAAGCCGCTGTTCAACTCCTTGCCGATGCCGATCGTGTGGATCACGACGTGCTTCACCGGGTTCCAGCGGCGGACCGCCTCGAGGATCCGCTCGGTCGAGTCGGGCTGGTTGTCGGCGCGGGTCGGCGAGCCGTCGGTCAGCAGGAAGATCGTGTCGACCGCGCACTTGTAGTACTTGTCCTCGGCGCCGCGGCCGGCGAGGCGGAACGCCTCCTGCATCGCGTCGTGGATGTTGGTCGTGCCGTTGGCCTGGAGCTCGCGCACCCACGCCTGCGCCTGCTGGACCGTCTTCGGCGTCGCGATCGTCATCGACTTCTGCCACGGCAGGACGACGTCGTTGAAGCAGACGACGTTGAACTTGTCCTCCTTGGTGAGCTTGCCGAGCACCTCGATCAGCGCGTCCTTCGTCGCCTCCATCCGGCTGTCGGGCCCCGCGTCCTCCGGTGGCCCGCCTCCGCCGCCTCCGCCGCCTCCGCCGCGCGGCGCCTTGATCGAGACGCGCATCGAGCCGGAGCAGTCGATCACGTAGACGATCGAGTGCCCCTCCTGCGGGATGCCGTAGTAGTAGACGTCCTCCCCGGGCTTCGACCCGCCGCTCAGCGCCTCGGCCAGCGTCGAGCGCCCCTTGCCGAGCGGCTTCCGGCCGGCGACGAAGTCGGCCCCCTCGCGCTCCAGCCACTCCTGCCACGCGCGCGCGCTGTCGCCCAGCTTCGCGCCCGTGAGGATCTCGAGCGCGACGCCGAAGCGGCGCAGCGTGCGGCCGCCCTCGAGCGCCATCTGCGCGACCAGCGGCGCGATCCCCTCCGGCGCGCCGAGGTGGGCGAGCGCCCACGCCGCCTGCTCGCGCACCGCGGCGTCGTCGTGCTTGAGCGCGCGCACGACCGTCGGCGCGCAGTCGCGCGCGTCCTTGCCGCAGCGCGCCAGCCCCTCGAGCGTGACGGCCAGCTCCTCCGCCGTCGTCGCGCGGCCGAGCGCCTTCATCAGCGGCACCGCCATCACGTCGGGCCGCTCGCCCGCCTTGCGCGCGACCGCGAGCTTGAGCGTGAGCGGCAGCTTCTTCGCGCCCATCGCGTTCGAGACCAGCCAGCCGACCGTCTCGTCGCGGTCGAGCTGCTGCGTCCGCTCGAGCAGCGCGTTGCCGAGCTCGTGGAGCGCCTCGATCTGCTTCGCGTAGGCGGCCGTCTCGGCGGTCAGCTGGTCGAAGACCTTCTTCGACTCCACCGTGAACTTGCGCGACCGGTACTCCGGCCCCTGCACGATCACCTCGAGCTTCGCGTCGACCTCCGCCTTGCTCGCCTCGTCGGCCACCACCTCGTCGGCGACATCGGCGTACGCCTCGACCAGCGCCTGCGCGACCTGCGGCGCGTCGGCGCCGTCGAGCAGCGCGATCGCCGCCTTCCGGTCGTCGATCGGCTTCGGCTGCTTCGGCGTCGCCTGCACCGCCTTCGCGAACGCGGCGACCTGTTCGGCGACCTGGTCGAGCGGCGCGAACGACAGCAGCACGAAAAGTGACGGAGCCAGTGGCGCGAGGAGCGAGCCGAGCGGAGACGGCATGGCGAAGGCCCTTCGAGCGGGAGGCGTCGGCGAAGCGCGAGTGGCGGCGGCCGCCCGGGCGAGGCGGCCACGGCGGCGGCAGTATCGCGCGCCGTCGGCCCAGTCACCTTTTCCAGGGGAAGGCCTACGGATCGCCACGGGGGCGGGACGGAGCTAACGTCCCTCGCCATCGCATGGCCACTGGACCCCTCGATTCCCATGTCGAGGGTCGCGAGCGGAGGCTTCGGATGACGCGTCGCAACGGTTGGCGCGTGGCCGCGTGCAGTGCGGCCGCGCTCTGGATCGCCGGAAGTTCCATCGCGGCGGCGCAGTCGTCGCCGCCGCCGAGCGGGCCGGGCGTCGGCACTGGACCGACGCTCTTCCTCCAGCCCGATGCGACCTCGCGCATCTGCGACCCGAAGCTCGACGGCGGCGGGGCCGAGATCGGCTACTCGCTGACCGCGAGCCACAAGCCGTACCAGGTCGTCGTCACGGTGCTCGACTCGCTCGGCAACGTCGTCGCGACTCCCTTCCAGGGGCCGCGTCTCGGCGGCGCGAGCCACCACCACTTCTGGGACGCGAAGATCGGCGGCCTCTGGGCCGATCCTGGCACCTACACGATCCGCGTCGTCGCGACCGACTGGCGCGGCAGCGTGCGCACCCTCGATCGCGAACTGACGGTCGTGCGGCTCGGCATCAAGTCGATCGCCGCCGGCTCGACGGTCGCGAACAACGAGTGGCAGACCGTCTACTTCCGCAAGAACGGCAACTACGCCTTCTATGCGACGCCCGCCACCAACGAGTGGCTGTCGCGCGCCGAGACGGGCGACCTCTCCGAGCTCGACCTCAACAACGGCGACCCGCGTCCGGCGCCCGCGATCTGGAACAAGACCGACGAGCCGGCGCTCGAGTTCCCGCCCGGCGGCGGCGTCAACTACGAGAACGACTGGCACAACTACCCGCTTTGCTACCGCGTCGGCGCGGTGCCCGAGTTCACGATCACGATGGGCGTCAACTCGGTCCGCTCGAGCGGCGCGCTCGGCGGCTGCCGCTATCCGGTCGCCGGCTGGGAGATCCAGATCGTCGGCAGCGACGGGATGGGCAGCTGGACCAGCGCGACGCCGACGAGCCTGACGCCGGGCGGCGTCGTGAAGCTGGTCGGGCCGCCGGTCGCGACGAACGCGGAGCGCCATGACCGGCCGATCGCGTGGCACTACGAGTGCCGGCCGGTCGGCGCGACGACGTGGGAGCGCGTGCCGGGCAAGTTCGTGACCGACCACCGCATCTACACGATCCTCGACAAGCCCTACTGGGCGAGCGGCGGCACCGGGACGCAGTACAGCGGCCCGTGGATCGAGGTGCTCGACTACCTCCACGACTGGGCCGACGAGCTCGGGATCACGCTCAACACCTCGGACGACGTGGTCGAGGCGCTGGTGAAGGGCTACTTCGGCCAGCAGGGCAACCTGCTCACCGCGATCGAGGACGTCCACTACGACTGCCCGAGCGAGGGCGGCGACGGTGGCGCGACGCACTACGGCGGCACCGGCACCGTCCACCTCTCCAAGTTCCTGAACAACCACGACCTCGGCCAGTACGTCAACTGCACCGACTGCGCGACGACGACCGCCGTGATGCTCTCGATGCTCGGCACGCCGTCGCTCGAGCTCGACCAGCTCGGCTCGATGCAGCTGCGCGCGATCTGGGGCATCGGCTGCGACGACTACACGCTCGACCTCTGGGGCGGCAGCCACGGCTTCAGCTACCACCACATCATCACGCGCGACCACGGCGTGAACATCTCCGACGCCTGCCTCTGCGTGGACGAGGACGGCAACCCCGACGCGACGCCGGGCACGCCGGGCTACAACAACGACCGCGACTGGAACAACTACGAGGCGCTGCTGGCCCACGGCAACGTGTCGCAGCTCTTCCAGAAGATCCCCAAGGTCGACTGAGCGGACGAAGAGGGAGCCTCCGATGAACTGCACGAAGCGCTTCGTTCCGTTCGCCCTGGTCGCCGCGGCCCTCTTCGCCGGCTCGTCGCCGGCGCAGGACGGCGCCGCGCCGAAGAACCCGCTGCTCGAGCAGTCGGCCGCCCGCTACGGGATGGCCGAGTGGCCGCAGGGGGCCAGGCGCGCCGGCTTCGCGCTGGGCGAGATCGACCTCCCGGGCCTCACCGGCAAGGCGGTCGAGTTCCACGCGGGCGGCGTCTCGCGCCGCTTCGAGGACGCGAAGGGCGTCGGTCGCGTGCTGGTCGAGCTCGCCGTCAACGAGACGGTCGCCGAGTCGCACGCCGCGCTCCTGACCCACATCGCCTACGTCCAGTCGACCAAGACGCTGCCGACCGCGGCGGAGCGGTCGATCCGCGCCGGCGACGTCGGCTACATCGGCTACGGCGGCAAGGACGGCAGCAAGATCGCGTGGCTCGCCTTCGTCGTCGGCAACCTCGAGTTCCGCGTGCAGGACCTCGGTCCCGACGCCGACGGGGCCGTTGACGTGCGGCCGATCGTCGAGCGGATCTCGGCGCGCGCGCTCGCGCTGCCGGCGCTGGCCGCCGGCGCCGCGCTGCCGCGTCCCGCCATCGAGAAGTTCGCCGCCGAAGCGAACGAGGTGAAGGGCGGCGAGTCGCTCGTCCTCGACCTCGCCGCGCGCGACGTCGACGGCAAGCCCGCCGCGCTCGGCTTCGTCGTCGGCGGCGAGAAGCAGGGCCAGGGCTACGTCGAGCAGGACGAGCAGGGTCGCTGGCGCTTCCACGCCACCGGCCCCGGCCGCCTCACCCTCACCCTCGAAGCACGCAGCCGCCTCGGCACGACGAGCGCGAAGGCGATCGAGCTCACCGTCCGCTGACCGCGCCGCTCGAAGCCGTAGTCACCGATTCCTGCCGTTTCGGTCCAGGACCGGAACAGCAGCGAATCCGGCCAATCTGTCGCGGGCCGCGCGGGCGTACGGATGCGGGAACGAATCGCCCGCGTCTTCCGCACGTCGCGCCCTCCTTGACCGGCGGCTGACATCTGTCCGGCGCGCGGCGATACCGTCCCGCGCGTGTCGACCCGCCCTCCATCGTCGAGCGGCCGCCTCGCGACGGCCGCGACCTTCGCCTTCATCGCGACGGCCGGCGTGCTGGCGGCCGGCGGCGTCGGGCTCTGGCGTGCGGCGCGCGACGCGCGGGCGCTGGCCGAGTCGGCGGCGGAGCAGTCGCTCTGGAGCGCGGTGCGCGCGATGCAGTCGTGGCTCGTCGAGCCGGCGCGCGTCGCGCTCGAGCCCCTCGATCCCGGCGCCTTCGTCCTGCGCGAAGGGCGTCTCGCGCTGAACGACGCGGTCGCGCCATGGCGGCTCGACGCGGCGGACCCCGAACTGGCGCTGCCGGGCGCGCTGATCGAGCCGCTCGACGCGGCCGACGCGGCCGAGGCGCGGGGCGACGGCGCGGCGGCAGACGCGGCGTTCGCCGTCGCGCTCGAGCGCGCCGCCGCGCGCCCCGATCGCGAGCGCGCCTTCCTGCTCCATGCCGCCGCGCGCGCGGCCGACCGTCGCGGCGATGCGACGGTTCGCGACGCGCGGCTCGATGAACTGGTCGCGCTGCTCGAGTCCCCTGCGACCGCGGCCGCCGAGCCGCCGCACTTCGCGACGGTCGTCGCGGGCGCGCTGCTGCTTGCGGCCTGCGGCGAGGAGGCGGCGTTCACGGCGGAACGGATCGCGCAGTTCCACCGTCTCGAGCCGCTCGATCGGCCGCTCGCCGGACTGCCGCCCGCGCTTGCGGCGGCGGTGGTCGCGCGAGCGCGCGAGGTCGCGCCGAGCTGGTTCGCGGAGGCGTTCGCCGTCGCGCACGCGCGCGTCGTGGAGCGCGCCGCCGTCGCCGCGCTCCTCGCGCCGCACGTGGCCCGTCTCGTCGCGGCGCCTGGACCGCTGGCGTGGATGGAGGGCGAGCGGCTCGTCGTCTACCTCCCCGACGCGGATGGCGAAGGCGATCCGCCGCTCGCCGGCACCGGCCGCGGCGCGGTCCGCAGCGTGCACGAGTGGCTGCCGGGCGCTCCCGCGGCCGACGGGACGTGGCCGCTCGACGACGCGCGCCTCGCGCCGGGCGGCGCAGTGCGCCTCGTCGCGCGCTCGCCGCTGCCGCGCGACGCGGTCGCGATCGTGCCGGGACTCGGAGTGCTGCCGCGCGACGGCGGTGGCGCGCCGCCGTTCGCGACGACGGGCGGGCTCGCGGCGCTGCTCGCCGTCCTCGGCGCGGCGCTGGTCGGCGCGCTGCTGCTGGTGGTGCGCACCGTGCGGCGCGAGGCGGCCGCGACCGCGGCGCGCGGCCGTTTCCTCACGTCGGTCACGCACGAGCTCAAGACGCCGCTGGCGTCGATCCGGCTGCTGAGCGAGATGCTGGCCGACGGCCGCGCGCCGGCCGCGAAGCAGGACGAGTACCACCGCCTCCTCGCCGGCGAGGCGGAGCGCCTCTCCGCGCTCATCGAGAACGTCCTCGATGCCGGCGAGCTCGACCGCGGCGAACGGGCGCTCGACCTCGCGCCGCACCGGATCGACGACGTGGTGCGTGACGTCGTGCAGCGCGTCGCGCCGTTGCTGGAGCGAGCGGGACTGCAGGTGGCGCTGCAGCTGCCCGACGCGCAAGTCGAGCTGGCGGTCGACCGCGGCGCGCTGGCGCAGATCGTGATCAACCTGCTCGACAACGCGCGCAAGTACGCGGCGGCGAGCGGGACGGTCGACGTCGAGCTCGACGCGCCGGGCGACGGGCGGGTGCGGCTGCGCGTGCGCGACCGTGGGCCGGGAATCGACGCGGCCGACCGGGCGTCCCTCTTCGAGCCGTTCGTGCGCGGCGCGCGGCAGCGCGACGGCGCGACGCCGGGATTGGGCCTCGGCCTCCACCTCGCGCGGTCGCTGGCGCGGCGCCACGGCGGCGAGTTGGCGTGCGTCGCGCCGGCCGACGGCGGCGCGGGGGCGTGCTTCGAGCTGACGCTGCCGGCGGCGAACGCGGCGGCGAACGGAGCGAAGCGATGAGACGGCTGCTCCTGGTCGAGGACGATCGCGCGCTCTCGATCGGGCTCGCCGACGCCTTCGCGCTGGAGGGCTTCACGGTGGCCGCGGCGCGCGACGGCGACCGTGGGCGAGAGTTGCTGCGCGCTGGCGCGGCGACGATGAGCGCGCCGCCGTTCGACGTCGTCGTGCTCGACCTGATGCTGCCGGGCCGCAGCGGCCTCGACTTGCTGAGGGAGCTGCGCGCCGCCGGCTCGACGCTGCCGGTGCTGCTGCTCACCGCGCGCGGCAGCGAGGCCGACAAGGTGCTGGGCCTCGAGCTCGGCGCCGACGACTACGTCACGAAGCCGTTCAGCCTGCGCGAGCTGGTCGCGCGCGTGCGCGCGCTGGTGCGGCGGGAGGAGCGGCGCGAGGGGCGCGGCGAGGCAGCCGGCGGCGCCGGCGACGGCGCGCGCGCGACGCCGCCGCGCTTCCGGATCGGCGACGCCGAGATCGACCTCGACGCCTTCGAGCTGCGGCGCAACGGCGTCGCCCATCCGCTCTCGCGCAAGGAGGCGGCGATGCTGGCGCTGCTGCACGAGCGGCGCGGCACCGTCGTCACGCGGCAGCTCTTCCTGCGCCTCGTGTGGGAGGGCGGCGACCACGTCGGCACGCGCACGATCGACACGCACGTGCTCAACCTGCGCCAGAAGCTCGAGCCCGATCCTGCGGCGCCGAGGTGGCTGCTGACGGTGCATGGCGTCGGGTATCGGCTGGCGGCGGAGTGAGCGAGGAGAGCGAAGCGCGATGCGGCGATGCGCCGGCGCGTGGCTTGACACCGAGTTGACGCGGAGCGGACAGGCGGCGGGCAAGCGGGCGCCGACGAAAGAGTCGGATGGGGCGGTCGCGAAGGAACGAAGGCAAGCGCGGCCGCTGGAGGATCGGGCGATGAGGACGAAGAAGGCGGCGAGCAGGACGACGATGAGCTTCGCGGTGGCGCTGCTGGTCGCCGCGCTGTCGGCGGGCGACGCCTGGTCGCAGGAGCCGCCGAAGAAGCCGCGGGACGCCGTCGCCGCGCGCGTCGCGCAGGCGCAGCTCGCCGAGCAGACGGAGCGCGACTTCACGCGCGCCGAGCAGCTCTGGCGCGCGCTCGCGGAGGACGCGACCGTCGACGCCGAGCAGCGCGGCCAGGCGTGGCTCGCCGTCGCGCGGAACCTCCAGCGACTCGGCAAGGCCGAGGAGGCGAAGCAGGCGCTCGACGCGGCGGAGGCGCTCGGAGGAAAGGCGGGGGAGGAAGCGAAGAGGCTGCGCAACTACGGCGGGCGCGACGAGCGCGTCGTCGAGCGGGCGAAGGCGGCGGTGGCCGCGCTGGTGCAACTGCTCCGAGTTCAGCAGGGTGAGGTCGACTTCAGGAAGCCGCCCTGCTCCGACGTCCTGTGGCTCGGCGAGGCGTCGGTCCCCGAGCTTGCGACCGCGATCGATGCCTCCTTGGACTCGAGTCACATCGTCTCCGGGTGCGTCCGTGCACTGGTCCAGATCGGCGGAGAGCAGGCGGCCGAAGTCGTGGCGCGACTCGCGGCGAGCGGCGACGTCCTGCTGCGCCGTTCGCTGGTCGAAGGGCTCGGCGACGGCAAGGGGCGCGAGCCGGTGCGGTCCGTCGCGATGAAGCTCGTCGACGATCCCGACGCGCGAGTGCGCCTCTTCGCGCTGCAGAACCTGATGAGCGTCATGACGCGGGAGGAACTGCTGGCGCAGGCGATGCGGCCCAACGGGATGCTGCGAGAGGAAGGGTTGCGACGAGCGCGGAAGCTCGAGGAGGGTGAGGCGGGTTTCGAGGCGCGCGGCTACTCGGACGAGTTGGTCGCTGTGCTGCAACGCGCGCTCGACGATCCGAGTCTCGACGTGCGCAAGACGGTGGCGGATGCGCTCGGGCAACGGGCGCTTTTCATCACGGCTGCGGGTCGCGAGCTCTATCTCGCGGCATTGGCGAGTGACGCGATGCGCGACGACGGGATCTCGACGTCGATCTGGCAGATGCGTGTGCGGCAGGCTGCTCCGGAGTGGTTCCGTCCGTCTCCGACCGCTGAGCGGCTGGTGGAGGTTGCGCGCGTCGCTCTTGATCCTGCGCGACGTGCAGAGCAAGCACGCGAAGAGGCGAAGACCGGTCTCTCGGCGTACATGGAGTACAGCTGCACGGCATTGGCGACGGATGCCGCCACGGGGCGCGGTGCCGATCCCTGGCCCGACGACCATGCGACCCTGCTCGAGTTCGGTCGGATCGGCGGGTGGGGCGTGATCCAGGGCTGGGCGCGCAAGTGCGCACGGATCGAGGACCTGCCCGCGATCGTCGCGATCGCCGTCGAGCACGATGCCACGGCGCTGGGCGTCATCGAGTTGTTGGCGCCGCATGTTCGCGAGCTGCCGGTCGCATCGCAGAAGGCGTGCATCGACCCGCTCGTTCGCCGCGGAGAGCAGAAGACGGGCGCGAGGGTGGACGACCAATTCGTCTTCGCGCTCACGCCGTTCTCCATTCCCGACGCCGAACGTGCCGTCGTTTCCGCGATCCGCGAGCGGCCGGAGCACTACGACGGCCTCGTCAACTACCTGCTGGCTCCAAGAAGGTCATTGCCGGGCCGGGAGACGCTGGTGGAACTGCTGGTGTTGCCGGGGGCCTCGCCCTCGAAGGGCGTCCAGCCGAACGCCGATCCGCCCGGCTCGCAGCTTCGCGCGAAGATCGTCCGCGTGCTCGCCGAGGCTCAGGCTCCCGAACTGCCCGAGCGGCTCGCGGCGGCCTATCGCGCCGGCCTTCCGGAAGGCGGCAACGACAACGCGCTCCGCTACCTCTTCGTCGATTCGACGACGCCCGAGCCGAAGCAGGGCTGGTGGTCGTGGGCCCCGCGCTACCCGACTGACGTGCTGGCGAGAGCGCTGCGCGACTGCGCCGACGCCGACGTTCCGGTGTTCTGGAGCCATCTCTGGAACCTCGTCGAAATGCAGCTCGATCCCTCCCGTCGCGCCGATCCGAGCCGCGACGAAGTGTCGCGCGCAGTCGCATCGTTCCTGCCGCGGATCGCGCAGGCATCGATCGACCCGAGAACGCGCCGGGAAATCGCGCAGAACTTCGTCGAGCAGCGTTGCGCAGGCTGGGAGGAGTTCGCGGTCGCGGCGTTCGACGATCTGGAAGTGTCGCAGGCGATCCTCGACGGTTTGCAGTCGATGCCGCCGGCGCTGCTGCCGAAGGTGCTCGCCAAGGCGGAGAAGCTCTCTGAACCCGGACTGGGGCGGGTCCCCTGGTACGTCGCGGTCTCCGATGATCCCCCGACGCGGGAGCAGCTCTTTTCGCTGCTACGCCATCCGTCGAGCTCCTTGCGCGTGTCGGCGGTGGCCGCGATCGCGGAGCACGCGCCGGCTCGGCTGGTCGAGTGCGTCGAGCCGCTCGTCAAGGATCGCACCTCCAAGGTGCGAAGCACTGTCGCTCGCACGCTACGGACCAGCTTCGATCGCGCGGCGATCCCGATGCTGATCGAATTGCTGCGCGATTCCGAGGAGCAGGTGCAGAAGGCCGCCCGCGAATCCCTCGACCAGCTCCAGTACTACTTCGACTCGAAGCTGCGGTGGGAGCGGCTCCTGTCGGAGTCGGGCATCGACGCGAACAACGCCGCCGAAGCGCTCCTCAAGCAGGCGCGCGGCGGCGCGACGATCGAGGTGCGCAAGGCGGCGATCGATTCGCTCGGCACCCTCAAGGTCCCCGAAGCGCTGCCGTTCCTGATCGAGCTGATGGCCGACCCCGACCCGACCCTTTCCGCCGCGGCGCGCGCGGCGATCACGAAGATCAACGGCTGACCCGCTGCGCGCGCGTCACCGATTCCTGCTGTTCCGGTCCTGGACCGAAACAGCAGCGAAACCGGCCAGACTGACATGGCACTCGGACCGTGGATTGGTCGGTGGCGATTGCGGTGTGCCGAGAATTCCGGCGAATCGTTCCCGCATCGGTACGCCCGCGCAGCGCGACTACTCGATCATCGGTACGCCGGCGATCGCGAGGAGCGCGATCAGGTGGTCGCGGTAGCGGCCGGGGTCCTGGATCCAGACGTGGCCGTGGGTGGCTTTGGCGTCGATCCAGAGTTGCTTGCGGTCGGGGAGCGTCGGCAGGGACGTGAAGTAGGCGCGCACGGCGGCGGGCGGGACGCGGCCGTCCTGGCCGGCGCCGATCAGCAGCACGGGGATCTCGGGCGAGAGGCCGGCGATCGCGCGGACGGGCACGACGTCGTCGAACGGGATCGAGCCGCAGAGCGCGGCGGTGCCGAGCACGAGGCCGCGGATCGGCTGCGGCAGGCCGCCGCCGCGGCCGTCGCCGCTCTCGAGCATCCGCTCGGCGGTGGAACGCAGGTCCTCGAGCGGCGCGTCGAGGATGAGCGCGGAGAGGCGCTCGATCTTCGGCGCGGCGATCGCGGCGGCGCACGTGCCGATGCTGACGGCGAAGAGGACCAGCGGCCGCTCGCGGGCGCCGTCGCGCGCGCGCAGGAAGTCGACGGCGCCGAGCACGTCGCCCTGCTCGTCGCGGCCGTAGGTGAAGCGCTCGCCGCCGCTGCCGCCGTGGCGGCGCAACTCGAGCAGGAGCACTTCGCCGCCGAGATCGCGGAACATCGAGCCGACCGTCTCGAGCTCGAGCGCGCCGCGGTAGAGGCCGTGGACCAGCAGCGCGGTGAAGAGCGGCGGGCCGGCGCGCGGCGGCACGAGGAAGCCGCGCAGCGGGACGCCGTCGCGCGCCTTCAACTCGACGGCGAACGGGTTCTTCGCGGCGGGCGGCGGCGGGCGGTCGCTCTCCTTCGCCTCGGCCGCGAGACTCTCGCGACTCTGCTTCTGCCAAGTGCCGTCGGCGGCGAGGCGCGGGCCGGCGTAGGCGCGCTCGTCGCCGCGCGTGCCGACCATGCGCGAGCCGAACGCGCCGAGCGCGACGGGAACGGTGGCGACGACGTGCACCACCAGCAGCGCGACATGCCAGAGGAAGAGGCGGCGCCACGCGCCCGGCCGCGCGCCGCCGCGCCGCGAACGGATCGCGAGCCATGCGACGCCGACGAGCAGCGTCGCCAGCGTCAGCACGCCGCCGAGGATCGCGATCACGAGCAGCAGCACGTCGGCGCTTCCTCCGTTCTTCCGTCCGGCGCCGCGCTCATTCGAGGAACCTCGATCGCAGCGTCGGCGGCAGGAGCGGGCAGCTGCTGGCGGGCGTCGCGAAGAGCTTCTTGCGGACCGACGCGATCGCGTCGTAGCCGAGGTCGCGCAGGGGACGCGGGATCGCGCGCAGCAGCGTCGCGAGCACGCGCCACCAGCCGCCGAGGCGGTCGAGGATCGCGCCGACGGCGCTCGAACGGGTGAGCACGGCGCCGCCGCTCGTCCGCACGACGATGCTGTCGGGGAGCGCGCGCCGCGTCGGCTCGTCGATCAGCGATTCGATCGCGTGGCCCTGCAGCGCTGCGACCCAGAAGTGGGTCGCGCGATCCTCGGCCAGCACCATCCGCACGAAGCGGTGGCAGAGGCCGCACGTGCCGTCGAAGAAGAGGTGGGAGCGCGGCAGCGGCGGCGTCGCCGGGAGCCAGCCGGGATCGAACGCGAAGAGGAGCACGAGCAGCAGCGCCTCGTTGCGCGCGTTGGCGGGGCCGAGCAGCGCGACGAGGAGGCCGGTCGCCGCCGCCGCGATCCACGCGCGCGGGCGCGTGCGGCGATGGAAGGCGCCCGCGACGATCGCCGCCTCGGCGCCGACGCGCAGCCACGCGACGGACGCGGCGAGCCACGACGGGAGCGCGAAGCGGCGCGCGAGGAGGCTGCCGTCGCGCCACGCGGGGTCGCGCAGCTGGCCGATCAGCGCGGCGAGGCAGCCGGCGGCGAGCAGCAGCCAGAAGAGCTGGAAGGTCTGCTTCGGCAGCAGCCAGCCGCCGTCGGGATGGAGGCGGCCGCGCGCGGCGACGCTGAGGTAGGGCTCCTTCGGGACGGTCGCGAAGACCAGGAGCAGGAGCCCGATCCACGGCCCGCTCGGCAGCACCAGGTCGGGATGGCGGAGCCTCGCGCAGGGGAGGAGCCAAGCGAGGAGGAGCGCCATCGTCCGCGCGCGCCAGCCGATGGCGAGCAGCAGCGCCGCGACGGCGGCGAGGGCCGCCAGCGCGGCGTGCATCCACGGCTCGCGGAGCCAGTCGAAGAGGTTCGGCAGGAAGCCGAGCAAAGGGCCGCCGCGGCCGAGGGCGTCACGGAAGCTCTGCTGGGGGTCGAGGAGCAGCGCGGCCAGCCGCAGCGCGATCCAGCCGCCGAGCAGCAGGCGGACCATGCTCCACTGCCCGCCGGTCCATGCGGCGCCCGGCGCGCGCGGGTCGTGGTGATCGACCGTCGGATCGAAGACGAACATGGCGGGAGGATATCCCGGTCGCGAGAGGCTCCCGGCCCGGGCGATGATGCGTCGCCGTCGCGGCGCCCGTTACCGCGCGGTGTCGAGTCTGGCGGGGTCGTCGCGCTCGCGCGCCGGCGTTCGCGGGAACGGCAGTTGCCATGGGGCCGCGTTCCGCTTGCCGCCGCGCGGAGACGACGGTCGCTCGTCGCTTCCTTCGAAGACCAGGAGAACCGGTGATGGTGAGTCGCATCGTCGTTCCGATCCCGTTCGGTGCCGCCGCGCTGCTGATCGCGGCGTGGTCGTCGCCGGCTTCGGCGCAGGCCTCCGCGCCGGGCGACGCGCCCAAGCCCGACCTCGAGGCGCGCGTGAAGGCGCTCGAGGAGGGGAACGCGGCCGCGAAGAAGAACAAGAACTCGCTCGACGTCTACTGGAAGGACGGGATCCGGCTCGAGTCGGCCGACAAGGCGTTCGAGCTCAAGATCGGCGGGCGCATGCAGTTCGACGCCTTCTTCGGCGACATCGACGAGGACGGCGAGTCGACGCTGGGCGGCCCGCTCGAGGACGGCACGCAGATGCGGCGCGCGCGCCTCTCGCTGCAGGGCAAGGTGATGAAGTACTACGAGTTCAAGTTCGAGCACGACTTCGCGGACAAGGACGGCAAGGCGAAGGTGGCCGACATGTACGCGGGGATCATCGACGTCGAGAACTTCCCGAACCTGCGCGCCGGCCACTTCAAGGAGCCGTTCGGCCTCGAGGCGTTGCAGAGCGCGAACGACACCGTCTTCATGGAGCGCGGGCTGCCGTTCACGTTCGTCCCGTTCCGCAACTCCGGCATCCAGTTCGCCGAGTCGGTGCTGAGCGATCGCATGACGTGGGCGGTCGGCGGCTTCCGCGAGACGAACGACAACGCGTACGAGCAGTCGGACGGCTCGTACGCCGTGACGGGGCGCCTGACCGGGCTGCTGTGGCGCACGGAGAAGCTCGACCACCTGGTGCATGTCGGCGCGTCGGCCAGCGTCCGCTCGCCGCCGGCCGATTCGGTGCGCTACCGCAGCAAGCCCGAGGCGAACCTCGCGCTCGAGTTCGTCGACACCGGCAACATGGCGAACGTCGACGGCGTCACGCTCTTGGGCGCGGAGCTGCTGGTCCTGCTCGACCGCTTCTCCGTGCAGGGCGAGTGGACGCAGTCGCAGGTCGCGCGCGGCGCCGGGCTCGACGACGCGACGTTCGCCGGCTGGTACGGGCTGGCGACGTGGACGATCACCGGCGAGCCGCGTCGCTACCGCGCGACGGACGGCGTGGTGCAGATGCCGCGGCCGGCGAAGAGCCTCTTCGAGGACGGCGGCCTCGGCGCGTGGGAGGTGGCGGCGCGCCTCTCGCAAGTCGACCTCGACGACGACGCGGTGGCCGGCGGGCAGCTGCGCGACATCACGCTCGGCCTCAACTGGTATCCGAGCCCGGTGATGCGCGTGATGATCAACGCGATCAAGGCGAAGCTCGACCGCGACCCGGACGACGGCAGCGCCGACATCCTGGAGGCGCGGCTGCAGTTCGCGTTCTGACGCGCGGCGGTCAGCGCCGCTCGATGACGTCCTTCGCCTCGAAGCGCACCTTCGGGATCGCGGCGCACTTGTCGTTCGCGGCGCGGTAGCCGGCGGCGCAGCAGACGGACGCCGCGAAGCCGCGCGGCGCGAGGCCGAGGAGATCGTCGTACTTGGCGGGTTCGAACCCCTCCATCGGGCAGGTGTCGACGCCCAGCAGCGCCGCGGCGGTCATGAAGTTGCCGAGCGCGATGAAGAGCTGGTTCGCGGCCCACGCGTTGGCGTGGAGGCTGCGCGAGCCGTGGACGATGTCGCGCGTCATCACCGCGCGGAACTTCGCCAGCGTTTCGATCGCGATGCCGCGCACCTGCGCGGTGCGCGCGACGTGGCGCTCGACGTCGTCGGCCGAGAGCGACTTGCGGATGCAGAAGACGACGAAGTGCGACGCGTCGACGACCTGCCGCTGGTTGTAGGAGAGCGGCAGCAGCTTCTCGCGCGTGGCGGGATCCTCGACCACGACGAACTTCCACGGCTGCAGCCCGTAGGACGACGGCGTGAGGACCAGCGCCTCCTCGAGAGCCTGCCACGTCGCGGGCTCGATCTTGCGCGTCGGGTCGAACGACTTCACGGCGTAGCGCCAGCGCAGCGCGGTCAGGAGGGAGTCGGGCGGCAGCGAAGGGACGGTCATCGCCTCTCGATCCTCGTGCGGAATCGGCGGCGCGGATCGCGGGCCGAGCGGCCGGAGCGTAGCGGAGGGGGCGGACCGGCAGATTCGTCGGCTCGCGCGGGGGGTGGCGGCGCCGGCGGCGGCGTGACGCCGGGCTGGATCCGGTCCTCTGCCAGTGGGGGAGTCCGACCTCGGCTCGCGTCGACCCTCTCAGGCCCGCGTGCCGAGGTCGGACACCTTGGTTCCTCCGTCATCTCCCACTGCTGGCTGCCCCAACCGATGAAGCTCCGTCTCTGCGCGGTCGTCCTGTCGGCGATCGCCCTGCCCGTCGCGTGCCAACGCTCGAACCATCACTCCGGCGGGCCGGCGGGCGATCCGCCCGAAGTCACGGCGGGCGAGCGGCTCTTCCTCGAGTCGCGCTTCGCCCAGTTCTTCGCCGTCAACGGCGCGGCCGACGTGAACGCCGCGCTGGCGGCGGGCGACCCCGCGCTCGACCTGCTGCAGCACGCCGACGGCTCGCAGTTCACGGGGCCGTTCGCGGGCGGCGGGATGAACTGCCGCAACTGCCATCTCGTCGACGAGATGGACGGCGTCGCGGGCGCGGGGATCCGGACGTACGCCGACTTCGCCGCCCGCTCGCCGATCCCGGCGCGGGCCGACGGGCGCACGCTGACGCCGCGCAACTCGCCGCCGCTGGTGAACGCGTCGATCGAGCGCGACGACGCCTTCTTCTTCCACCTCGACGGCGAGTTCGCGACGCTCGAGTCGCTGGTGCGCGCGACGATGACCGGCCGGAACTACGGCTGGATGGCGGACGAGGGGGCGACGGCGCTGGCCCACATCGCGCGCGTCGTGCGCGAGGACGACGGCACGGGGACGCTCGCCGCCGACTTCGGCGGGGTGAGCTACGCCGACCTCTTCGCCAGCGGCAAGGGCGTCCCGAAGGCGATGCGGTTGCCCGCGAACCTGCGCCTCGACGTCGCGACGGCGACCGACGACGAGATCGTCGACGCAGTGGCGTTCCTGGTGGCGCGCTACGTCGAGGGGATCGAGTTCGAGCGCGACAAGGACGGAGCGTTCACCGGCTCGCCGTGGGACCTCTTCCTGCGCAGGAACGGGCTGCCCCTGCAACCCGACGTCGGCGAGGGCAACGAGGCGTTCACGGCGCGGCAGGGCGCGGCGCTGCTGGCGCTGGCGAGCCCGCAGTTCGTGACGCCGGCGGACGGCGCCTTCGTCCACCACGGCCAGCCCTTCCAGTTCGGCGCGACCGAGCTGGCGGGCGCGGCGATCTTCTTCGCGAAGCCCGCGACGCTGCCGGCGTCCGGCGGCGAGATCGCGGCGGGCGGCATCGGCAACTGCACCGCCTGCCACTACGGTCCGAGCTTCACCGACTTCCAGTTCCACAACGTCGGCATCTCGCAGGCCGAGTACGACACGGTCCACGGCGCCGGCGGCTTCGCGGCGCTGACGATCCCGGACCTCGCGACGCGCGGCGGCGACACGCACCAGTTCCTGCCGCCGAACGCGGGCGACGCGACGGCCGAGGGCGTCTTCATGGCGATCCCCGACGTCGGCGACGCGCGGCTGACCGACCTCGGCGTCTGGAACGTGCTGGCGAACGCGAACGTGCCGGGACCGCAGGCGGCGCTGCACGACCTGGTCGCGGCGCTGAACGGCCTCGATCCGCTGGTCGCGACCGACGCGCAACTGCTCGACCTCGCGATCGCGATCTTCAAGACGCCGGGGCTGCGCGACCTCGCCGACGGCGGGCCCTACATGCACTCGGGCGCGTTCGCGACGATCGAGGAGGTCCTCGCGCACTACGAGGCGTTCTCCGACCTCGCGCGCGCCTCCGACGTCCGCAACGGCGACGTCGAGCTGACCGGGATCGCGCTGGTCCCCGCGGACGAGGCGCCGCTGGCGGCGTTCCTCCGCTCGCTCACGCACGACTACGACTGACGCGAGCGCGGCTTCGGCGGAGGCTGCAGCTCGGCGAGCGCGCGGCCGAGCTGCGCGACGGCCCGGAAGAGCAGCTGGCGGACCGCGCCCTCGCGGCGGCCCATCCGCTGCGCGATCTCGGCGTGCGCCATGCCCATCACGCGGTGGTAGACGATGGCGCGGCGCTGGTCGTCGGTCAGCTTCGCGAAGGCGCGCTGCACGCGGCGCACCTCCTCGCGCGCGATCGCGGAGCGCGCCGGCGTGATCGCCGTCACGCAGCTCTCGTGGAGCTGGGCGACGGCGTCGAGCTCCGCGTCGCCGCCCCGCTCGCCGCCTCGCTTCGTCCGGCTCCAGTAGCGGACGCGTTCGAGCACCTTGCGGCGCGCGGCGTGGAGCAGCCATGCGCGCAGCGCGCGGTCGCCGCGGTACTCGAAGGCGGGCAGGTGGCGCACGAGCTCGAAGCAGGCGCCCTGCACGATGTCGGACCACTCCTCGCGGCCGCGCAGCCGCGCGCCGACCATCGAACGGACGCGCGCGCGCAGGCCGGGGAGGAGGCGGCGCACCAGGTCGTCCTGGGCGTGCCGCTCGCCGGCCCGCGCGCGCTCGAAGAGGTCGCGCAGCTGCTGGTCGCTCCCGACGGGCGTCACTGCGGCGCCACCCTCCCCTCGCCGCTCATCGATCCGCTCCTGTCCGGGAGGTCGGAGAGGACCGACCTCTGTTGAGTGCCTTCTCGTCTTCCAGCCAGCCGTGCCGGCAGGAGACGAAGCGCCGCTCAACGGACGTCGAGCGCTCCGGTTCTCCGCGAAGGGCCGCCGCGCCGCGCGGCGCTACCATCCGACCGCTCGCCGCAGCCGACGCAGCGGGAGCGGGCGGAGGGCGCGGCGCGGCGGATGGGACGCGGCAGACGGGGGCGCAGGGGACGCGCGACGCGTGCGACGGACGCCACGGCTTGGCTGCTGGCGCTGTCGCTCGCAGGCTGCAGCACGCCGAGCCTCCCGGACGAGCCGCCCGCGTCGCCGCCGCCCGCGGCGCTCGACGCGCCCGCCTACGACTTCTCGACCGGCGCCGCCGATCGCGCGGGCGACTACTACCTCCGCGTCGAGGAGTGGCGCACTTCCGATGGCGCGCGCAGCGTCGTGCTGGCGCCGGTGATCCATCTCGCCGATGCCGGCTTCTACGCCGAGATCCAGCGGCGCCTCGCCGACGCCGACGTCGTGCTGACCGAAGGCGTCGGCGGACCGCCGGCGCTCTCGCCGACCTCGCTCCTCGTCGAGTACGTCGTCGGCAACTACTCGCGCGGCGCCTGGCTCGGCGGCCTCGTGCCGCAGAACCTCGCGCTCGACGAAGGGCCGCGCGCCGAATCGGGCGATCTCGAGCAGGCGGAATTCGCCGCGACGACCTCGTGCGGCGACGCCCTCCTCCAGGCCGCCGCGCTGCCGCTCCTCGTCCTCGTCATCGAGCCGATCCACCTCCTGCGCTGGCTCGAGGCGGGCGGCCGCACGCTGGTCGGCGAGTCGACCGCCGACGAGGCCGCCTTCCGTCACTGGATGACCGACGAGCGCCTCGGCGGCGACGACGGCGACGCCGACGACGGCCTCTTCCCCGGCGTGATCTCGACGCGCAACGCCCGCCTGCTCGAGCGTCTCGACGACTGCTTCGCGCGTCCCGGAGTCGACCGCATCGCGATCCCGTGGGGCGCCGACCACATGCCGGGCGTCGCCGCCGCGCTCGCCGAACGCGGCTTCACGCGCGCGAACGCCGAATGGTTGCGAGCGGTCGCCGTCGCCGGCCACCTCCTCGAGCCCGACGTCGACCGCAACGGCGGCTGGCACGCCTACGTGCCCTATCTCCTCGACGCGCAGCAAGGTCCGGGCGGCACCGCGTGCGGCGTCGTCTGCGACGCGCTCTCGGTCGCGTCGACCGACTCGAACCCCTTCGCGTTCGCGCTGCTTTGGGGCTTCGTCGCGCGCCTCGAGATCGGCACCGATCGCGGCGAGTCGGGCGCCTCGCTGCTGCCGACCCTCTTCGGCCGCCCGCTCCTCTTCGACTGGCGCCGCAGCGGCGACTCCCACCGCGTCCGCTTCCTCTGGTTCTTCGAGTTCGGCGAGTGAAGCCGCGCGCCGCCGCCTGCAGCGTGCTCCTCCTCGTCGCCTGCGCCGCGATCGTCGGCGCGGCCGGCGGCCTCCTCGCCGTCGTCTTCCGCCTCGCCACCGACCGGCTGCAGGCGTGGGCGATGGGGAGCGACGGCCCGCTGTACGACGCCGCGCGCGCGCTGCCGTGGTGGCGCCGGCTCGCGACGCCCGCGCTCGGCGGCCTCGTCGCCGGCGTCATCGTCCACCTCGCGGCGCGCCGCGACACCGCCTTCGGCATCAGCGACCTCATGGAAGTGGTCCGCTTCCGCCGCCGCCCGATCCGCGTCGGTCCGACCATCGCGCGCGTCGGCGCGGCGCTCGCGACCGTCAGCTCGGGCGGCTCGGTCGGCCGCGAGGGACCGATCATCCAGCTCGGCGCGACCGTCGCGAACCTCGTCGGCCGCTGGCAGAAGCCCGATCCGCGCCGCCTCTCGATCCTGCTCGCCGCGGGCGCCGCGTCCGGCATGGCCGCGGCCTACGACGCGCCGCTGGCCGGCGCCGTCTTCGTGATGGAGGCGCTGCTCGCCAACTTCGCGCTCGAGGTCTTCGCGCCCGTCGCCGCCGCGTCGATCGTCGGGACGCTGGTGATGCGCGCCTTCTGCGGCGACGCGCCGCTCTACGCGCTGCCGCGCGACCTCGAGCTCGACGCGCGCTCGCTGGCGCTGACGGCGTTGCCCCTCGGCGTCGCGTGCGGCGCGGCGGCCGTCGTGCTGCAGCGGCTGCTCCAGCGCGTGACCGCGCTCTTCGCCGCGTGGCGCGCGCCCGCGTGGGCGAAGCCGGCGGCGGGCGGCCTCATCGTCGGCGCGATCGGCCTCGCGTGGCCGGAGACATGGGGCAACGGCTTCCTCGCGATCGGCGCGCTGCTCCACGGCGAGCTCCCGCTCGCCGGCGGCGGCTCGCTGCTGGCGGCGTCGGTCGTCGTGCTCCTCTTCGCGAAGCCGCTGGCGACCGCGTGCTCCGTCGGCTCGGGTGGCCGGGGCGGCGTCTTCACGCCCTCGATGTTCGTCGGCGCCGCGCTCGGCGCGCTCCTCTCGGCGCCGCTCGCGCGCGTGCCGGGCCTCGACGCGCCGCGCGCCGTCGTCGCGCTGCTTGGCATGGGCGGCCTCATCGCCGGCATCACGCACGCGCCGATCGCCGCGGTCGCGCTCCTCTTCGAGATGACCGGCCACCCCGGCCTCGTCCTCCCGCTCGCGGCCTGCGCCGCGGCCAGCGCGCTCACGGCGCGCCTCCTCGCGCGCGACTCGCTCTACACCGAGAGCTTGCGGAAGCGCGGCGCGCCGCTCGACGCGGGGCTCGAGGAGCTGGCGCTGCGCCAGACGCGCGTCGGCGAGCTGATGGACGAGCGCGTCGCGGTCGAGACGGTCTCGACGCCGCTGCAGCGCGTCGTCGCGCGCTTCGCCGCCGAGCACGTCGACCAGATCTGGATCGTCGACGAGTCGCGCGCGCTGCAGGGCGTCGTCACGCTCCACGACGTGAAGGAGTTCCTCGGCCGCGACACCGGCGCCGCCGGCCGCGCCGTGATCGCCGGCGACGTCGCGCGCCGCGTCGCCGGCCTGCAGCGCGAGCAGTCGCTGGCCGAGGTGCTCGAGGCGTTCGACGACCCGACGCTCGACGAGCAGCCGGTCGTCGACGCCGCCGGCCGCCTGCTCGGCAGCGTCACGCGACGCGACGTCCTCGCGACGCTGCGCCTCGAGGTGCTCGACAACCCGCAGTCGCGCGCGAAGGTCGTGCTCGGCGAGAGCGACGAGGCGCACTACCTCGAGCTGCCGAGCGGCTACGAGCTCGCCCGCGTCCCGATCACGAAGGCGCTGGCCGGACGCCGCCTCGGCGACACGAAGCTGCGCCGCAACCACGGGCTCGTCGTGCTGGCGATCGTGCGCAGCGATCCCGAGATCGGCGAGCAGCGCACGGCGTTCGACCCCGACGCGCTCCTCGTCGAGGGCGAGCAGCTCGTCGTGATGGGCCGCCGCGACGACGTCGCCGCGGCGAAGAAGGAGGTCGGGGCCGGCTAGGGACGGAGCCCGGTCGCGGACGGCGTCGCGACGCCAAGGGGTACGCTCGTCGTGCCGGAGCGACCTCCATGGAAGGCTCGATCACCGCGTCCGAGCTGCGCGCCGCCCTCGTCTCTCCCGCGCCGCCGCTGCTGGTCGACGTGCGGCGCGCGCCGGCATTCCGCGCGGCGACGGAGTGGGCGGAGGGCGCGGTGCGGCGCGATCCGGTCGCCGTCACGGCGTGGGCCGTCGAGCTGCCGCGCGCCCGCCCGGTCGTCGTCTACTGCGCGCGCGGCCACGAGGTCAGCCAGTCGGCGGCGCGCGAGCTGCGTCAGAGCGGCGTCGACGCCCGCTTCCTCGAAGGCGGGATCGAGGCCGGCTGGAAGGCGGCCGGCGGCGCGCTGCTGCGCAAGCCGGCCGACGCCGCGACGCGCTGGGTCACGCGCGAGCGCCCGAAGATCGACCGCATCGCCTGCCCGTGGCTGATCGCGCGCTTCGTCGACGCCGACGCCGAGTTCCTCTACGTACCGGCGCCGCAGGTCGCGCGCGTCGCGGAGGAGCGCGGCGCGATCCCGTACGACGTGCCCGACGTCCTCTTCTCGCACGACGGCGAGCGCTGCACCTTCGACCGGCTGCTGATGACGTTCCGCCTCTCCGACGCCGCGCTCGAGAAGCTCGCGACGATCGTCCGCGGCGCCGACACCGGCCGGCTCGACCTCGCGCCGCAATGCGCCGGGCTCCTCGCCGTCTCGCTCGGCCTGTCGCGCCGCTTCGCCGACGACCACGAGATGCTGCGCCACGGGAGCACGCTCTACGACGCGCTCTGGCACTGGTGCCGCGATGGCCAGGCCGAGACGCACGGCTGGAATCCCGCCGCTCTGCGCGAGGCGGCGCGCGGCGGGGCGTGACGGCGCGCCCGCTCAGCCCCTGAAGATCGGCAGATACTGCGCCGGCAGGCGCAGCAGCAGGCACGCGACGGCGGTCGCGAAGGCGTCGCCGGGACCGACGCGGTTGATCCAGCGCCCGTCCGACTGCTGGTTCGAGAGGAGCAGCGTCGAGAGGTCGCGCCAGTAGCGGCGCCAGCGCGGGCCGCCGGTCTGCCAGAGCGCCTGCGCCGCGTAGTAGTTGCCGTACCAGAAGAAGTAGTGGTCGTCGTAGCGGCGGAAGAGCTCGTCGTAGCTCTCCATCAGGAAGTCGAGCGCGCCGCCGTACTCGCGCTCGTCGTAGAGGCCGGCCGAGTGGAGCGTCGTGACCGCGGCCGCGTTGATCGGGAACGAGGTCTTCTCGTACGCGCCGCGCCCGTAGATCTTGTAGTAGAACGCGCCGTCCGCCGGCCCGCCCTCGATCTTGCTGCGCCGCACGTAGTCGACGACGCGCGCGATCACGTCCTTCTTCACCGCGATGCCGGCGTCGCGCGCCGCGCGCAGCGCCTGCACCTGGCAGACGGTCACGGAGAGATCGGCCTCCAGCGTGAACGGCTGGTAGCGCCACGCCCCCTTCTCGTTCTGCGAGTTCTCGGTGAACTCGACGCCCTGCTGCAGCGCGCGCTCGACGACGTCGTGGTGGCGCTGCGTCATCCCGTAGAGCTGCGACAGGAACAGCAGCGCGAAGCTGTGGCTGTACATCCGCGTCGTGCCGTCGCAGAGGTAGCCGAACTTGTCCTGCGAGCCGGCGACGTACGCGATCAGCTTCTCCAGCGTCTCGGCGTAGGGCCCGTCGTCGACCGGCCGCCCGTCGGCCAGCAGCGCCAGCCCCGCCAGCGCGCTCACCCCGACGTGCGCGTGCCCCTCGCCGTGCTGCCGCGTCGCCGTGTCGTAGATCGCGTAGTCGTCGCCCTGCTTGTGGCCGACGTCGCCGACCCAGCCGCCGCACGCCTCCTGCCGCGCGATCAGCCACGCCAGCCCGCGCGTGACGGCGCGATCGAGGACCGGCAGCGGCGGATACGACGCGTCGTTCGACGGATCGGGCGGACCCGCGTCCTCCTGCGGCGCGCGCGACGAGCGGGGCGCGGCTTGCGGCGGGACGAACGACCACGCGACGCCGCCGCCGAGCAGCAGCGCCACCGCGGAAGCCCACTTCGGTCCGCGCGTCATGGCTCTCGATCGTAGCCGCTGGCCGGCGGCGCGTCGGGGGTCGCGGGCTCGCGGAACTCGACCGCGAAGCCCTGCGGGATCGTCGGCAGGAAGGGGAGCGCGAGGCTCGGCGGCCAGAGGCGCACGCCCAGCGTGAGGCCGATCACGTGGAGCTCGACCCCCTCGCGCAGCCCGACGGCGACGCCCGCGATCGGCGTGTCGAGCCGGACGCCCGTCTTCGAGCTCGTCCGGCCCGCGTCGATCCAGCCTGGCCAGTCCTTCCCGACCGCGTTCGCGTCGAAGAGGAAGTCGAGCTCCGGCAGCGCTTCCGCCATCTCGGCGACGAAGGTGTTGCTGTTGGGGCCGGGCCACATCAGGTAGTCGTCGACGTAGCGCTGCTTCTCCGCCAGCGCGACCGTCTCGATCGGCCCGGCGATCGCGCGCGCCTCCTCGCCGGTGATCAGTCGCAGCAGGTGGACCGGCCGCCCGCCGAACCACGAGTCGTTGCGCGCGTCTTTCGGCGCGATGGGCCGCACCAGCACGCCGCGACCGCGGCCTCGCACCTCGACTCGCACCCACGACGCCTCGTCGCCGCGCTTCACGTCGATCCACGCGTGGTGGGCGAAGCGGGTGAAGAACGGGAAGCGGCCGGTGAGGCGCGCGCTCTTCACCGCGACGATCCAGTCGTCGCGCGGGATCGCCGACGGCGGCGTCGTCGCGCAGCCTCCGAGCAGGAGCAGGAGCGCGACGAGCGATGCCGCGACGCGCCCGCTCATGGCGCGCCGCTGCGCGACAGCCGGACCGCGATGCGGGCCGAGCGAGCGTCGACGAGGGTGTAGCGCAGCTCCGCGACGCAGCGCCCGAACTCGTAGCGCTGCGGCTTCGTCGCCGTGCTCGCGATCGGGCGGATGGCCTGCTGCCACTGGTCCTCGTCCGCGCGGTGCACGACCGAGAAGCTGCTGCACATCGTCGGCAGCGAGCCCTCCTCCTCCGTGAGCCACTGCCACTGGAGCTCCATCCACTCGCCGGTCGCGGCGTCGACCAGCACGAGGTCGCTCCAGCCCGTGACGTCGAACGTCCGCTCGACGACGGCCGTCGCGTCGGCCGCGTCGCCGGCCGGCAGGTCGAGGCGCATTTCGTGGCGCTCGGGCGGCAGCGGCATCGCGTCGCGCCAGTCGACGCCGAATCCGAGCGGGAGCTCGGGCAGGAACGGGAGCGCGAGGCTCGGCGGCCAGAGGCGGACCGCCAGCGTGAGGCCCAGCGCGTGGAGCTCGACCCCGTCGCGCAGCCCGAGCGCCGCACCGGCGATCGGCGTGTCGAGATGGAGCCCCGTGCGCGACGACGTGACGCCGGCGTCGAACCAGCCGGGCCAGTCCTTGCCGATCGCGTTCGCGTCGAAGACGAAGGCGAGGTCGGGCAGCTCGCGCGCGAGGTCGGCGACGAAGGTGTTGCTGTTCGGGCCGGGCCAGCGCAGGTAGCCGTCGGCGTAGCGCGCGTCGAGCTCCTTGCAGAGCCGCGGCAGCGCTTCGGCGACGCGCCGCGCCGGCTCGCCCTCGATCGTCGCGAGGAGCCGCACCCCGCGGCGGCTGTACCAGGTGTCGTCGCGCGCCCGCGACGCGTCGATCGGCAGGAAGACGACGCCGCTCTCGCTCGAGGCGATCTCGGCGCGCCACCACATCGCCTCGCTGCCGAGCTTCACGTCCAGCCACGTGTGGTGGGCGAAACGCGTCGGCCACGGCGCCGCGTCCGGCAGTCGCGCGCTCTTCACCAGCACCAGCCACGGCGGCTCGCGCGGCGTCGCCGCCGGCCGCGGCGACGCGCACGCCGCAGCCGCGACGACGAGGGCGAGCTCGAGCACGGGCAGCAGGCGCATCGCGCTCCCGATCGGTGCGAGGGGCGGCGGGGTCGCGGGAGCATGGCGCGCGTGGCAGCGCGCATGAAGGGGCCGTATCGTGCCTCCCTCGATCGGACCCCGCCGGAGCGGCTCGCGGATGCAATACGGCTTCGTCATCGACCACCGCCGCTGCATCGGCTGCCACGCCTGCACCGTCGCCTGCAAGGCGGAGAACGACGTCCCGGTCGGCAACTTCCGCACGTGGGTCAAGTACGTCGAGAAGGGCGCCTTCCCCGAGGTGCGCCGCCACTTCGCCGTGCTGCGCTGCAACCACTGCACCAAGGCGCCGTGCGTCACGATCTGTCCCGTGACCGCGCTCGACAAGCGCAAGGACGGGATCGTCGACATCGACCGCGACGTCTGCATCGGCTGCCGCGCGTGCATGCAGGCGTGCCCGTACGACGCGATCTACCTCAACGAAGAGGACGGCTGCGTCGAGAAGTGCCACTACTGCGCGCATCGCGTCGAGAAGGGGCTGCAGCCGGCGTGCGTGATCGTCTGCCCCGAGCAGGCGATCGTCAGCGGCGATTTCCACGATCCGCAGAGCAAGCCGAGCCTGCTGATGGCGGAGCAGCCGTCGATCCGGCGGCGCGAGGAGCAGGGGACCGGCCCCAACGTCGCGTACGTCGGCATCGAGCCGCTCGCGCTCCATCCCGGCTCGATCGAACGGCCCGCCACCTACCTCTGGAGCGAGCGGCCGCCGCAGAAGCCCGAGGCGTGGCCCTCGACGCTGCCCGTCGTCCCGAACGCGCGCGTCACGCTCGACGCCGGACACAAGGTCGAGTGGGGGACCGGCGTCGCCGCCTACCTCGTGACGAAGGGGATCGCGGCGGGCGCGGCGATGCTGGCGCCCTTCGCCGCGGCGCTCGGTCTCGCCGGCTTCGCGGCCGACTGGCTGCCCGAGATCGCGGCCCTCTTCTTCGTGACGCTCACGACGGTGCTGCTGGTCGAGGACCTCAAGCGCCCGAAGCTCTTCCTCACGCTGCTGACGCGCGGCAACACGAAGAGCTGGCTCGTGAAGGGCGCGTGGATCCTGATCGCCTTCTCGCTGACGGTGAGCGCGACGCTGGCCGCGCGCTGGTTCGGCGTCGCCGGCGCGATCGCGCCGCTCCGCTGGATCAACGCCGCGTTGGCGCTCGGCGTCGCCGGCTACACGGCGTTCCTCTTCCAGCAGTGCGAAGGGCGCGATCTCTGGCAGGGGAAGCTGCTGCTGCCCCATCTGCTGGTGCAGGCGCTCTTCTGCGGCGCCGCGGTGTTCCTGCCCTTCGCGCCCGCGACCCGCGACGCGCTGCAGACCGTGCTCGCCTTCTCGGCCGCGGCCCACCTCGTCTTCTGCCTGCTCGAGCGGTGGGGCCGCCACGCGACCGCCAATGCGCGCCAGGGCGCCGCCTTCCTCGACGTCGTGCGCTTCGGCAAGGCGCCGGCGTTCCGCCTCGCGCTCCTCACCGTCGGCGTCTTCCTGCTGCCGCTCGCCAACGGCCCGGCGGCGACGCTCTTCCTCGTCCCGCTGATCGCATGGTGGGGCCTCTTCCTCTGGGAATGGGCCTACGTGCGAGCGGCGCAGTTGCCGCCGCTCTCCTGATCGCGTCTCCGCGCGCGAGGCGCGGGCGGCAACTCCTTCTCGTCGCGCCCGAGCAGCGACTGCGCCGGAGACGACGCAGTGGACTCCTGGGCGCCGCGAGAGCCGCTCCTCCCGGAACGCACCCTCGACCGCCGTTCCGGGCCAACGTCTGGGCACCGGGCAGGTTCCGCGCTACCTTCCCCGCACCCATCAGGAGCCGCCAATGATCGGGTCGCTCGTGTTCGCATGCACTCTGCTCTTCCAGGAACAGTGGCCGGAAGGCCGCGGCGTCGTCCCGGCGCCGACCGGAGAGCGGATTTCCTGGTACGGCACGCTTGCCGCCGGCACGGCCGAGGCAGCGCGTCAGAAGAAGCCGATCATGCTCGTCGCCGCCGCGCCGGAGTGCCAGAACACTCCCGGCGTCTGGTGACTGGGCAAGCAGCAGATCGACAAGAGTTTCTTGTCGTCCCAAGCGGTCGTCGCGGCGTCGCGTGGCTTCATCTGCATCCGGCTCGCCTGTTTCGAGAATCCGGAGGAGACGGCGTTCCTGAACGAGCTCGCGGCGAAGAAGCCGGGCAAGCTCAAGAACAGCACCTTCGCGCTCCTCACGCCCGACGCGAAGACGCGCATCTCCCGCGTCGGCCGCACGCCGTTCGTGAGCTACGAGAGCGACGCGGCGCTCGCGGAGGCGATGCAGAAGGCCTCCGAGAAGTACTCGGAGCAGGAGACCCCGCCGCGCTCGGTGCCGTGGAGCGCGAGCCTCCGGCTCGGCCTGAACATCGCGAGCTGCGACATCGTCCCGCTCGTCATGGTCGTCGCCAGCAGCGAGGAGTCGCGGAACTCCATCGAGCAGGCCCTCGCCCCGATCGCGTGGAGCCCCGAGTTCGTCGGCGTCTTCGAGTACGCGCGGGTCGCGGCGCTCGAGGAGGCGAAGGCGATCTCCGGGGTTCCGCAGGGCGATTGCGTCGTCGTGGTCGAGCCCAACGAATTCGGGCTCGCGGGCAAGGTGCTCGCCGCGACGACGTCGATCGAGCCGGCGGCGATCGCGGAGACGCTCCGCGCCGGGCGCCAGGCCTACGTTCCGAAGGGCAAGGACACCCACTCGCTCATCGATGCGGCGCGCGCGCTCGACATCCGGTGGCGCGATGATCCGGGCCCGGAGGCGCATCGGATCCGGCGCGACTGACGCGCGCCGGCGTCAGCGCTGCAGCAGCGGGACGAGCGTCGCGGCCTCCTGCACCCAGCCCTGCCGCTCGGCGGCGAGCTTGCTCACGTAGTAGGCGCGCTGCTCCGCCGTCAGCGTGACCTCGCGCGCGGTCGGCTCGCACCACTTCGCCATCTTGTTGTTGGCCTGCGTGTAGAGCGTCGCCGCAGCGGTGAAGTCGGCCTTGCCGGATGAGCCGGCGCGCGCCTTCGTGAGCCCCTGCTCCTTCAGCGCGCGCGCCTGCGTCACCCAGCCGCGCGCCGCCTCCATGTCGGCGTCGAGCTGCGTCTTCAGCGCCGGATCGAACTCGGGCGCGGGCGCCTCCTTCTTCGCGGGCGCCGCCTCCGCCTTCGGGGCCGACGCCTCCTCGCTGCACGCGACGTGGAACGACGCGAGCGCGGCGAGCGACAGCACGACGACGATGGAACGCTGGAGTTTCACGGCAAGCCCTCGCGTGGGTCGACGGGACTCGACCCGGCGCGCGTCGGATCGAGAAGGGCGGGAGTCTTGCCGCGCGAGCCGAGCGAGTAAAGACCGCGCCGCCGCCCCGCGCGATCCGGGACGGTCGCTCCCCAGCGCGCCATCGGCTACGGTCTCCACCCCATGCGCAGCCACGATCCCGACGAGATCACCGTCACGCCGCTCGAGAACTTCCCGCCGGTGGAGCAGTGGGACGACTGGGTCGAGTACGACGCGAAGGCGTGGCCGCGCAAGGTCGAGAAGCACTACTCGCTGATCCCGACGATCTGCTTCAACTGCGAGGCGGCGTGCGGGCTGATCGCCTACGTCGACAAGGCCGACCTCTCGATCCGCAAGCTCGAAGGCAACCCGCACCACCCCGGCTCGCGCGGGAAGAACTGCGCGAAGGGGCCGGCGACGCTGAACCAGATCGACGATCCGGAGCGGATCCTCTGGCCGATGAAGCGGGTCGGGCCGCGCGGCAGCGGCAAGTTCGAGCGCGTCACGTGGGACCACGTGCTCGATGTCTTCGGCGCGCAGATCCGCAAGGCGCTGGTCGAGGGGCGCCGCACCGAGGTGATGTACCACGTCGGGCGGCCGGGCCACGACGGCTACATGGACCGCGTGCTCCAAGCGTGGGGCGTCGACGGCCACAACAGCCACACCAACGTCTGCAGCGCGGCGGCGCGCCTCGGCTACGCGCTCTGGCAGGGGATCGATCGGCCGTCGCCCGACCACGCGAACGCGAAGTTCATCCTGCTCCTGTCGAGCCACCTCGAGACGGGCCACTACTTCAACCCGCACGCGCAGCGGATCATCGACGGGAAGATGAAGGGCGCGAAGCTCTGCGCCATCGACATCCGCCTCTCGAACACCGCGTCGATGGCCGACTGGTGGCTCGCGCCGAATCCCGGCAGCGAGGCGTTCCTGCTGCTCGCGTTCGCGAACGTCCTGCTGGACGAGGGGACCTTCGACCGGAAGTTCGTCGAGGAGTGGACCAACTGGCCCGAGGCGCTCGCCGCGCTGGCGCCGGAGTCGCCGCGCACGTTCGAGAGCTTCCTCGCCGCGTTGAAGCGCCACTACGCCGCCTACACGCCCGCGGCCGCCGAGAAGGAGTGCGGCGTCGCGGCCGCGAAGATCGTCGAGGTCGCGCGCGAGATCGGCAAGGCGGGCCACGGCTTCGCCAGCCACGTCTGGCGCAACGCCGCGTCGGGCAACCGCGGCGGCTGGCAGGTCGCGCGCTGCCTCCACTTCCTCTCGGTGCTGGTCGGCGCGGTGGGCGCGGAGGGCGGCACCAACTTCAACACCGCCGACAAGTTCGTGCCGGCGCCCTGCTCGAAGCCGCCGCCGCAGAAGGTCTGGAACGAGCTGCTCTACCCGCGCGAGTGGCCGCTCTCGCACCACGAGCTCAGCTACCTGCTGCCGCACCTGCTGCTCGACGGTCGTGGCAAGTTGGCCGCCTACTTCACGCGCGTCTACAACCCGGTCTGGACCAACCCCGACGGCATGGTGTGGGAGCGCGTGCTGCGCGACGAGAAGTTGGTCGAGCTGCACGCCGCGCTGACGCCGGTCTGGAGCGAGACGGCGCAGTACGCCGACTACGTGCTGCCGATGGGCGTCGGCGCCGAGCGCCACGACCTGATGTCGCAGGAGACGCACGCCGGCCGCTGGATCGGCTTCCGGCAGCCGGTGCGCCGCCTCGCGATGGAGCGCGCCGGCAAGAAGGTCGAGTGGACCTGGCAGGCGAATCCCGGCGAGGTGTGGGAAGAGGACGAGTTCTGGATCGCGCTGTCGTGGCGGATCGACCCCGACGGGTCGCTCGGCGTGCGGCAGTGGTTCGAGTCGCCGTACCGGAAAGGCGAGCGGATCACGGCGGAGGAGTACTACCGCTGGATCTTCGAGAACACGGTGCCGGGGCTGCCCGACGCGGCGAAGAAGCTCGGGCTCACGCCGCTCGAGTACATGCGGAAGTTCGGCGCGTTCGAGATCGCGGGCTCGACCTACGACACCTTCAAGAAGCCGCTCGGCGAGAAGGAGCGGGCGGGAGCGAGCGACGACGCGGCGAAGCGGATCGTCGTGAAGGAAGGGAAGGCGATCGGCGTGCTGGCCGAGGGCGGCGCGCGCGTCGGCGTCCCGACGCCGAGCCGCCGCTTCGAGCTCTTCAGCCAGACGATGGTCGACTGGGGCTGGCCCGACCAGGCGCTGCCCGGCTACCTCGAGAGCCACGTCCACCCGAAGCACCTCGACCCGGCGAAGGGCGACTACGTCCTCGTGCCGACCTTCCGCCTGCCGACGCTGATCCACACGCGCAGCGCGAACGCGAAGTGGCTCTACGAGCTCTCGAACACCAACCCGGTCTGGATCCACCCGACCGACGCCGCGCGCCTGGGCCTGAAGACGCTCGACCTCGTGCGCGTCTCGACGCGCATCGGCCACTTCGTCAACAAGACGTGGGTCACGGAGGGCGTGCGGCCCGGCGTCGTCGCCTGCAGCCACCACCTCGGGCGGTGGCGCCTCTTCGAGGACCACGGCACCGATCGCTGGGCCAGCGCCGTCGTCACGCGCGAGGAGGTCGCGCCCGGCAAGATCCGGATCCGCCGCGTGAAGGACGTCGCGCCGTGGAAGTCGAGCGACGCCGACAGCTCGCGCGTCTGGTGGAGCGACGGCGGCGTCCACCAGAACCTCACCTTCCCCGTGCAGCCCGATCCGATCAGCGGCATGCACTGCTGGCACCAGCGCGTCCACGTCGAGCGCGCGCGGCCCGACGACCGCTACGGCGACGTCGAGGTCGACACCAACAAGTCGATGGAGTCCTTCCGCGAGTGGATGGCGCTGACCCATCCCGCGCCCGGACCCGGCAACCTGCGCCGCCCGCTCTGGCTCAACCGCGCCGTGAAGCCGGCGCCCGAGGCCTACAAGCTCGCGTAGTCGCGTCGCGCGAACCGCCGCGCGCCGCTCGCGTTCTCCGGTCGGCTCGACGGTGCGAGTCGGCGAGGAGCGCGGCGATGGCGGGTGGCGCGGCGACGTTCGGCGTCGGCGGATTCGCCTTCGCGACGGCCGCCGCGATGACGGCACTCGTCGCTGCCGCTGCCGGCGTCGTCGGCATGTCCGGGCGCGTCGACGCGGCTCCCTCGCGGCCGCTCGTGCCGCCGGTGCCGACGGACGCGCGACGCGACCCGGAACCGTCCGCCGCGGAACTCCCGCTCGCCGAGCGGACGCTGCTCGCCGCCGAGTGCGCCGACTCGTGCGGCGTTCCGAGCGAGCCCGTCCTGCGCGTCGAGCTCGAGCAGATCGATCTCCACGGCCACCGCCGCCGTCCCGACGACGGCGAGCTCCGCTTCGAGTTCCGGACGCCGCGCGGCACACGCGACGCCGTCGCCGCGGTGCGCGATGGAGTCGCCACGCTCGCGGTGCGACACGGGACGGTCGGCGTCGCGCCCGAGTTCGTCGAGTGGCGCACCCCGACCTATCGCGCGGACGAGTGGCTCTTCCACAGCGACGACGCCTGGGCGCGGGTCACGGAGACGCCGGCGAAATCGCTCTCCTTCGCCTTGTCGCCCGCGACGCGCGTGCGCGTCGTCGCCGCGGAGTCGGGGGCGCCGCTCGACGGAGCCCGATGCGACTGGAGCGTCGCGTCGTGCCGTCCCGATCCGGCGCTCACGCTCCGAGGCGACCTGCCGGACTCGCCCGAGCCGGCCGGCTTGCGCTGCGAACGCCGTTGCGGCGACGCCTTCCTCGTGCAAGGCGGTGCTCCCGGACTCTGGCGGGAGAAGGTCGCGCTCCGTGTCTCGGCGCCGGGCCGCTTCGCTCGCGATCTCGTGCTCGACCTGCTCGGCGGGGGCGACCGTGAAGTGCGCCTCTGGCCGACGACGAAGGTCGAGATCCGGACCGAGGCGCCGCCCGAGCTCGCGGACGTCGTCGCAGCGGTCCGGCTCGTCGCCGACGTGCCGACGCTCCATTGGTCGCGCTGGGTGAAGCTCGGCCCGAGCGGCGCAGCGACTGAAGCGCCGTCGTGCGCGCTGCGCCTCCTCCTGCAGTGGGACGGGCCGGAGCGATCGATCGACCCCGCGTGCGTTCGCGGCGACACCGCCGCCTTGCAGCCACGCTTCATCGAGCTCGAGGGTGCGCAGCTCGAATGGCAGGACGCGCACGCGTTCCGCTGCGGTGGGTGCCCCGGCGGCTGCGGCATCCCCCTCGCACCGCGCGCGCTCGCGTCCTGCCGGATCGAACTTCGCGACGACGGGACCGTCGTCCCGCTCGACGGTTTCGAGCGCGCCGAGTGGTGGGTCGGCGGCCGCTGGGTCGACGACTGGTGGCCGCTCGACGAGCTCGATCCCCAGCTGGCGGCTGCCGAAGCGGCGAACGACGTGAAGCGTCTCGGCGGAGCCGCGGCGAGCGCGTCCCGCGACCGCAACGCGCTGCGCCTCGACTTCGCGCGCACCGGCCGCGTGCGCGTCACCCTCCCATCGCTCGACGGCTTCTGGCCGCTCGAACCCGTGGAGTTCGACGTCGTCGCCGGCGACGACCGCGAGCTCGTCGTCCCGCTGCGACGCGAGGGCCGCTGAGGGCCGCGCTGGCCGAACCGCGCCGGCCGACGTTCGGGTATGCCACCGCGACCGCAACCCGAGGAGCCCGTCGTGGGAATGATCAACTGGATCTTCGACTTCTATCAGCAGTCGCGGATCCAAGACCTCCATCGCGAGGCGCAGCAGGCGCGCGCCGACGCCTTCGCGTGGCGCCAATCGGGCAGCGCCTCGCCGGAGCTCGAGCGCGCCCTCGGCGAGCTCGCGCTGGCCGTCAAGACGATGCAGCGCCTCGCAGTGCAGAAGGGGCTCTGCACGCAGGCGGAGTTCGCGCAGACGATGGAGCAGATCGACCGCGAGGACGGGCGAGCGGACGGGATGGCGCGCTGGCGCTGAGCGGAGGCGGCCCCTCCGCGAGAGTGGCGGGAACTCGCGGCGGACCCACCGGTCGATCACCGTCCGCGGGGCCCGTCGGAGCGATCGCATGCCGCTGACTCTCCTCACCCACGCCGTCGCCACGTTCGCCGTCGCCGCCGCCGCGGGCGATCCGCCGCCGCCGGTCCGCTGGAACGAGGCGACCACGCGCCTCTTCGCCGCGATGGTGGAGAAGAGCGACGGCGGCAACGTCGGCCTCTTCGCGCCCGCCTTCCTGCCGGCGCTCGACCTCCTCGCCGACGGCGCGCTCGGCCCGACGCGCGACGAGCTCGTCGCCGCGTTCGGCGCGACCGACCACGACGGCAACCGCAAGCGCGCGGCGCAGCTCCGCTCGCTCGTCGGCGACCGCTTCGACAGCGGCGTCCACGTCTGGGTCGAGCAGTCGCTGAAGGTCGCCGAGCCGTGGCGGCAGCTCCTCTCGAAGCAGGACGGCGCGTCGGCGCTGGAGCGCTTCGACCTCGCGAAGCTCGACCGGACGAAGCTGGCGCAGGAGTTCAACGACTGGGCCAGCGACGTCGTCGACGAGAAGGTCGTCGTCGTGCGCGAGTCGGACCTCGGCGGCCGGCTGCGGCTGCTGCTCGGCTGCGCGGCGCGCGTCGAGTGGCGCTGGAAGAAGCCGTTCGACGCGAAGTGGACCAAGGAGCAGCCGTTCCATTTCGGGCCGGCCGCCTCCGACATGACGCCCGTCGCGACGATGGCGCTGCGCGACGAGTTCCGCAGCTTCGAGGTCGCCGGGCTGCCGGGCGTGCGGCTCGACTGCGAAGGCGGCCTCGCCCTCGACCTCGTGCGCGTCGGCCACGAACCCAAGGCGCGCAGCGAGCTGCTGGCGCGAACGACGCTGCTGGCCGAGATCGACGCCGCGCTGGCGCACGCGGAGGAGGAGCGGATGCTCGTCGCGCTGCCGAAGGTCGAGAGCTTCACGCTCCACGACCTCGAGCCGCCGCTGCGCAAGCTCGGCGTCGCGACCGCCTTCGACCCGACCGGCGCCGACTTCTCCGCGCTGGCCGGCGCGAAGGGCGACCTCTTCGTTGGCCTCGTCCGCCACGCCTGCGGCGTGAAGTGGGACGAGACGGGCGGCAAGGCGATCGGCGTCACGGTCGTCGCGCTGAAGGGCGGCGACCCGAAGCGCGACGAGATCCGCTTCGACGTCCCGTTCCTGGCGCTGCTGCGCGCGCCCGACGGCGCAGTGCTGCTCGCGCAGTGGATCGCGCGGCCGGCGGCGAAGGAGTAGGTGCGCGCGCGTCGCGCCCGTCACTCGTCGACGCGGAGCTCGCAGCGCGTCACGGCGCCGGGCGTGATGGTGAACTCGACGGAGTCGGGCGGCACGTCGCCCGCGCGGCTGGCGCGGCGCTGCGCGATCCGTTTCGCCACGGTGGGCGACGTTTCGAGCGTCGCGCGGTAGCGGCCGGGAGCCAGCGCGCCGACGCGCAGCACGTCGCTGACGAGCGCGAGGAACGACTGGTCCCGGAGCGGTTCGAGCATCTCGAGCGTGACGGAGCTGCGGCGCGGCCCCGCTGCGATCCCGTCGCCGACGAGCGTGACCTCGACCGAGCCCATGCGCCGGAAGTCGAGGACGATCTCGGCGTCGGCGCCCGCGACCGTCAGCTCCATCGCGTCGGGGCCGTCGGACCTGGCCGGCAGCTCGAGGAGGCCGTGGAACGGGCGGAAGAGCCAGGCGTATTCGCCCTGCGGGACGCCGTCGATGCGCTGGACCGTGCCGCGGTCGGCGCGGATCGCCGCGTTCCAGCGCGGCGCGCCCGCGAGCGCCCCGCGGGCGTGCAGCGCGAGTTGCCCGATCAGCTCCTCGTCGTCGTTCGGGTCGCGCAGCGTCTCGGCGCCGAGCAATCGCACCGTGACCGCGCCGAAGCGGACGTCGCGCAGCGGGACGAGCTCGACCTGCTGCGCCGCCAGTTCGCCGTCGCTCAACGGGAAGAGCCGCGCCTCGACGCGCTGCGGCTCGAAGCCCGCCTCGTCGATGCGCACGACCCACGGGCCGAGCGACGGCGCCGTCGCGTCGTCGCTGACCAGCAGCAGCACGCGATGGTGGCGGTCGGGGCGCAGCGTCGCGTTGGAGAGGCCGGCGAGCAGCGGGCGCTGGAGGTCGGAGATCGGTCGCGCGCCCGCGAGGTGGGGCGATTCGCGCGAGAGCGGCGGCCCGAACCACGCGCTGTAGGGGAGCGGCGCGCCGCCGCGCTGCACGAGGCGCAACTCGACGCCGTGGAGCGCGCCGACCGTCAGCTCGACGTCGCGGCAGTCGGCCGTGTACGCCTCGGAGGCGTCGAGCGAGATCCAGCGGTCGCTGGCGCAGTAGAGGTGGAAGAGCGAGCCGCGCGGCAGCGACGGGAAGAGGAACGCGCCCGCGGCGTCGGTGGTGACGCGCCGCCCGTCGATCCGTCCCGCGCCGAGCGCCTCGAGCATGGCGCGATCGTCCCGCTGCGAGACCTCGACGGCGATGACGGCGACGCCGGCGCCGACGCGATCGCCGGTCGCGGTCACGACGCTGCCCGACAGCGCGTGGCGCTCCTCGTCGGTGGGGAGCGCCGACGCGGGAGCGAGTGGCGCGGGCGGCGACGCGTCGGTCGGCGCCGACTGTTGCGACGCCGCGACGCGCGCGGTCGTCGCCGTCGCGTCCGGCTCGCGGGACTCGGCCGGGTCGTCGTTCCAGGAGGTCGCCCGCTCGCCCAGTTCGACGAGGGAGGCGAGCCACCACCACGCCGCGCCCGCCAGCAGCAGCAGCGTCAGCAGCAGGAGTGCGAGCCCTCGCGATGCCGTGCGCCACCGCGTCGAGCCGCCGCTCACAGCGCGATCACCCCCTTGAACTCGGCGGCGCGGCGGTAGAGGGCGATCACTTCGCGGCTCGACTCCATGAAGAGCTCGGCGGTGATGGCGACGTGGCGGCCCTGCGCCGACGGGCGCGTCGTGAAGGAGTGGCCTTCCAGCAGCGCGGCGAAGCCGGCGACCTGCTCGCTCCGCATGATGAACTTGAAGGTGTAGACCGACGGCCAGACCACCTGCTCGTCGAGCCGCGCCTGCAGCGAGGCGTAAGGATCGCCACCCGTCGGATCGGCGTCGTCGCGTTCACCCATGCCCGCGAGCCTACGGCGCCGCCGCCCGATTGCGAGCCGCCCCGCCGTTCCGCGACGGGTGAACGGCGGCGGCCACTTCTCAACGGGTGCGGGGCGGCCGCGCGCCGCGCACCCATGGAGAAGCGGCGCGTCACGGTCGCTGGCGGGTGGCGTCTTCGGCGGAGGCTTGGGCGGCGGCGGCGAGGCGGGATGGGAGGTGGCCGATGACGGTGGGCGATCTGATCGCGCTCCTGTGCGGCGACGGGTGGGAGCGGGTCGAGCGGTGCGGCCGGCGCGGGCGGCGGCGGCAGTGGCGCCATCTCTGGAAGCCGGGTCGGGTGACGATCGCGGGGCGGCGGCGCGACGAGGTCGGCGACGACGCGGCGCGGCGGCTGCTGCGCGTCGCCGGGATCTCGGACGCGATCGTCACCGCGGCCCCGCCGACGGCGGACGCGCGGAACGGCGACGCGGAGGAGCGCGGCGATGAGGTACCTGGCGGTGATCGAACCGAGCGGGCGCGGCTGGTCGGGCTTCGTCCCTGACCTGCCGGGCTGCGTTGCCACGGGCCGAAGCGCGAAGCAGGCGCGCCGCCGACTCGCCGCGGCGATCCGCCTCCATCTCGCAGGCCTCGCCGCGGAGGGCGATCCGCCGCCGAGGCCCGCGGCGCGCGGCGCGCTCGTGAAGCCTCGAGGCTAGCCGCGCGCCGCCGCTCGTCAGACCTTCACGCCGTTCGGCGCGGTGAGGCGCGCATCGACGACGTTGCCGGTGTTGCGCGTCGCGGCGGGCTCGAAGATCAGCGCGGCCGCCTCGCGGTCGGCGACCGTGCGATGCTCGACGCCGCGCGGGACGACGATCAGCTGGCCGGGCGCCAGCTCCTCGACGCGGTCGCGGAACTCGACGCGGAACGAGCCGGCGACGCAGAGGAAGAGCTCGTCCTCGCGCTCGTGGCGGTGCCAGACGAACTCGCCCTGGAACTTGGCGAGCTTCACTTCCTGGCCGTTCAGCTCGGCGACCACCTTCGGCCGCCAGTGCTCGGCGATCCGCGCCAACTTCTCCGCGACGTCGACCTTCGCCGGCGCCGCGCCGGCCGCGCCGCCGTCGCGCCGCTCACTCACCGAAGAGCGCCCGCGCCTCGCGCTCCGCGACCACGCGCGCGAGCGCGTTCATGCTCTCGCCCGTCGCCGTCCCGCGGATGACGATGCGCTCGACGAACCAGCTCGGCACGCCGACGATGACGAGGAACGGCCGCAGCGGCGCGCTCGTCGCGAACGGGAGGGGCGGCGACTGCTCGGGCAGGCGCGCGTAGCTCATCTTTCCGCCGCCGAGCTTGAGGGTCGTCGCGAACTGCGAACCCGGGAAGAGGTTCTCGTGCTTCTTCTCCCACGTCGCGGCGCCCTTGCCGCCGAGCATGCTCTCCAGCACGTAGAAGTTGCTGGTGACGACGCGGTCGGAGCCGTCCTTGCTGGTGAGCCCGCACGCGATCAGGCCGACGCTCGTCCCCTTCAGCGCCTCGGCCAGCCCGCCCTGCAGCTCGATCTCGACGTCGGAGCAGAACTCGAGCGGCAGCGCGCCGGCGCCCATCGTCGCGCCGTCCTGCTGCAGGCGGCTCTGGCTCACCAGGAACGGGGTGGGCGTCGTGCTCGAGCCGTCGCGCACGCGGATCGACGAGAGCACCCCCTTCGGCAGCAGCGCCGGATCGAAGTCCTGCCCCTCGGCGTCCTTGTCGAACTCCCACTCGATCGAGAGGCCGACGCCGCCCGGCCCCGCGTCGGGATGGAGCTTCGACGGGTCGGTCGCGACCTTGCCGTGGAACGCGGCGGCCAGCGCCTTCTTGCCGGCGTTCGCCGCGGCGCACCGCAGCACGAACTGCTCGCGCAGCCCCTTCGCCGCGCCGGAACCCAGCGTCGTCTCCTTCGCGATCGGCCACGCCGCCTTGAAGCGCTCCACCGCCTTCACCGGATCGGCCTCGCGCAGCGCGCCGTCGAGCGCGCGGCCCGCCTTCAGCAGCGGCCCGACCTCCTTCATGTCCTCGAGCAGCTCGCCGAGCTTCTTGCCGATCTCGCTGGTGATCTTCTGCGAGCGCTGCTTCGCGTCGCCCGAGTCGCCGCCCAGCAGCTTCAGCGCCGCGGCCGCCGCGACGTCGCCGTCCGCCGTCGGCTTGCCCTTGCTCACCAGCAGGCCGAGCTGCTTGGGATCGAGGTCGCCCCACGTCACGAGCGTGTCGACCTTCGCGAGCGTGACCGTGACGCCGGCGTCGTCGACCTTCGTGACCGGCCCGTCGGCCGCGTCGTTGAGCTTGACCTTCCCCTTCTTGCCGACTTGCGCCTCGAGGGCGGGTCGCACGACCTTCTCGATCGCCTCGGCGATGGCGAGCTCGGCGTCGGCCGCCTTGCCGTGGCCGACGAGGTCGGCGCCGCCCTTGTAGCCCGCGGCAAAGAACTTGAGCCAGCCCATCACCGCTTCGCCGTCGTGGTCGTCGGGCTCCTTGATCAGCTCGACGAGCGAGCCGACGCGCGCCGGCTCGTCGGTCGGCGGCGGCGCGGCGGACGCGGGCAGCAACGGCAGCAGCGGCAGCAGGGCGAGCGCGAATCGCGGCATGGGCATCTCCGTCCGAGCGAAGCGGCGCGGGAGCATAGAGTGCCCGGCCCGCGGCCGCCTGCCGGCCCGACCTCGCCCGAACTCCCGTGACGGAACCCCGATGGCCCGCCGCGCCGCCGCACTCGCCGCCCCCTCGCACCAGACGCCGTCGGAGATCGAGCGCCTCGTCGCCACCCTCAATCCCGAGCAGCGCGCGGCGGTCACGACGACCGAGGGGCCGCTGCTCGTGCTGGCCGGCGCGGGGTCGGGCAAGACGCGCGTGATCACGGTGCGCGTCGCGTGGCTGCTGGCGCACGGCGCGAAGCCCGAGGAGCTCCTCGCGGTCACCTTCACCAACCGCGCGGCGAACGAGATGCGCGAGCGCGTCGCCGGCCTCGTCGGCGCCGAGCGCGCGAAGGCCGTGACGATCGGCACCTTCCACGCGTTCTGCGTCCGGCTGCTGCGGGAGCGCGGTCCCGCGATCGGGCTGCCCGGCCGCTTCGCCATCTGCGACGGCTCCGACCAGCTCGCGACGCTGAAGGGAGCGCTGCGCGAGCTGCGCGTCGCCGAGACGACGATCGCGCCGGGCGCGCTGCAGGCGCGGATCTCGCTGATGAAGAGCCGGCTCGTCACGCCGCAGGAGGCGTACAAGGCCGCCGAAGGGCGGCGCGAGCTGCTGATCGCGCGCGCCTACGCGAAGTACGACGAGGCGCTGCGCCGCGCCCGCAGCGTCGACTTCGACGACCTCCTGCTCTTCGCGGTGAAGCTGCTGCGCGAGAGCGCGCCCGATCGCGAGGGGCTCGCGGCCCGCTACCGCTTCGTGATGGTCGACGAGTACCAGGACACCAACGCGCCGCAGTACGAGCTGCTCCGCCTGCTGGCCGGCGCGCACCGGAACCTCTGCGTCGTCGGCGACGACGACCAGTCGATCTACGGCTGGCGCGGCGCCGACGTCCGCAAGATCCTCCACTTCGAGCGCGACTTCCCCGGCGCGAAGGTGGTGCGGCTCGAGACGAACTACCGCTCGACCGAGCCGATCCTCGCCGCGGCCAACCGCGTGATCGCGTGCAACCCGTCGCGCCACGGCAAGACGCTGCGCTCGGCGCTCGGGCCGGGCGAGCCGATCGTCGTGAAGCGGCTCGAGGACGAGAACGGCGAGGCCGACTTCGTCGTCGGCGAGATCGCGGCGCTGCTGCAGCAGGGGCAGGCGCGCCCGCGCGACTTCGCGATCCTCTTCCGCGCGGCGACGCAGGCGCGCGCGTTCGAGGCGGCGCTGCGCGCGAAGCAGCTGCCCTACAAGCTCGTCGGCGGCATGTCGTTCTTCGACCGCAAGGAGGTGCGCGACGTGCTGGCCTACCTGCGCCTCGCCGCGAACCCCGACGACGAGGTGTCGCTGCTGCGCGTCATCAACTGCCCGCCGCGCGGCATCGGCAAGACGACGATCGACAAGGCGCTGGCATGGGCGACGGCCGAGGGGATCCCGGTCGCGCGCGCCTTCCGGCAGGCGAGCGCGATCGCGGGGCTGCCGGCCGCGGCGGTCGAGGCGATGCAGCAGTTCCTCGACCGGATGGGGGCGCTCGGCAAGGCCGATCCGGGGCGCGACCTCGTGCCGTGGATCCGCCGCGTGCTGGAGGCGGTGGGCTATCGCGCCGAGGTCGACCGCACCTATCCCGAGCCGGCGACGCGCGAGGAGCGGTGGGCCGGCGTGATGGAGCTGGTCAACTTCGCCGAGAACCACGTGAAGCGCAGCCGCGAGGCGACGCTCGCGAGCTTCCTCGAGGCGCTCACGCTCTCCGCCGAGGACGAGCTCGCCGACGAGAAGGAGCAGGGGCGCGACGTCGTGATGCTGATGACGCTCCACTCCGCGAAAGGGCTCGAGTTCCCGCGCGTCTACCTCGTCGGCTGCGAGGAGGGGCTGCTGCCCCACGTGCGCGCCGTGAGCGAGAACACGGTCGAGGAGGAGCGGCGCCTCATGTACGTCGGCATCACGCGCGCGCAGCGCTTCCTGACGGCGACCTGCGTGAAGAGCCGCGCCCGCGGCGGCCATCGCGGCGAGGCGATGCCGTCGCGCTTCCTCTACGAGCTGCGCGGCGAGGCGCCGCCGAAGGCGTGGAAGGCGTGCGAGCCGCGGGAGGAGTAGGCGCCGTGCTGCAGCGCTGGCTTCGCTACGCCGAGGCGACGGGGATCCGCTTCGAGGTCGTGCCGCGCCATCGCGGATGGGGCGCGCTCGGGCTGCCCGACGTGCGCGGCTTCGCGCCGCACCGGCGCGTCGTGCGCCGTTTCGCCGGCGAGCCGCCCGAGTTCCCGCGCCGCGCCGACGTCGCCGCCGGCCGTGCCGGCCTCGACGATCTCGCGGTCGACGAGCTCTGGCTGCTGCACGACCTCGCGCACGTGCTCTGGTACGACGTCGCGACGATGACCTACGGCCGCGCGCGCTGGCGCGAGCGCGACTTCTTCGTCGAGCACCACCTCGTGAGCGAGGCGTTCGCGGTGCTGCTGCTCGACTACCACGCGCTCGCGCGCACGCGCCATCGCGGGCTGGCGGTCGATCTCGACGCGGCGGCGTGGGAGGCGGCGCGCCGGCGCGTGCGCGGACTGCCGCCGCTCGACTCGCCCGCGATGGTCGATGCGCTCGTTGCCCACTACCTCGGCGGCGAGGTCGACCTCTTCCGCGGGCGGCTCGCGGCGAGCGGGGCCGACGCGGAGCTCGTCGCGCGCTGGCGCGACCACGAGGTGAGCTACGCCGACAAGCAGCGTTCGTACGTGCTCTGGTGGTGGGCCGACCTCCAGCGCGAGCCGCTGCCAGCGCAACAGGCCGTCGTCGACGACCCGACCATCGCCGAGCTGGTCGCGCTGACGTTGCGGAAGTTCACCGTCGATCCCGAGCCGGTCTTCGAGGCGCACGTCGCGAGCGCGGCGCGGCGGCTCGCCGACGCGCGCGACCTCTTCGGCGCATCGCCGAAGTCGCTGCGGCCGCCGACGCGACCCGACTTCCGTTTCTGCGACGCGGCCGCGTTCGACGGCGCGACGCTGCGCGCGCGCGTCGACGCCGCGAAGGAGCCGGCCGCCGAGGAGCTCTTCCTCTTCTGGCAGCTCCTCGCCATGGCGCCGCCCGAGACGCTCGCGCCGGCCGAGCGCGCCGCCGTCGCCGCGCTGGCCGAGAGCGTCCAGACGGCGACGCCCGATCGCGCGAGCTGGACGGCGGTGCGCGCGCTCTGCCGCCGGCGGCTCGACGTAGAACCTCCCGCGCCGCGGCCCGAGTGGCGCGACGCCTTCTTCCTGCCGTGAGCGAGATGAGCGCCGGCGACGACGACGGCCTCCGCGTCGCGCTCCGCGCCGCCTCTGGCGCCGCTTCCTCGCCGGCCAGCGCCTCCTCGAGCATCATCGCCGCCACCTCGGCGCCGCGATGCGCGACGCGCGCAGCGAGCTGCCGCTCGACGCGATGAAGGAGGAGGATCGCGAGGTGCGGGTGCTCCGCCACTTCGAGCAGCTCTCGAACGCGGCGTATCGCCCGTCGGCGGACGGCGCGGCGCGCTCGAGGAAGCTCGGGCCGAGCGCGTCGCCGCCTCCCAGGCCGATGCTGGCCCGCGTGGTCGATTGGCTGCCGCCACCGTCGCCAGCAGGGCGAGGCCGATCGTGGCGGGCTCGCGCCATCGGGCGGAGGGGTGCTCGACGTAGAACGGCGCGCCCCGAGGACGCCCGGAGATCCCGCCATGACCGACCCGCGTTACCCGATCGGAAAGCTCGAGCTGAAGGGGCCGCTCTCGTCGGCCGATCGCGCGAAGGCGATCGACCAGATCGCGGGCGTGCCGGCCGCGCTGCGCGACGCGGTGCGCGGACTCTCCGACGCGCAGCTCGACACGCCCTATCGCGAGGGCGGCTGGACGGTGCGGCAGGTCGTCCACCACGTCGCCGACAGCCACGTGAACGCCTACGTCCGCTGCAAGCTGACGCTCACCGAGGAGGCGCCGCCCGCGAAGGGCTACGACGAGAACGCGTGGGCGAAGCTGCCCGACGTCGCGCTCCCGATCGAGCCGTCGCTCCAGTTGATCGACGCGCTCCACCTCCGCCTCGTCGCCTGCCTGCGCGCCGCGCCCGCCACCGCCTTCGCCCGCGTCTGCCTCCACACCGAGAAGGGCCGCCTCACCCTCGACGACCTCGTCACCACCTACGCCTGGCATGGACCCCACCACACCGCCCACATCACCACCCTGCGCCACGCCAAGCGCTGGTGAGTCACCGATTCCTGCCGTTTTGGTCCAGGACCGAAACAGCAGCGAATCGCGCCAAATTGTCGGGGGGCGGCGCAGGGCGGGAGAAAAAAGGCTCGAGGCGATGTCGAGACGGCCGGATCAGCTCCGACTTCGCGACGAGGGCGCGCCGCGGGGCGTGCCTGTCCCGCAACAGGAGAGCGCCGTGAAGTCGATCCTCGCCTCGTTCGCCGTCGTCCTCTCGTTCCTGCCGCTGGCGCTGACGCAGCAGCCGGCGGCCGCTCCCTCCACCACCGATCCAGGAGCCACCGCCATGCCGCCGAAGGCCGCGCCGCAGCAGAAGATCACCCCGTTCCTCTGGTTCGACGACGACGCCGAGCAGGCGGTCCGCTTCTACGTCTCGCTTTTCGAGGGCTCGAAGATCGTGAGCGAGACGCGCTGGGGCGAAGGCGGTCCGGTGGCGAAGGGGACGCTGATGACGGCGAAGTTCACGCTCGCCGGCGTCGAGTACGTCGCGCTGAACGGCGGCCCGACCTTCCACCTGAACGAGGCCTTCTCGCTCGTCGTCAACTGCACGACGCAGGCGGAGGTCGACCACTACTGGCAGAAGCTCTGCGCCGACGGCGGCGAGGAGAGCCAGTGCGGCTGGTGCAAGGACCGGTTCGGCCTCTGGTGGCAGGTGGTCCCGACGCGCCTGATGGAGCTGCTGGCCGACCCCGACCCGGCGAAGGCGGGCCGCGTCAGCGCCGCGATGATGCAGATGCGCAAGATCGACCTCGCGAAGCTCGAGGCGGCGCATGCCGGCAAGTGATCACGGCGAGCTGCTCCGCCACGCGCTGGCGACGCTCGCCTACCGGGCGGGCAAGGCCGTGCGCGACCTTCCGCCCGCGCTGGCGGAGCAGCGCGCGACGCCCGCGACGCGCACGCCGCGCGAGCTCGTCTCCCACCTGGCCGACCTGATGCGCTGGGCGGTCACGATGGCGCGCGGCGAGACGCGCTGGGTCGCGGCGCCCGCCGCGAGCTTCGAGGCGGGCGTCGCGGAGTTCTTCGCCGGCCTCGCGGCGCTCGACGCGGAGCTGGTCCGCACGCCGCCCGAAGCGGCGCGCGCGGCGCAGCTCTTCCAGGGGCCGGTCGCCGACGCGCTGACGCACGTCGGCCAGCTCGCGCTGCTGCGCGGGATGGCGGGCGCGCCGGTCCGGCCGGAGAGCTACGCGCGCGCCGAGATCGTCGCCGGCCGCGTCGGCCGCGAGCAGGCGCCCGCGCGCGCCGAGTTCGACGGCGACGCGAGCCGTCCACCATCACCGAAGGAGGAACGCACGTGAGGTTCATGCTGATCATGCAGGGCACGGCGTCGGGCTGGGACTCGATGTGCCAATGGAAGCCCGAGGAGATCCAGGCGCACATCGGCTTCATGATCAAGCTCCGCGACGAGCTGAAGGACGGCGGCGAGCTGGTCATGGCCGAGGGGCTCGACATCCCGCGCAACACGAAGGTCGTGACCGCGAAGCGCGTCGACCAGCCGACCGTCTTCGACGGCCCGTTCCCCGAGTCGAAGGAGTTCCTCGCCGGCTTCTGGGTCGTCGAGGTCCCGACCGAGAAGCGCGCCTGCGAGATCGCGGCGCGCGCATCGACGGCGCCGGGGCCGGGCGGCAAGCCGCTCGCGTTCCCGATCGAGGTGCGCCAGGTGATGTGCGCGCCGGTGGTCGAAGGGTGAGCCGGCGGGCCCGCGCGTGAGCGACGGGGGCCTCGCGCGCGAGGTCGAGCGCCTCCTGCAGGAGCTGGCGCCGAAGGTCGTCGGCGCCGTGACGCGCCGCTGCGGCGACTTCGCGGCGGCGGAGGACGCGGTGCAGGAGGCGCTGCTCGACGCCGTCGCCGAGTGGCCGGCGCGCGGCGTGCCCGCCAATCCGGGCGGCTGGCTCTTCCGCGCGGCGTGGCGGCGGCTCGCCGACCTGCGGCGCAACGAGCGCGCGCGAGCGCGGCGCGAGGCGCAGGTCGCGAGCGAGCGGCCGGAGCTCGCGGCCGCAGCGCCGGACGAAGGAGCGGGCGAGGCCGACGCCGTGCTGCAGGACGAGACGCTCGTGCTCCTCTTCCTCTGCTGCCACCCGTCGCTCTCCGACGCGTCGGCGATCGCGCTCACGCTGCGCGCGGTGGGCGGCCTGACGACGGCGGAGATCGCGCGGGCCTTCCTCGTGCCCGAGGCGACGATGGCGCAGCGGATCAGCCGCGCGAAGAGGACGATCGCGGAGTCGCAGGTCGCGTTCGAGCTGCCCGGCGAGGCGGAGCAGGCGCGCCGCCTCGACGCCGTGCTGCGCGTCCTCTACCTGATCTTCAACGAGGGCTACGTCGGCAGCTCGGGCGCGCCGCTGACGCGGGTCGAGCTGTCGAGCGAGGCGATCCGCCTCGCGCGCGCGCTGCGCGTCGCGAAGCCGGCCACGCCCGAGATCGACGGCCTGCTGGCGCTGCTGCTGCTGACCGACGCGCGCCGCCTCGCGCGGACCGGACCGGCCGGCGAGCTCGTCCCGCTCGACGAGCAGGAGCGCGGACGGTGGGATCGCGCGCAGATCGCGGAGGGGAGCGCGCTGGTGGGCGCCGCCTTCGCGAAGGGGGCGGTCGGCAAGTACCAGCTGCAGGCGGCGATCGCGGCGTTGCACGACGAGGCGCCGTCGACGGAGGCGACCGACTGGCCGCAGATCGCCGCGCTCTACGAGGTGCTGCTGCGCATCGACGACCAGCCGATGGTCGCGCTCAACCATGCGATCGCGGTGGCGATGGTGCAGGGTCCCGCGGCCGGCCTGCGCCGGATCGAGGCGCTCGACCGCGACGCGCGCATCGCCGGCCACTGGCGGCTCGACGCCGTGCGCGGCCATCTCCTCGAGCGCGCCGGCGACCGCGCCGCGGCGCGCCGCCATCTCCTCGCCGCGGCCGACGGCACCAAGAGCCTGCCGGAGCGCCGCTACCTTCTGACGAAGGCGGCGCGGCTGCAGCCGGGCTGACCCGCCGCGCTTCCTCTCACCGCGGCGTCGCGGCCGGCTCCGCCAGCTTCCCGCCCGCCATCGTCAGCGCGATCGGCGTGATCCCTCGCTTGCCCAGCACGAGCTCGCACGCCTCGACGCAGTCGCCGCAGCTCAGGCAGTGGTGGACGCCGGTCGTCGCGGCGATCGCCAGCCCCTCGTCGCGCGCGACCTCGCCGGCCAGGTCGCGCGGCCGCAGGTCGACGGGGCAGACGAAGTCGCAGGCGTTGCACTGGACGCACGTCGGCGCGGCGAAGCGGATGCCGAAGGAGGTGCTCGGCATGACGACCGAGTAGTAGAGGCCGACCGGGCACCAGCCGCGGCAGAAGGCCCAGTGCCACCAAGTCGCGTGCGCCTGGATCGCGGCCGCGCCGATCAGGAGCGCGCCGCCGGCCGCCGCGCGCGCCAGCCACGAGCCGTCGCGCCAGAGCCGCGGATCGATCCACCAGTGGAGCAGCGCGGCGGCGAAGAGCGCCGCGAAGAGCCAGCTCCGGACGAGCGCGCCGCCGCGGCCCGGTTTCCCGCGCTCCGTCGCGACCCGCTCCGCCAGCCGGTTGGCCTGCGCGAGCGGGCAGCCGAAGCCGCAGAAGAGTCGGCCGCCGAAGGCGTTCACGACGAACGTGACGAGGTAGCTCGCGACTCCGAAGAGGAGCGCCCCGAAGAGCGCCTTCGCGAAGCCGGCCGGCTCGCCGAGCAGGCGATGGCCGCCGCGCCAGAGGTCGATGCGGCCGAGCCCGGAGAGCGGCGGCGCCGCGACGATCAGCAGCGACGCGAGCGCCATCGTCCGCCGCAGCGAGTGGTAGCGGTGCTGCCGCGGCAGCAGCACGCGCAGCAAGCCGAGCCGTTTCGGTGCGACGTCCATGGCCCTGGCGATGCAAGCGCACGGCCGGCGGCCGGGCGCCGGCGGTCGCGGCGGCGTCCGCCCGCGGCGCCGGCGATCAGGGGGAAGGCGTTCCCGCGGGCGGGGAACCGGGCCCGATCGGCGGCTCGATCGGCGTCCCGAAGTCGATCACGATCGCGACCACGCCGCCCGCTTCGACGTCGACGTTGACCGTCTTGATGCCGCTGTCGTGCGTCGCGCCGCCGAAGAGCATGCGGTCGTGGCGCGCGGTGAACTTGGTGAGCGTGTATTCGCCGAGGGGCGGTGGCACGTCGCCGGTCCAGAGCGCCGGATCGAGGCGGTAGCTCGTCGAGCGCGCGACGAGGTCGGGATTCACGAAGAGCGCGACGAGGCGGCGCGGCTCGCGATGGTGGCGCATCACGTGGTGGCACAGCGGCGAGCGCTGCGGGCCGAGCTCGTCGATGCCGATGTTGTAGACCTCGCCGTGGCCGAAGCCGGTCGCCACCGGCTCGTGCGGCAGCGTCTCGTTCGACACGCGCCGCAGCGAGCGGACGCGCCGGCCGAACGCGTTCACGCTGTCGAAGAAGAGCTGGAACTGCGCGAGCCGCGCGAAGAGCGCCGCGTAGGAGCCCGGCACCGTCATCGGCTCGGTCAGGTGGAAGAAGGGCGTGTAGGCGAGCGCGCCATCGGGCCGTTTGCCGAGCGCGCCGGTCGCCACCGGCCAGATCCCCAGCGACGGCAGCCGGCCGAGCATGAAGTCGCCCGCCATCGCCTCGCGCCACTTCTTCGAGCCGGCGCCGATGAACTCCGTCTCGTAGGTCGCGAGCCCGCCGTAGTTGGTCACGTGGCCGTTGCGGTCGCCGAGCTGCCCGCCGAAGCGGTAGCGGTCGCCCCACGCCACCTGGAACAACGGCGACGAGCCCCACGCGCGCGGCTTGCTCGCATGGTCGAGGCGGATGCTGGTGCGCGTGTGACCGTCGACGAGCCCGAGCAGCCAGTCGTACGGCCCGTCCTCCTCCCAGATCTGGAACTCGGTCGCGTCGGCCGCGAGCACGCGCGCGCGCAGCTCCGCGAGGATCCTGCGCCAGCCGACGAGCTGCTGCGCGCTGCCGGGGATCTCGCCGCCGTGGTCGTGCCAGCAGATCTGGTCGATGCGCGGCAGCACGTGGAGGACGCCGTTCAGCCACGGCCGGCACTGCGCGATGAAGTCGGCGATGTAGGCGCTGGCCCAGCCGTCGCCCGTCGCGCCGCCGTTGCCGATCGAGTCGGCCATCGAGCAGAGCGACGTCCCGTCGGGCATGCCCGCGCTCCCGCGGAATCCCGGCAGGTACTGCGCCTGCACGAAGTGGACGTCGAGCGCGTCGCCGGCGTGGATCGTCGCGCGGCGGTCGCCGGCGACCGAGAGGCTCGGCGGATCGGCGAGGAAGGTCGACTGCGCCCGCTTCTCGATCGGGAACGCGTAGCTCCCGTCCGTCTTGCGGAACCAGCCGAGATGGGCGACGTGGGCCGAGTGGTCGATCGAGCCGGTCGTCTTGTCGTAGTTGCTGAAGAGGTTCCAGAGCGCCGGATCGAACGCGCCCGGCGAGAGCGTCACGCGCGTGAAGCCGCCCGCGAAGACGACGGCGGCGACCGTCTTCGACGCCTTCAGCACCTGGTCGACCGACGGGTACGCGGGGTCGAGCGCGTCGCGGTGGTTGCGGACGCGCGCGTCGCCCATCGCGCGCAGGTCGAAGAGGCCGCGCCCGTCGAACGGCGTCGGGCGGCGCGGCACGATGCCGGCGTAGGTCCAGAGGTGGTACTCGTCGGGCTCCTGCAGCTCCTCCGCGTAGCTCACCTTCTCGGAGTCGGCGGAGAGCGCGAAGAGGTCGGCGGTCGTGTTGCCGACGTTGCCCGGCAGCGTGCCGCTGTGGGTGTTGTTGTATTCGTAGACGAGGTCGTAGTTCATCCGGAACAGCGGGTGGGCGCGCGGGTCGGCCAGCGCCGGGAACGCCATCCGGAACTCGTGCGCGATCTCCTCGGTGATGCCGGTCTCGTAGCCGTCGTCGTCGGGGAAGTAGACGCGCAGGATCGGCGAGCGCTGGATCGACGGGCCGTTGTCGGTCCGCTCGATCGGCCGCAGCGGCGTGACCGCCTCGCCTTCGGGCGACGCGCTCGTCCAGCGCCGGTAGTGGAGCCCGATCTCCTCGCCGAGGATCTCCCCGACGCGGCGGAAGAGCGCGACGTAGCTGTCGGCGCGCCACTGCGGCGTCGCGCCCCAGCCGTTCCCCGCCGCGATCCCGTTCTCGACCAGCACCTCGTGGTCGAGCTCGATGCGCCCGTTCGCGAAGCCGTCGCGCACGCGGCGCGGCCGGAAGCGCAGCTCGTCGTGGACGTAGAGCGTCGCGCCCGCGTTCGCGCCGCCGCCGCGGTCGCCGTAGCCCGAGAGCGCGATCGAGAGCCACGTCGGGTAGATCACCTCCATGCGGTCGGCGTAGCGCGACGGCTGCGTCTCGGGCTCGAAGGCGGTCGCCGCGTCGAGCGTGCGCGGCACCGACGTGCGATCGGTGCCGACGTGGAAGCGGTAGTCGGCGCCGTTGCCGACGAGGTCGTTGCGCGGGTCGCGCGTGACCGTGCCGCCGTTGATGCCGAGCAGGTAGTGGTCGTTCGGGAACGGGTCGACGGCCAGCAGCACCGGCGCGGCCCAGAAGAAGCCGTGCGCCGCCAGCGTCGCGGAGCCGCCGCCCTGCGCGGGGTCGAGCACCAGCGAGAAGAGCGCCCGCTCGACGCCGCCGTCGATCAGCGAGACGAAGAGGTGCGCGGTGAAGGAGTCGGAGGTGCCGCCGACGTTGGTGAAGTCGAACGCGGCGTGGAAGTAGTGGCGCGGGCCGCGGGCCGGGCTCTCGCCCACCAGCAGCAGGCCGCTCGGTCCGGAATCCCAGCGGCCGATCCCCTCGACCGTGACCGCGCTGGCGTCGGCGCCGGTGAGCACGACGTACGCGTCGGCCTGCTGCGCCTTGCGCAGCGTGAGGCGGAACAGCGGCTGCGCGGCGAACGCGATCGTCGCGCCGTCACGGCGGTTGGTCAGCGACGTCAGCACGACGCCGTGCGTCGCGTGCTCCGTCAGCACGACCCGGAACGAGAGGTTCTCGAGGACGTGCGTGTCGCCGGCTGCCATCGCGGTCTCCTCGCGCCGCCGCCAAAGCGTGGCGCGGAGGCGCGCGTCACTTCGGACCCGGCTTGACCCGCTTCAACTGCGTCACGCGGCCGAGCACGTTCCAGTCCTGCACGTAGAGGTTGCCGTCGTGGTCCCAGGCCGCGCCATGGGGCGACGTGAAGCTTCCCTCCTTCAGGCGGTCGCGCTTCACGTCGAAGTTCGCCCGCAGCCCCTCGTCGGGGTTGTCGCCGAGGTGGCAGACGAGCTTCATGTCGCGGTCGAAGATCGTCACGCGGCCGGCGAGGTCGGGGACCGCCACCGCGCCGCCGCCGTTGGCGATCGTCGTGAAGCACGGCCGGCGCAGCTCCGTGTCGAAGACCTTCACCGGCGCGCCGTCGAGCGTGAAGTGCTGGAGGCGGTGGTTCTCGCGGTCGGCGATCAGCAGCAGCGGCGTCTCGCCGCGCGTGTCGAGGCAGAGGCCGTGGCACGTCTGGAACTTGCCCGCCTCGGTGCCGGGCCCGCCGAACGACTTGACGTACTTCTGCTCCTTGTCGAAGAGGTGGAGCCACGACGTGCTGTAGCCGTCGGCGACGACGATCGCGCCGTCGGGCAGCACCGCGATGCCGGTCGGCGCGTACTGCTGCTCGCTCTGGTAGATCCCCGATTCCTTCGGGTAGCCGACGCGCCAGACGACCTTGCCGTCGAGCGTCAGCTTCACCGCCTCGTGCGCCGAGAGGTGGGCCGCGTAGATGAACTCCTGCCCGCCCTCCTCGCGCATCACGAGGCCGTGCAGCCCGCCGTTCAGCTCCTGGCCGACCGCGCCGACCCAGCGGCCGTCCTGCTCGAAGATGCAGAGCGAGTTCGCGGTGTCGGTCGTGACGTAGATGCGGTTCTTCGCGTCGACGACGATGCCGCCGTGCGTGCTGCCGAGCTCCGCCATGCCCTCCGGCAGCTTCGCCCAGTTGCGGACCCATTCGTAGGTGTGGTCGCCGCTGCCGAGCGTGAGCGCCGACTCCGGCTCCTTCTTCTTCGCGGTCGCGGCGCGCGCCGCGGGCGACGCCGCCTGCCCTGGCGCGGACGGCGAGGAGACGGCTGCGATCGCGAGCGTCGCGGCGGAGAGCGCGGCGAGGCGCGCGGCGGAGCGGTGGAACGGGCTCATCGGTTCACTCCTCTTCCCGGTTCTCTTCCTGGTTCCCGGACGAGGGCGGTGCAGGATAACGCTGCGCCCGCTCCGCCTGCGTCCGCTCGGCCAGCGCCGTCTGCCCGCGCCGCAACTGGAGCTCGGCCAGCGCGTCGAGGGCGCGTGCCGCGGCGTCGCCGTCGCCCCGCGCGGCGCGCGTCAGCAGGAGCTCCGCCCGATCGAGCGCGCCGAGCGCGACCAGCGAGCCGGCCAGCGCGACGCGGGCCGCGTCGTCGCGGTCGTCGCGCCGCAGCGCCTCCTTCGCCGCCTCGATCGCGGGCCGGCGCGCGAGCGCGTCGCGGAGGAAGCGGGCGAGCGCGTCGAGCTCGACGAAGCCGTCGAGGCGGCCGACCAGCTCCTCCTCCTCGTCGACGACCAGCGTCGCGACGGCGCCGCCGATCCCGACCCACGGCGTCACGAGCGCGGCGTTCGCGGCCGCGTCGAGGCGCACGTGATGGAACGCGCGGAGCGACGCATCGCCGAGCGCGCGCTTCGCCTCGTCGCCCGCGAGCAGGCGATCGAGCGCGACGGAGGCCGGACGATCGTCGCGGCGCAGGTGGACGACGCGCCACGCGCCGTCGGCGCGCGCCTGCGCGGTCGCGGTCGCCCAGTCGGGAGCGAAGTCGGGCGGGCGCGGCCGCCGGGCTATCGACCAGACGATCGCCGCCGTGACGACGCAGAGGGGAATGGTGATTCGGCGCATCCGGCCGCGACGATACGCGCGCGGATCGTCGCGAGCTCGAGCTCGGCGAGATGGAGCTCCGCGCGGCGCGTGGCGAGGGAGTAGGACTCCTCGAGGTGGGCGTAGCCGATCTGATCGATGATCTGATCGGTCAGCTTCTCGTCGCTGGCGGAAGGCCGCTCCACCGCGGGCCGCTCCTCCGCCGCGAGCTCCTCGCTCGCGTTCGCGACGTGCATCAGCGCCTCGGCCTCGAGGCTCAGCAGCTCGACCGCGACGGCGTCGAGCTCGCCGCGCACGAAGCGGCCGCGCAGCTCGATCCGCCGCAGCACGAGGTCGAGCTCGCGCCGCGTGCGGGTCGCGAAACGGCGCGCGTCGGCGGCGACGGCGGCGCTCTCGAAGCCGCGCGCCACGAGCGAGTCGATCATCTTGGCGCGTTGCTCGGAGCCGCTGACGCGGAACTCGAGCGCGCCGATCTCCTGGTCGAGCCGCTCGCGGATCAGGTCGCGGTCCGCGACGCGCGGAGCGCAGAGGCGCCGATCGGGCTCGCGGCCGGTGTAGCCGACTTCGATCGCGTCGAGGCCGAGCACGCTCGCCTCCTGCGCGAGCGCGACGCGCCGCACCTCCTTCTCGTAGAACTCGGTCGGCGAGATCACCTGCTTCTCGACCAGCTTCTGCAGCCGCGTCACCTCGGCGCGCGCCGCCTCCTCGCGCAGCCGCGCCAGCTCGAAGCGCGCCGCGTACTGTTCGCCGAGCTCCTTCGCCGCGGCGTGGCGCCCGACCTCCTGCACCGCGAAGGCGCCGCACGCGCCGAACGCCAGCGCCGCCAGCAGCGCGAACGTCGTGACTACGCCGCGCGACGCGTGCGAGCGCGGGGCGAATCGCTCGCCGCGCCGCAGCGCCGTCGCGAGCTGCCACTCGAGGAACTGCGCGAACTTCGGATCGGGCGCCAGCGCGCCGCCGTCGAGCGGAAGGGTCGCATGCGTCGTCGTCATCGTGCTTCTCCCTGGATCGCTCCGTCGCGCGGCAGCAGCCGCTCGAGCCACGGGTCGTTCGCGCCGGCCGCCTCGAGCGCGCCGCGCAGCTTGTGGCGCGCGCGATGGAGGCGCCCCTCGACCGCGCGCTCGCTGAGGCGCAGCTCGTCCGCCAGCTCGCGCGTCGAGCGGCCGTCGAGATGGAACGCCTCGATCAGCGCCGCCTCGCCGTCGCGCAACCGCGCGAGACCTCGCTGCAGCAGCGCCGCCGAGTCGCGCGACTCCGGCGCGTGGTCGCTCATCGCCGCCTTCGTCCCGTCGGCCTCGTCGAGCGGCACGCTCGGCCGCGCGCCGCGCGCGCGGAAGTGGTTCGCCACCAGCCGCCGCGCCGCCGTCTTCAGCCACGCGATCGGCTCGCGCGGCGCGCCGCGCCGCCGCCACGCCTCGACCGCGCGCAGCCACGTCTCCTGCACCACGTCCTCGGCGACCGTCCGTTCGCCGCCGACGCGCCGCGCCACGAACGCGTAGAGCTCCGCGAGCGTCGCCCGGTAGATCGCCAGCAGTTCCCGCTCGTGGTCCACGCCCCCATGACACCGCAACTGCCAAGATCCCACGACCGGCCGTCGCTCCCCCGGGCGCGGACCGTTTCGGCGGTCGGCGGCGTGGAGGAGGGGTGCGCGCCAGAATCGGGCGCGAAGGAGCCGCGATGGAGTCAGGAGAGACGGCCGTCAGCGTCGACGTCGAGCGACTGCTCGGCGATCGCGGCCGCCTGCTCGCGCTGGCGCGCCGACTCGCGGGCGACGACGACGCCGAGGACCTGGTGCAGGAGACGTCGCTGCGTGCCTGGCTCCACCCGCCCGGCGACGCCGCGCGCGCGCGCGGCTGGCTGCGCCGCATCGCGCAAAACCTCGCCGCGCGCCGCCACGTGCGCGCCGCCGCCCGCGTCGCGCGCGAGCGGAGCGTCGCCGCGCGCGAGGCGCAGCCCGCCGCCGACGCGCTGGTCGCGCAGGTGGAGCTGCAGCGCGCGCTGGCCGACGCGCTGCTCGCCCTCGACGAGCCGCACCGCTGCGTCGTGTTGCTCCGCTTCTGGGAGCAGCTGCCGCCGCGCGCGATCGCGGCCCGGCTCGAGCTGCCGGTCGAGACGGTGCGCACGCGGCAGAAGCGGGCGCTCGCCCGCCTGCGCGAGCGGCTCGATGCGCGTTACGGCTCGCGCGATTCGTGGGGCATCACGGCGTGGACCGCAGGAGCGGCGGCGATGGGCGGCGCGACGAAGACGGCGGTGGCGGCGGGCGTCGTGCTCGCGCTCGGGCTGGCGGGGTGGCAGGTGGCGAGGACAGTGGGGCGCGAGGAGATCGCGCCGAACGATGCCGTCGCCGCGAGCGGCGGAGCGGTCGCGAGCGCGTCGGTCGAGGACGAGCGCGACGGTGCGGCCACGCCGTCCGCAGCCGCGGCAAGCGACGCGACCCCGACCGCGCAGCGCACGACCGCGGATGGCGCCGCAGCGCCGCGGTTCGCGCGCGCCGAGCTGCGCGGCGTCGTCGTCGAGGAGTCGGGCGGCGCCGCGATCGCCGAAGCGAAGGTGGCGCTCCACTGGTTCGAGCGGACCGACGACGGGGGCACCGTCGATCGGACGCTCGACGTCACGACCGACGCCGAGGGTCGTTTCGCGGCGGTCGCCGAGCGCGTCGCGATCGACTTCTTCGACGCGACCGCGACGCACGCCCGCCATGCGCGCGTCGCCGCCTCGAAGCAGGCGACCGAGACGCACGGCGAGGACGCCGACGCGCGCGCCGTCGTCGACTTCGGGCGGCTGGAGATGGCGGTCGGCGCGCGCATCGTCGGCCGAGTCGTGACGCTGCCGGAGCGAAGCGCGGTCGCCGGCGCGGAGATCAGCCTCGGCATCGACGGTTGGTACGGCGCCGGGACGTTCCAGCTCGACTCGGCGCGTCCGATCGGCGCGGCGCGCGACGACGGCCGCTTCGAGCTCGCCGAACGCATCGTGGCGGAGCGCTCGGCGGCGGTCCTCTACGCGTTCGGCGCCGGCCGCATCGGCTTCGCGCTCTTCCGGACGACGGGAAGCGCCGACGCGATCGAAGTGGAGATCGGACTCGAGCCGCCCGGCGCGCTCGACGTGACGGTCGTCGATCCCGACGGCGCGCCCGTCGCCGACGCGGAAGTGATCGCCTATCCCGCATTCGCTCCGTTCGGCGCGCGCGACTACCGCAGCGGCCTCCCGCCGCTGCCGACGCTCGCGCGCCAGCCGTGGAAGTCGCTCTTCAGCGGCGTGACCGACGAGGCGGGCGTGGTCCGCTTCGCGACGCTGCCGGAAGGGCGCGCCGATCCGCTCTTTCTCGCCCATCCCGGTCACGTGCAGTCGTACCAGCTCCACGTCGTCGCGGCGGGATGGCCGCGCGCGTTCGAGAGCGTCCTGGTGGCGCGCGGCACTTCGAGCGCGTCGACGGTGAAGCTGCTGCCGCCGACCGTCCATCGCATCGTCGGCCGCGTGCTCCGCAGCGGCAGCGGCGCGCCGATCGCGGGCGCGACGATCGAGCTCGACGGCTATCCGCCGGCTTTCAGCGGCGCCGACGGCCGTTACGCGACCGGCGATCAGCCGGGGCCGATCGGGTCGCTCGACGGCCGCGTGACCGCGGACGGCTACGCGCCCGCCGACTGCGGCGCGACGCGCGACTGGGTGCGCCGTCGCATCACGACGACGGCGATCGAGGGCGCGGTCGCGAGCGGCGTCGCGCCCGACGATGCGCCGCGGGCGCGCGAGGAGTACGTCGTCGACTTCGAGCTCGCGCCCGCCGCGACGGTCAGCGGCCGCGTCGTCGACGACGCGGGCGAGCCGGTGGCCGGCGTTCTCGTGCGCGTCGAAGGGCTCGTCGACGACGGTTCGCGCTTCGTCTCGCTCGACGCGAAGGGGGGCGCGACGGGAGCGGACGGACGCTTCGAGGTCGCGGGCGTCGCCGGCGACGGCGGCGAGGCGACCGTCGAGCCGCCCGACGGCTGGCTCGCGCCGTTCGCGCAGCACGTGCGGCCGGGACAGAGCGACGTCGAGCTCGTCGTGCAGCGGCTGCCGGCGTCGACCGCGCGCGCGGTCGTGAAGGTGCGCGACGCGACGAGCGGCGAGGCGGTCACGCCGGCGCGCGCCTACGCGTGGCCGCGGTCGACGGAGGTCCGCTCGCGGCCGGGCGCCACGATCGGCGACGGCGAGATCACGGTCGAGCAGCTCTTCCCCGGCGATTGGGACCTGCGCGTCGAGCTGGGCGACGGGCGCAGGGCGCTGCTGCCGTTCCGCGTCACGACGCTCGACGAGCAGCTCGCGCTCGAGCTGCGCGTCGGCAGCGAGGCGATCGTCGAGGGGCAGCTCCTCTTCGAGGGGAAGCCCCTGCGACCGAAGGGGGACGAGCGCTGGTGGATCTGGGCGAGGGCGGCGACGAACGACAACGACGACGCCGGCCACGCGCTCGACGCCGAAGGTCGACCCGTCAGCGGACTGACCGGCAGCGTCGCGGTCGCCGACGAGGAGGGGCGCTTCGTCATGGCGCGGCTGCTGCCCGGCGTCGCGATCCGCTTCGCGATCGAGGGCGAGCAGCAACGCGCGTCCGCGACCGTCGTGCTGCAGCCGGGCGAGCGGCGGAAGCTGTCGCTCGAGCTCGTGCCGAGCGCCACCGTCGAGTGGCGGATGGGGGAGTCGCTGCCGGCCGGACGGATCGTGCTGGAGCTCGCGCGGGGCGACGAGCCGCTCTGCCGCGAAGAGACGCGCGCGGTCGACGCCGTCGGCAGCCTGCTCGGCCGCTCGTCACGCCCCGCCGGCCTCCTCCGCTGGCGCGCCACCTGGACCGCCTCCCGCGGCCTCCCGCCCGAACAGCGCGTCGCCACCGGCACCCTCGATCTCGCCGCCGGCGCCACCGCGACGATCGACGTCACCGGCTTCCGCTGATCCGTTCCAGGTGTGAAACGGCGGACAGACTGCCGCCGCCCGCCCGCAGCGGGTCTGAATCCGCCGTCACCGATTCCTGCTGTTTCGTTCCTGGACTGAAACAGCAGCGAAACCGGCCAACTTGACGCGGCTGTCGATCTGGTGGCTCAGCGCTTCTCGACGACGCAGAAGAGTTCGGCGCCGAGCTCGAAGGTGGTGGACCGCCAGCGTTGGGCTGCGAGCAGCCCGCTGCAGAACGCGGCGTAGTGGGCGGCCATCCCTTTGGCGCGCGCGCCGAGCGAGCGGGTGGGAAAGGAGAGGACGGCGGCGCGGACGTCGAGCCGCTCGAGCAGGCGGGCCGACCGGCCGGGCTGCTGCCGCTCGAGCGTCGGCAGGAGCTTGAAGAGGAGCGCGACGTCGGCGGCGGGGAGCGGCGCGTCGTCGGCGACGAGGTCGACGGCAGCGACGCTGCCGGCCTGGCCGAGCCGCGCGAAGTAGCGCTCGACGAGCGCGAGCATCCGGCGATCGACGTCGCGCGCGTGGTAGGGCGCGTCGCGCGGCAGCCCGAGCCACGGCAGCGCGAAGGGGTGGAGGCCGCAGCCGAGATCGAGCACGCTGCGCGGCGTTCCGAGCCGCGCGCGCAGCTCGGCCGCGAGCGGCTCGATCGTCGCCAGCCGCTCGCGGGTCGACGCGTGGCACGCGAGCACCGCGCGCGCGAGCGTCCGCTCGTTCGCCTCCGTCGTGAACGCGCGCTCGGCCGCGGCGAGCTCGCGCTCCTGCACGAACGCCGAGTGGAGCTGGTGGAGCGCCCGCTTCGCCCGCTTGAGCGCGTCGGCCGGCTTCCGCTCGATCGCGCACGCCTCGCGCCAGACGCGGTCGAGCAGCTCCGGCGCGAGATCGCGGTACTTGCGGCCGAAGTCGGGGAGGCCGCTGTCGCTGCCGCTCACGCCGCCTTCGCTTGCGCCTACGTCGCTCACGTCGTCGCCGCCGCCGCTCGCGCCGCCTGCAGCTCGCGCATCAGCCGTCCGTAGAACGACAGGTTGTGCAGCGACGCGAGGCGCAGCACCAGCGGATCCTTCACCTGCCAGAGATGGTGGAGGTAGCCGCGCGAGTGGCGCGTGCAGGTGGGACAGGGGCAGCCCGGCTCGATCGGCTCGTCGGCGACCGCGTGCTTCTGGTCGCCGAGGTAGAGGTGGTCCCACCAGCGCGCGTCGCCCGGCAGCAGCTTCGGCGCCGGCGCGCCGCGCTTCACGTAGAGCCGGCCGTGGCGCCCGTCGCGCGTTGGCAGCACGCAGTCGAAGAGCGAGTAGCCGAGCTGCTCGGCCGCGACGAGGTTCTCCGGCTTCCCGATCCCGAGTCCCCACAGCGGCGCGGCGCCTTTCGTCGCGTCGCGCACGAGTTGCGCGACGAGCGCGACGCTCTCGACCAGCCCGCCGTCGTCGCGCACCGGCCAGCCGCCGAACGCGTAGCCGTCGAAGCCGATCTCGAAGAGGCGCGCCGCGCACTCGCGCCGCAGCGCCGGATCGTCGCCGCCCTGGATCACGGCGAGCAGCGGCCGGCGCACGCCGCTCTCCTCCGCGACGCGATCGCGCGTCGTCTTGCACTCCTCGGCCCAGCGCACCGTGTGGTCGACGCTGATTCGCTGCGCGTCGGCCGACTCCTCGGGCCGCGTGCAGTGGTCGAGGCAGACCAGCAGGTCGGCGCCGAGCTTCGCCTGCCAGCGCACGCACTTCTCGGGCGTCAGCAGCTCGCTCTCGCCGCCTTTCGGGCGCCAGCGGATCCCCTTGTTCGACGCGCTGCCGTCGAGCGCGCCGCTCGCCAGAAGCGACAGCACCTGGAAGCCGCCCGAGTCGGAGAGGACCGGCCCGTCGAAGCCCATGAAGCGGTGGATCCCGCCGAGCTTCTCGACGGCTCGTGCGCCCGGTTCCTTCGAGAGGTGCCACGTGTTGACGCAGAGCGCGTCGATGCCGACCGCGCGCAGCTCCGCCGCGTCGACCGCGCGCACCGCGCCGCGCGTCGCGTCGGGCAGGAACGCCGGCAACGCGAGCGGGCCGTGCGGAGTGGGCAGCGAGGTCATGCGTGGGCAATGTAGCGGCGCAGGAGATCGGCGTGCGACGACGGATGACGATTCGGCATGCGGCCGTGCTGCTGGGGATCGTGGTCGTCGCGGCCCTGGTCACGATCGAGTTCCAGCGGTGGGAGCAGCAGCACGAGGAGCGGCGCCGGGCACTGGAGCAGGCGCAGCGGGTCGAGGAGGCGCAGGCAAAGCAGGAGCGGAAGAGCGGCGACGCGGCATCGCCGCTCGATGAGGAACGACCTCCCGCCGTCGCGCCGCCGGCAGCGATCGAGCCTCCGCTCGAGCGCCCCGACACCGTGCGCCGCGTCGATGACGCTCACGAGCTGCAGCAGCGGATCGTCGCGCTCGAAGCGGAGCTCGCGCGGCTGCGCGCCGAGCTCTCCGAGATGCGCGCCGACCTGCGAGCCGGCGACGCGCGGCGACGGCGGATCGGCGACCATCTCGCGGCGAACGAGCTGCTCCATCGCGAACTCTGGCGCGACCTCTTCGAAGCGGTCCTCGACGGCGAGGCCGTGACGAAGGACCCGACGCGCGTCTTCGCTCCGCTCCTCGCGCTGGCGGAGGCGACCGGGTTGGGGAATGCGGAGCGCGTCGACGAGGGCCGACGCATCGCTCCTGAGCCGAAGGCGCCGGAGTGCGAGCTGAGCCTCTCGCGCTCGTGGGGCGATTGGCAGGAAGGGAAAGGCGAGTCGGCGCGCCGGCTCTCGATGGAGGGAAGGGAGATCCACGCGCGGCTCGACCTTCGCGAACGACCGACAGGCTGGACCGGCGAGACGCTCTCGCTTTCGGTCAGCATCTCCGTGCAGCGGCGCAGCGACGGCGCACTCGATTTCGAACTCGACATCGACGGCCCGAGCTCGCTCGGTGGCCGCGACTCGGAGTTCAATCTCAGCTTCGAAGCCGATGGCACGGGGTCCGTCTCGCGACGGCCTTGGGGCGGCGACTCCGACGCCCGCGATTTCGCGCCAGGCGAGTTCCACGAGCTGCGAGTGCGGATCCTCGAGCTCTACGACAAGCTCTCGGCCCTGCTCGGCTGATGGGCCTCCGCCGCGTCATCACGACGCATCGGCGACGGCAGGATCGCGTCAACTTGGCCGGTTTCGCTGCTGTTTCGGTCCAGGACCGAAACGGCAGGATTCGGTGACGCGGGCGCGGCGGCTCGTCGGGCTGCCTGCGCGTCTTGCTACCGCCCCATCCCCTTCAGCACGTCGTCCGCGATCGCCAGCATGTTGTCGAGCTCGACCATGGTGTGGTCGCCGAAGTGGCCGACGCGGAAGGCGTGGCCCTTGAGCTTGCCGTAGCCGTGCGAGAGCTCGTGGCCGCGGGCGATCATCCGGGCGATGAAGGTGGCGATGTCGAAGCCCTTGGTGGCGCGGTTCGCCGTGGTGGGGGAGCGGTATTTCTCGGCGACGAACGGCGGGAAGCCCTTCGCGTCGGCCCAGCGGTGGAAGCGCTCGGCCATGGCGCGGTGGCGGGCGAAACGCGCCTCGAGCCCTTCGCGCTCGATGGCGGAGAGCTGCTCGTCGAGCGCGTAGAAGAGGTTCACGGCCGGCGTCGCGGGCGTCTGGTGGAGGCTGTCCCAGTCGTCGGCGAGGTGGACGAAGTCCATGTAGTAGCCGCGTCCGGCGACCGTCCTCGCCTTCGCGAGGAAGCGGTCCGAGAGCGCGACGACGGCGATGCCGGGCGGCAGCGCGAGGCACTTCTGCGACGAGGCGAGCGCGACGTCGACGCCCTGCGCGTCGAACTCGAAGGGCGCGCCGCCGAGCGTGCTGACGACGTCGATGAAGAGCAGCGCGTCGGGTTGCGCGCGGCGGATCGCGGCGATCACGGCGGGCACGTCGCTGAACGCGCCGGTCGACGTCTCGTTGCTGACGAAGCCGACCGCCTCGACCGGCCCCGCCTTGCGCAACTGCTCCTCGATCCGCTGCGGGTCGAGCCCCTCGCCCCACTCGAACGCGACCTTCACCGTCTCGCGTCCGCTGCTCTCGCCCGTCCGCGCCCATCCCTCGGCGAAGCTGCCGTTCGTCACGCACGCCCAGCGCTTCACGACGCCGCAGCGCACCGCGCCTTCCCACGCGGCGCTGCCCGACGCGGTGATCGTGAGCACGTGCTGCTTCGTCTTGAAGAGGCGCCGCAGCTTCGGGTCGATCGACTTCACCAGCTCGGTCATCACGGTCGTGCGATGGCCGACGGTCGGCCGCGCGCACGCCGCGAGGATCTCGGGCCTGACGTAGGTCGGCCCGGGGATCCACATCCGCGGCGGGAACTCGCCAGGAAAGCTCATCGTCGTCGTCCGTCCGGTCTCGAAGGGCGCGGGAGTCTATACCTCTGCGCCCATGACCGCGCCCATCACGCTCGAGCCCGACAAGGTCCTCGCCACGGTCGAGGCGTTGCGCCACCGGATCGAGGAGCGCTTCCCCGGCTCGGGGCTCGCCGGCATCGCGGGCCACCTCGCGCGCTCGGCGGCCGGCGCCGTGACGCGCGCGGAGGCGATCCGCCGCCCGCTGCTGAAGGTCCGCGTCGCGAGCGTGCTGCTGCTCGCCGCGATGGCCGCGCTCCTCGTCTTCGCGGCGACGCACGCGCGCCCGCCGCCGGGCACCTTCGAGGCGCTCGACCTGATCCAGGGCGTCGAGGCGACGCTCTCGGCGCTGGCGCTGCTGGGCGTCACGGTCCTCTTCGTGATGACGCTCGAGTCGCGCTCGAAGCGGCGCCGCGCGCTCGAGGCGCTGCACGAGCTGCGCGTCCTCGCCCACGTCATCGACATGCACCAGCTCACGAAGGATCCCGAGCGGCTGCAGCAGGACTTCGAGCCGACCGCGTCGTCGCCCGAGGTCGCGCTGACGCCCTTCCTGCTCGGTCGCTACCTCAACTACTGCGGCGACCTGCTCGCGCTGGTGGGCAAGGTCGCGGCCTACTACCTCGGCAACGTGCAGGACGAGGTGGTGCTGGCCGCGGTGAACGAGATCGAGGACCTCGCCAACGGCCTGTCGCGCAAGATCTGGCAGAAGCTGATGCTGCTCGACCAGATGATCCACGGCGCCGGGCCGCAGCCGCCCGCCGTCGCGCCGCGCCCGCCGCCGTCGCCGAAGTAGCGGGCGCTACTTCGCGCGCGCCTTCGCGATCCACGACAGCGCCGCGCGCGTCCGTGTCGCGATGCTCGCCTCGTCGCGCTCGGCCAGCAGCAGCGGCTCCGCCAGCGCCGGCCCCATGCCGAGCGCGCACGCGCCCGCCGCGATCCAGCGCGTGACGGTCGCCTCGTCGTAGGGCACCGCGTTGCCGGTCGGCATCACGCGGCTCCACGGCTGCGGGCCGCGCAGCGAGCGCAGGAACTCGGGCCCGTCGAGCGCCGACGCGGGGAAGAGCTTCACCACCTCCGCGCCGAGCTCCTCGGCGCGGCCGATCTCGGTCACGCTGCCGCAGCCGGGGATCCACGCGACCTTGCGGCGATGGCAGAGGCGCGCCACTTCCTCGACGAGGCCGGGCCCGACGACGAAGTCGGCGCCCTGCGCGAGGTAGAGCGCCGCCGTCGGCGCGTCGCCGATCGAGCCGACGCCGACGATCGCGTCGGGCCGCTCGCGCCGCAGCCGCGGGACGACGGCGCGCCACGTCTCCCACGCCGCGTCGCCGCGATGGAGCAGCTCGACGAGGCGCGCGCCGCCGGCCAGCAGCCCGCGCGCGCCGGCCAGCGTCGCGTCGGCGTCGTCGGCCGGCAGCGTGGCGACGAGGCCGCTCGAGAGCAGCAGGTTCCAGACGTCGAGGCGGGAGTGGGCAGCCATGGGGCGGCGAGCGTAGCGGCTGCTCGTCGCGCGGCGGAGACGGAGCCGGGGCGCGCGCCTCGCGACGCGCGCCCCGGCCCATTCATCCAGCGAATCCGCTCAGTACGTCAGCGCGCCCGCCGCGTTCACGAGCCCGTTGCCGAACTTCGTGTCGTAGCCGGACGTCCCGAGATCCTTCGCCTTCGTCTCGAGCGCGGCGCGGACCTGCGTGTTGGTGTAGGCCGGCTTGTTCGACTTCACCAGCGCGGCCGCCGCGACGGCGTGCGGCGTCGCCATCGAGGTGCCCTCGAAGAAGTAGTAACCCCAGCTCGTCGGCGACGCGCCGAAGGTCTGCTGGAGGATGCCGTCGCCGTAGCCGTCGTGGTTCTGGTCGACCGCGACCGAGCCGCCCGGCGCCACGACGTCGATGCCGGTGCCCCAGTTCGAGTAGCTGCAGCGCGCGCCGTCGAAGCGCGTCGCGCCGACCGCGATCGTGTTGGCGTAGCGCGCCGGATAGTCGAGGCCGTTCTTGCCGCCGTTGCCTGTCGCCGCGCAGACGACGCAGCCCTTCGTGACCCAGGCGTAGTCGATGGCGCTCTGCAGCGTCGAGCTGCCGCTGCGCGAGCCGAGGCTCAGGTTGATCACGAACGCGCCGTTGTTCGCGGCGAAGCGGAGGCCGTCGGCGATCCAGCTGTGGTAGCCGGAGCCCGCCGCGTCGAGCACCTTCACCGGCATCACGCTGCACGCGCGCGCGAGGCCGGCGCAGCCCAGCGCGTTGTTCGTCGTCTGCGCGATCGTGCCGCAGACGTGGGTGCCGTGGCTGTTGTCGTCGTTCGGGTGCGAGTCGTTGTTCACGTAGTCCCAGCCGGCGACGAAGGTCGTGCCGGCGAGGTCGGGCGCCTGCGCGAAGGCGCCGAAGTTCTCGTACGCGACGCCGGTGTCGACGATCGCGACCGTGACGCCCGCGCCGACCGTCGTGTTCCACGCGGCGTCGCCCTGCACGCCGAAGTTCGAGACGTAGCCGTTCGACGTCTGGCCCCAGTTGAAGAAGTTCCACTGGTAGGGGTTGTAGTAGGTGTCGTTCGGCGCGCCGGCCATCCACGCGACGTAGTCGGGCTCGGCGTAGGCGACCTCGCTCAGGCCGGACAGGTAGCCGACCCACTGCAGCACGCTGCCGGCCGGCACGTTCACCACGTCGAACGCGCCGTCGACTCCGCGATAGGAGAAGCGGCCGCCCATCGGGCCGACGAGCGCGTCGACCTGGATCGGGTCGAGCTCGACGTTCCACTTCACCAGCACGCGATCGGGCGCGAACGCCGGCGCATCCTCCGGCGGCACGAAAGCCGGTCGCACCGCGAACCGTTCGACGCGCGCCTCCTGCGCGCCCCACGCGATGGCGCTCGCCGCGGCGAGCAGACCGAGCACGAAGTTGCGACGTTGCATGCGGACCATCTCCCTGCTCCTTCCCGAGTTCGTGGTAATGCGCCGCTTCCCGACGGCGTGCCGCTGGAATCTAGCGCGTCGCGGCGGCGCCGCACCAGAGGAGCGCCCGGGCGGCCGGGAGGCGCAGCGCGACCGCGGCGCCCGGCGCGAGCGAAGCGGAAAGATCGTCGCTGCCGGCGCCCGCCGGCGCGATCGAGAGGCGCAGCGACTGGCCGAGGCAGCGGAGCGCGACGATGCGCGCCGGTCCCGTCTCCTCGATCCACTCGACTTGCGCGTCGTGCGCGCCCGCGCTGCCGCGGGCCACGAGCTCGAGATGCTCCGGCCGCAGCCCCAGCAGCGCGCGCGTCGCGTCGCGGAGCGCGCGCGCGCGCGGCTCGTCGGCGGAGAGCAGCGGCGTGCCGTCGTGCGCGCACCACTGCTCGCCGCGGCGCGCGAGCTCGATCAGGTTGATCGCCGGCTGGCCGAGCTGGCGCGCGACCGCGGCCGTCGCGGGCGCGAGGTAGATCTCGCGCGGCGGCCCCGCCTGCAGCACGCGGCCGCGCGACAGCACGACCACGCGGTCGGCCATCGAGAGCGCCTCGGCCTGGTCGTGCGTCACGTAGACGACGGGCGCGCCGAGCTGCCGGAAGAGGCGCGCGAGCTCGACGCGCAGCGCCTCGCGCAGCTTCGCGTCGAGGTTGGTCAGCGGCTCGTCGAGCAGGAAGAGGCGCGGGCGCCGGACGATCGCGCGGCCGATGGCGACGCGCTGCATCTCGCCGCCCGAGAGGTGCTTCGCGGGACGGTCGAGCAGCCGCGCGATGCGCAGCAGCGCGGCCGCCTCGTCGACGCGCCGCGCGATCTCGGCCGCGGCCAGCGCGCGGCCGGGCGCGCGCAGCGGGAAGGCGAGGTTCTCGCGCACCGTGAGGTGGGGGTAGAGCGAGAAGTTCTGGAAGACGAGCGCGACGTCGCGGTCGGCGGGCGGCAACGCGGTCGCGTCGCGGCCCGCGAGCTCGACGCGGCCGGCGTCGGGCGTCTCGAGGCCGGCGATCACGCGCAGCAGCGTCGTCTTGCCCGCGCCCGTCGCGCCGAGCACGACGAGGTGCTCGCCTGCGGCGACCTCGAGCGCGACGTCGTCGAGCGCGGCGATCGCGTCCGGGCCGCGGCCGAAGCGCTTCGTGACGCCGGCGAGCCGCAGCGCGGGCGGGGCGGTCGGAGCGTCGCTCATCGCAGGCGCGCTCCGCCGGCGGGATCGAAGAGGCGGACGTGCGCCGCGTCGAAGGCGAGCGCGACGGTCGCGCCGGCGGCCGCGTGGTCGTCGGGGCCGACGCGCGCGACGAGCGGCCCGCACGCGGTCTGCACGTGGAGGCAGCGGGCGGAGCCGAGGTATTCGGAGAGGACCACCTCGCCGCGCAGCGGGCCGCGCGGATCGAGGCGGACGAACTCGGGCCGCACGCCGAGCGTCGCCGCTCCCTCGCGCGGGGGCGTCGCGGAGCCGCGCGGCGCGGGCAACGGCAGCTCGACGCCGCCCTCCTTCGTGGCGAAGCGGAGCGCGCCGTCGCGCCGCACGATCGCGCCGTCGAGGAAGTTCATGCCGGGGCTGCCGACGAAGTGGGCGACGAAGAGCGACGCCGGCTCGTCGTAGACCGCCATCGGCGGGCCGACCTGCTCGATGCGGCCGTCGTTCATCACGACGATCCGGTCGGCGAGGCGCATCGCCTCCTCCTGGTCGTGCGTCACGTAGACCGTCGTGACCTTCGCGTCCTGCTGCTGCGCGCGCAGGAAGTCGCACATCGCGAGGCGGCGGTCGGCGTCGAGCGTGCCGAGCGGCTCGTCCATCAGCCAGATCTTCGGACGGCGGATCATCGCGCGGCCGAGCGCGACGCGCTGCTGGTCGCCGCCCGAGAGCTCGCGCGGCCGGCGCGGCAGCAGCGGCGCGAGGTCGAGACGCGCGGCGAGCTCGGCGACCGCGGCGTCGCGGCGCGCGCGCGGCGTGCCGCTGCACGCGAGCGGGAAGGCGAGGTTCTCGGCGACCGTGAGGTGGGGGTAGAGGGCGTAGAACTGGAAGACGAAGCCGACGTCGCGCTGCGACGGGCGCTGCTGCGAGACGTCGTCGCCGGCGAGGCGGATCGCGCCGCCGGTGGGGAGCTCGAGGCCGGCCGTCATGCGCAGCGTCGTCGTCTTGCCGCAGCCGCTCGGGCCGAGCAGCACGACGAACTCGCCCTGCTCCGCCGCGAAGTCGATCCCCTTCACCGCGCGCGTGCCGTCGGGGTAGGTCTTCTCCAGCCGCTCGAGCTCGAGCCACGCGCTCATCGCGTCGCTCCCGGACGGAGGTGGCTCGCCACGATCTGCGCCACCGTCCCGCCGAGCGTCACGAAGAACCCGACCCGCAGCCCGCCGTCCCACCACGGCTGCAGCATCAACGCCAGCCCGAGCGCCATCCCCCACAGCGTCGCTGCATCGAAGCTGCCGTTTCGTTCCTGGACTGAAACAGCAGCATTTTCGGCCGTCTTGTCGTGGTCGGCGCGGCCGTCACCGGCCATTTCGCCGCGGGGTGCGTCGGGCTGGCTCTGTTCGCGGCCGTTCACTGCTTGATCGTCCCGAACGTCATGCCGCGCAGCAGGTGGCGGCGGACGAGGAAGGTGAAGAGGACGATCGGCGCGACGAAGAGCAGCGCGCCCGCCGCGACCTGCGGCCACGGCATCCCCTCGAGGTTCCCCTGCAGCCCGGCGAAGTAGGCCGGCACCGTCAGCGCGCCCGAGCTGTTGAGCGTCATCGCGAAGCCGTACTCGTTCCACGCCGAGATGAGGCAGAAGACGCCGGTCACCGCCATCCCGGTGCGCGCCTGCGGCAGGATCACTCGCACGAACGCCTGCAGCCGCGAGTAGCCGTCGACCAGCGCCGCCTCCTCGAACGCGCGCGGGATCTCGTCGATGAACCCCTTCATCAGCCACACCGCGAGCGAGAGGTTGAACGCCGTGTAGAGCAGCACCAGCCCCGCATGCGTGCCCAGCAGCCCGAGCTCGCGGTACATGATCAGCACCGGGATCACGACGGCCAGCGCCGGCATGAAGCGCGTCGACAGGATGAAGAAGAGCCAGTCCTTGCTGCCGGCGATCCGGAAGCGGCTGAAGCCGTACGCCGCCAGCGTCCCGAGCGAGACCGACAGCAGCGTCGAGACCAGCCCGATCACGAGGCTGTTGCCGAGGTGCTCGAAGAAGCTGTGCTGCGCGCCGGTCGCGGGCGTGCCGAGCTTCGCGTACGCCTCGGTCGTGACGCCGAACGTGACGCGCGCATCGTCGCTCGCCGCGGCCGCGTCGTCGCCGCGCGCCAGCACCGGCACGAAGCGCGGATGGAGGCTGATCGCGTCGGGCCGCGCCTTCAGCGACGTGAGCCCCATCCAGAGCAGCGGCAGCGTCGCCAGCACGAAGTAGCCGGCGACGACCAGGCGCGAGAGCCACCTCATGCCGGCCGCTCCTTCAACCGCTCCATGTAGCGGGTGAAGACGGTCGCCAGCGCGATGACGGCGACCAGCACCACGCAGCCGAAGCTCGCGCCGAGGCCCACCTTCCCGTCGCGGAAGACCACCTGGTAGAGCAGCGTCGAGAGCGTCTGCGTCTTCGGGTCGTTCGGCCCCGTGATCGCCATCACGAGGTCGAACTGCTTCAGCGCGTCGGTCGCGCGCAGCAGCACGGCGAGCCCCAGCAGCGGCGCGCAGAGCGGCAGCGTGATCCGGCGGAACACCGTCCACCGCGACGCGCGATCGATCTCCGCCGCCTCGTAGAGCGACTTCGGGATCGCGTTCAGGGCCGCCAGCGCGATCAGCAGCATGAACGGCGTCCACATCCAGAGGTCGACCAGCAGCAGCGACGTGAACTTCCAGTCGCGGTCGGTCGTCCACTGCGGCGGCGTGATCCCGAGCGTGGCGAGCGCCTGGTTCAGGATCCCGTAGTTGCCGTTGAGGATCAGGTTCCAGAAGAGGCCGACGACGGCGGGCGAGAGCATCATCGGGACGAGCAGCATCGTCAGCAGCGCGCTCTTCCCCTTGAAGTCGCGCTGCAGCGCCAGCGCCAGCGCGAAGCCGAGCAGCAGCTCGAGCGCCACCGCGAGGCCGACGAAGCGCGCGGTGAGGCGGATCGCCTCGCCGAACTTCTCGTCGGCGAAGACGCGCGCGTAGTTGGCGCCGCCGACGAAGGGCGTCGCGCCGCCGGTCAGGTCGACCGACCGGAAGCCGAGCACGACGTTCCAGACCAGCGGGAAGAGGTTGAACGCCAGCAGGAAGCAGAGCGTCGGCCCGACGAACGACCACTTGAGGAGGGTGGTGCCGCGTTCCTGCATGGGGCGCGGCATCATGCGCCGCCGCGGCGGGCTCGCCAAGCGGCCGGGACGCGACGGTCGCGCGCCTCCGCGCGATACCCTCGTCGCCCCGACGGTCCCGCGGCGAGGAGGGCGAGGCGATGGTGGCACGACTCGGATGGGCGGCGCTCTCCCTGGCCGCGCTCGCCGCCGGCTGCTCGATGCCCGCCATGCCGAAGCTGCCGAAGGACGCCGCCTTCGGGATCCAGACGCAGTACTGGTTCGCCGAGACCAACGGCCACGTCGCCGTCGACGCCGGCAGCGTCCCGAACACCTCGACCAACGCCGGTCTCGAGCACCGCCTCGGCATCGCCGACGACCAGCAGATCCTCTGGGCCGGCTGGCTCGACTTCGGCGACCACCGGATCGGCGTCGAGTACCTGCCGCTCTCGTTCAGCGACGACGACACCACCAGCCGCAACTTCCGCTTCCAGGGCACGCCCTTCCCGGCCGGCGACCGGATCGCGACCGACATGGAGCTCGAGACGTGGGTCCTCAAGTGGGACTACGCCGTCGAGAAGCAGAAACGGAGCGCCGACGCCTTCCGCGTCGGGCTCGGCGCGTGGTGGTGGAACTTCGACACGCACGTGCAGGGCAAGCTCAGCGGCGGCAACGAGAAGCGGGAGTTCAGCCACATCTATCCCGGCGTCCACACGCAAGTCACGATGGAGCTCGGCAAGGACGCGGTGCTCGACCTCTCCGGCGCGGTGGCCGGCACCAGCCCCAACCGCCGCCTCTTCGACTGGAGCGCGAACGTCGCCTACCCCATCTCCGACTACTTCCTCGTCGGCGGCGGCTACCGCTGGATGATCTGGGACTTCAACGAGACCAACAACGACGGCGACTTCGACTTCAAGGGCCCGTTCGGGTCGGTGACCATCCGGTTCTGAGGGGAGGAAGCGAACCAGCCGCAGCTTCGAAGCGGGTTCGAATCTGCGGTCCGCTGCGCCCGTGCTGCGGGTCTGCCATCGACGACGGGCGTGACGGTTGGCAGCCTCATGCCCAATCACGACGCGAGTCGTCTTCGTCGATCGAACGGCCGTTCGCTGAGAGCGCGATGGCTGCCCTGCCCCTCCTGTTCGCCGGCTTCGTCTGCTGCCTGCAGGAACGGGCAGCAGTCGAGCCACCTCCTCCGCGCGGCTTGGCCGTGCGAGTCGTCGACGAGCGCGGCGCGCCGGTCGTGCGCGCGCGCGTGACGGTCGTGCAACCGATCGCAGGCAGCGCATGGATCGACGACGAGCCGCTCGCCGAACTGCTCCGGCGCGGCAAGTCGTGGTGGACGGGCGACGACGGCGTCGCGTCGGTCGAGGTCGCCCGTGCGGACGTGCGGATCGTGGCGCAGTCGCCCGACGCGATGCGATGGGGCTTCGCGCGCGCGACGGCGCGCGGCGGCGCGCCCATCGAGCTGGCGGTCCGGCTCGAGCCGGAGCTGCCGATCGAAGTCGTCGATGCGCAGGGCGCGCCTGCAGCGGGCATCGAGCTTCGCGTCGAGGCGAGCAGCGACGCTTCCTGGAATTACGACTTGATCGACCCGCACGCACCAGTGCCGAGCTTCGCTTTCCGCAGCGGTCACGACGGCCGCGCCACGCTCCGCGCGGGCGACCGCTTTGCGCTGGCGGCGCTGGCGGGACTCGAGGACGCGACTTGGGGCGCGTCGCGGATGCGCGTCCTCGCCGCGACGCTCGATGCCGAGGCCGAGCGGGTCGCCGATGCAGCCGGGGCCGAGCGGCTGCGGGTGACGCTGCCCGAGACGTGCCGAATCGAAGTCGAGTTGCACGATCGCGAGGGGAGGATCCCGGCGATCGACGTCGTCGGCGAGGCGACGATTGAGCCATCGAACATGGCTCGAATCCAAGGCGGTCACGGTGCGGTCTACGTGGTCGGCGAGCGGTCGTCGTCGCGCACCGTTCGCCTCCGGTTCGTCGCCGGTCGCGCCTCGATCGCTCGCGTCGCCGTCGGCGCCGGGGTTTCCGTGGAGGTCTCGACGGGCACGCGTCATTGGAGGTCGTCGCCGCGACACGACTTCGACGGGAGCACCGCCGGCGTCGCGCGCCTCGTCGTACGCGAGGAGCCGCCGCGCGCCGCGACGTCGCTGCGCCTCGTCGACGAGAGCGGCGCGCCCCTGGCCGCGCGCCCGGTCGAGGTGCGACTCGATTGCGACGGCGGCGAAACCGGGTCCTACCTGGTCGACAGCGACGGCGACGGCCGCCTGCTCCTGCTGCACGAGACGATCGACGGCAAGCTCCGCGACCGCCGCCCGCTCCTCCAGCGGATCGAGTTCCGGATCGACGACGAGCCGGCCACGTTGCGCCACGGCATCGTGCCGGTCGACCGTCTCCGCGATGGAGCCGATCTCGGCGACGTCGTCCTCGCGAGCCGCTCGCGCCCCGTGGCCATCGCGGGTCGCGTCGTCGATGAGCGCGGCCGGCCGCTCGAAGGGATCACGCTCACGGCCGAGGTGCGCGGCTGGTTCGCGCTCGAGCGCGGACGCGCGAAGGTCACGGGTGCCGACGGCGCGTTCGCGTTCCACGGCTGGCTCGAGCCCGGCACGATCGTGACGCTCGACCTGAGCGAGCCGGAGTTCGGCACGCGCTGCTCCGGCGAGCTGCCCGCCGGCACGTTCGACGCGCGCGTCGATCTCCTTCGCTTCGGCGCGATCTCCGGCTCGCTGCGCCTCGACCCCGGCATCGCGCCCGCCGACCTCCGGGTCGCCATCGCGGAAGAGGCGACGCAACCCGTCGCGTCGCGCGGGCTCGCCCACTTCGCGATCGGCGCGCTGCCGCCGGGACGTCACGCCGTCGAGGTGTGGCACTACGGCGCGCTGGGCCCCGAGCGGCTCGCCGAGATCGCCGACGTCGAAGTGCCCTCCGCCGCGATCGCGCGCGACGAGCGGCTCGAGGAGATCGACCTGCGCGGCTTGCTCTCGATCACGACCTTCCGCGTCGTCGGCCCCACCGGCGAACCGATCGCGCGCGCGACGCTCCAGTTCGACGAGTCTGCGGCGCGCGCGTCGGAGACGGAGCCCGACGAGAGCCGCGCCGACGGCGGCTGCTGCACGATCGCCACCGTGCGCGCCCTGCCCGAGGTGACCGTGCGCGCGCCCGGCTTCCGGACGCGCCGCGTGACGCCGACGCGGGGCGAGAACGTGGTCGATCTCGCGCCCGCGCTGCCGTACTCGATCCGCTTCGATCCGAAAGAGCTCCCGCGCGACGAGGCGTGGCGGATCGACGTCGACCCATCGCACGAGGAGATCGACGAGGAGCTCGCTGTTGCTCCCACCGAAGGCGCCGCGTCGCGACCGTGGTTCGAACGCGGCCTCTTCCGTCCCGACGAGGAGTTGCGCCTCCTCGCCAGCGCACCCGGCCGCGCGCAGATCGACGTCCACGTGATGCGCCTCGATCCCGCCTCGCAGCGCTGGAGCTGCCTCTGCTGCGCGACGCGATCGATCACGCTCCCCGATCGGCGCGACGCGCCGCCCTTCGTGCTCGCGCTGAGCGCCGCGGAACTCGACGAACTGCGCGCGGCGCTGCACGAGGCGAAGGCGGCCGAGGAGCCGGCGAGGAAGGCGGAGGTGACGACGGCGCCCGTCGACGCCGAAGGAGACGGCGACAACCGCTAGCCCCTCCGCCCGTCCGCGCCGCTAGCCTCTCCCGCCCTCATGTCCCTGATCCAGCTCACGAACGTCTCGAAGGCCTACGACTTCAAGGCCGTCCTGAAGGGCGCCGACCTCACGCTCAACGAGGGCGAGCGCGTCGGCCTGCTCGGGCGCAACGGCGCGGGGAAGACGACGCTGCTGCGGATCATCGCGGGGCTCGAGGCGCCCGACACGGGCGAGCGGGCGGCGAAGAAGGAGCTGAAGCTCGGCTATCTCGAGCAGGCGCCGCCGCTCGATCCGGCGCTGACGGTGCGCGCGGCGGTGAAGCTCGGGCTCGGCGGGCGGGACGAGGTGCTGGCGGCGCTGGAGCAGTTGCACGCGCAGTTCGAGCGGCACGACCTGCCGGAGGCGAAGCTCGAGTCGCTGTTGCGCAAGCAGGCGGAGCTCGAGGAGCGGCTCGAGGCGCTGGGCGGCCACGACGTGGAGCATCGCGTCGAGGAGCTGGTGCGCCATCTCGGGCTGCGCGAGGCCGACGTGCTCTGCGGCTCGCTGTCGGGCGGGGAGAAGCGGCGCGTGGCGCTCGCGCGGCTGCTGATCGGGCGGCCCGACCTGCTGCTGCTCGACGAGCCGACCAACCACCTCGACGCGATCGTGATCGACTGGCTCGAGGATTTCCTGATCGAGTCGCGCGTGCCGCTGCTGCTGGTCACGCACGACCGCTACTTCCTCGAGCGCGTCTGCGACCGCATCGTCGAGCTCGAGCACGGCCGCCTCGTCAGCTACGACGGCAACTACACCTTCTACCTGTGGCAGAAGGGCGAGCGCGAGGCGGCGGCGGCGCAGGCGGAGAGCAACCGGCAGAACCTGCTGCGGCGCGAGACGGCGTGGGCGCGGCGCGGCCCGCCGGCGCGCACGAAGAAGTCGAAGGCGCGCATGCAGCGGTACGAGAAGCTGCTGGGCGACGTGCCCGACGTGCCGCTCGGGACGATGGACATGGCGTTCCGGCCGGGACCGCGGCTGGGCGAGAAGGTGGTGCGGCTCGAGCAGGCGGGCAAGTCGTACGGCGATCGCGTGGTGGTGCCGCGGCTCGACCTCGAGCTCGGGCCGGGCGAGCGGCTCGGCATCGTCGGGCCCAACGGCGCCGGCAAGTCGACGCTGCTGCGGATGCTCTGCGGGCAGCTCGCGCCGGACGTCGGGCGCTTCGTGGTCGGCGAGACGGTGAAGTTCGTGGTGATCGACCAGGCGCGCAGCGACCTCGACCCCGAGAAGACGGTCGTCGAGGAGGTCGGGGCGCAGGAGGGCGGCGTCATCAAGGTCGGCGACGGCCTCGTGCGCGTCGAGAGCTTCCTCGACCGCTTCCTCTTCCCCGGCCCGGCGAAGCGGATGCCCATCAAGCTCCTCTCCGGCGGCGAGCGGAACCGCGTGCTGCTGGCGAAGCTGCTGATCCAGTCGGGCAACGTCGTGCTGCTCGACGAGCCGACGAACGACCTCGACCTCGCGACGCTGCGCGCGCTCGAGGAGGCGCTGATCGCGTTCAACGGCACCGTCGTCGTCGTCAGCCACGACCGCTGGTTCCTCGACCGCGTGGCGACACGCATCGTCCACCTCGACGGCGAAGGGGGCGCCCGCCAGCACGTCGGCGACCTCTCGAGCCTCCTCGACCGGATGGCCGACGAACGCGCCGCCGCAGAATCGAACCCGATTCGAAACGGCGGCAGCGGCGCAACTCCGCGCGGCAATCGCGCGGCTCGCGGGGGGGGTGGGACGCCGTCACCGAGTGGCCCGCAGGATCGAACCCGAACTGAATCGGCGGCACGCGCGTTGGCGCTGCCTAATTCGGAGGCGGCGGCGGCGCCGGCGAAGCGGAAGCGGAGCTGGAAGGAGCAGAAGGAGTTCGACGCGCTGCCGGCGCAGATCGCGGAGGCGGAGGGCGAGGCGGCGGCGCTCGACGCGAAGTTCGCCGACCCGGCGTGGTACGCGCGGCCGCGCGCCGAGGTCGAGCAGGCGCAGGCGCGGCGCGCCGAGCTCGCCGCGACGATCGAGCGGCTCTTCGCCCGCTGGGCGGAGCTCGACGGCTAGCTTGTCGCGACCGTGGCGCACGACCGCACCTTCCGCAAGCTGACGAAGCGCATCCCGGCGCTCGGAGTGCTGCGCCACTACTCGTGGGGCGACTTCCGGGCCGATCTCGTCGGCGGCCTCTCCGTCGCCGCGGTCGCCGTGCCGCAGGCGATGGCCTACGCGCTGATCGCGGGGCTGCCGGCGCAGATCGGCCTCAACACCGCGATCGTGATGACGGCGGTCGGCGCGCTCTTCGACTCGTCGCGCCAGCTCATCAACGGCCCGACCAACGCGATCTCGATCGCGCTGCTCGGCGCGGTCGGCGCGGCGGCGGCTCCGGGCGAGCTCGTCGAGTCGGCGATCCTCCTCGCGCTGCTGATGGGCCTGATCCAGCTCACGATCAGCCTCGCGCGCCTCGGCGACCTCACGCGCTACATCTCCCACTCCGTGATCGTCGGATTCACCGCGGGCGCGAGCGTCCTGCTCGTGCTCGACCAGTTGAAGAACCTCCTCGGCCAGAAGGCGGTCGGCGGCGTCCACGACCACTTCCTCGTCCGCTTCGCGTCGTCGCTCGGCGCGGGCGGACCGGTCCACCTGCCGACGCTCGCGGTCGGCGCCGGGTCGATCGCGCTCGTGCTGCTGCTGCGCGCCGTGAAGCGGCGGCTCGGCTGGCCGCTGCTGCCCGAGTTCCTGATCGTCGTGGTCGCGATGGCCGCGCTGACCGCGTGGTTCCATCTCGACGAGGCGGGCGTGCGCGTCGTCGGCGACATCCCGGCGAGCCTCCCCGAGCCGCGCCTCCCCGTCTTCGACGCGCAGCGCATGCGCGGCCTCTCCTCGAGCGCGCTCGCGATCGCGCTGCTCGGACTGCTCGAGGCGATCTCGATGGCGAAGTCGATCGCCGCCGTCACGCGCCAGAAGCTCGACCTGAACCAGCAGTGCCTCTCCGAGGCGCTCGCCAACGTCGCCGGCAGCTTCTTCTCCTGCATGCCCGGCTCCGGCTCGCTCACCCGCTCCGCGATCAACCAGCAGGCGGGCGCGCGCACGCAATGGGCCGGCGTGATCTCGGCCGCCGCGGTCGCGCTGACCGTCGTCGCGCTCGGCCCCTGCGCCCGCTACATCCCGCGCTCCGCGCTCGCGGCGCTGCTGATCCTCACCGCGGCGCGCATGGTGAACCTCCAGGACCTGCGCTTCCACGTCCGCGCGTCGCGGTTCGACGCGGTGATCGTCGCGGTCACGGCGGTCTCGGCCTTCGCGATCTCGATCGAGTTCTGCGTGCTGATCGGGATGGTGATGTCCTTCCTGCTCGCGGTGCCGCGCGCCGGGAACCTGCTGCTGACCGAGTTCGTCGAGGCCGACGCCGACCACGTCCGCGAGCGGCTGCCCGAGGACGACGCGTCGCCCGCGGTCCTCGTCTTCGGCATCGAGGGCGAGCTCTTCTTCGGCTCGTCGGTGAGCCTCGAGGGGCACATCGACCGGATCGAGCAGCGGGCGACCGACGCGACGAAGGTCGTCGTGCTGCGGATGAAGCGGGCGCGCAATCCCGACGCCGTCGGCATGGCGGCGATCGTCGGGCTCGTCGACCGCCTCGCCGCGCGCGGGGTCCACGTGCTGCTGTGCGGCGTGCGGTCGGAGATGCGCAAGTCGATGGAGCGGTGCGGGCTGCTGGCGCGGATCCCGGCCGACCACCTCTTCCTCGAGCAACCGATCCGGCAGACGAGCACGCAGGCGGCGATGAAGTTCGCGCGCGCGCTGGTGCAGAGGAGAGAGCGATGACGACGTGGACGGCGTGGACGCTCGGGGTCGCGACCGGGATCGCGCTGGCGCTGGCGCCGCAGGTCGCGCCGGCGCCGGCGATGAAGGAGGACGCAGGTCCGCTCGCGCTGCTCGAGCCGCTGACGGCGCACGAGTGGGTCGCCCCGTTCCCGAACGGCAAGCTCACCGACACCCAGCGCTTCGAGTGGATGTACGGCCGCAAGTTCCTGCGCAACCCGCATCAGGTGAAGGACGCGAGCGGGAAGGTCGTCTACGAAGGGGAGACGATCTACGGCTTCGACGCCGCGAAGGGCGCGGTGCGCTGGTGGTACTTCAACGCGACTGGCGGCTTCATCGACGGCACGGTCGGCGAGGAGCCCGACGGGACGCTCCTCTTCGAAGGGGAGAACCACGCCGGCAAGCAGCAGACGGCGAAGGTGCGCACCACGTCGCTCGTCGACGGCGACCGCTGGACCAGCACGACCTGGTTCTGGCGCGACGGCGACTGGAAGCAGGAGCGCGTGCTCGAGTTCGCGCCGAAGGAGTGACGAGCCACGTCGGGCGCGACGACCGCGTCAATCTGGCCGACTTCGCTGCTGTTTCGGTCCTGGACCGAAACGGCAGGTTCCGGTGACGAGGGTCAGCGGGGCGGGGCGTCGGCGGTCGCTTCGCGCGGGCGGAACAGCTCGGCGAGCGTGGTGGCGAGCGTCGTGAGGTCGAACGGCTTCGGCAGCACCGCGGAGATGGGGGAGCCGGGGCTCGAGGCGACGGAGGAGTCGCTGTCGAAGCCCGACATCAGCACGATCGGGAGGTCGGCGCGCAGCGCGCGGGCGCGCGCGGCGAGGTCGAGGCCGCTCATCGCCGGCATCGAGTAGTCGGTGATCACGGCGTCGAAGTCGCTGCGCCGCTGCTCCAGCGCCGCGAGCGCGCGGACCGGATCGGTGAAGACCTCGGCGCGGTAGCCGAGTCGCGGCAGTTGCGAGCGCGCGAGGTCGGCGATCGCGACCTGGTCGTCGACGACGAGCAGGCGCTCGCCGCGGCCGCGCGGCAGCGGCTGCGCGGCGGGATGCTTCGCGACCGGCGGCGCCTGCGCGGCGCGCGGCAGCCAGATGCGGATCGTCGTGCCGAGGCCGGGCGCGCTCTCGATCGCGATCGCTCCGCCGTGGTGCTGCACGATCCCGTGCACGACCGCGAGCCCGAGCCCGACGCCGCGCCCCGCCGGCTTCGTGGTGAAGAAGGGCTCGAAGATGCGCGCCTGCGTCGTCTCGTCCATGCCGCGCCCGTCGTCGCGCACCTCGAGCAGGAGCGCCGCGCCGGCCGCCAGCGGCGGATGGAGCCGCGCCGTCGCGGCGTCGACCGTCGTCTCGCGCGCCGTGACGCGCACGCAGCCGCCGTCGCCGACCGCCTGGAACGCGTTGGTGCAGAGGTTGACCAGCACCTGGAGGAGCTGCGTCGCGTCGCCCATCACCGGCAGCGGCGCGTCCGCGCGCGCGCCCTCGAGGAGCACGCCCTGCGGCCGGATCGCGTTCAGGTAGGAGAGCGCCTCCGCGATCACGTCGCGCAGGTCGAGCGGGACCAGCGGCGGCCGCTCGCCGCGCCCGAAGACCAGCAGCTGCCGCACGACGTCGCGCGCGTGGAGGGTCGCCGCGATCGCCGCCTCGAACTCGGGCCGCCGCGCCAGCTCGTCGGGCGCGCCGTCCTTCAGCAGGTCGAGGTTGCCGAGGATCACGCCGAGGAAGTGGTTGAAGTCGTGCGCGATGCCGCCGGCCACGCGACCGAGCTGCTCGAACCGCCCGACCTGCTCCAGCCGCCGCGCCAGCGCCGCTTCCGCCTGCTCGCTGCGGTAGCGCTCCGCCGACTCGACCGCCAGCGACACGAGATCGCCGACGGCCCGGCAGAAGACCTGCTCCTCCTCGGTCCAGCGCCGCGCCGCGCCGACCTCCTCGAGGCAGAGGATGCCGACGAGCTGCCCGCGCAGCCGGACCGTCGCGTCGAGGATCGACGCGATGCGGTTCGGCACGAGGTAGTTGGCCGAGTACTCGCGCGTCTGCGGATCGGTGAGCGCGTCGTGCGCGACCACCATGCTGCGCTGGTCGAGCCCCGCGAAGTAGGCGGGATAGTCGGCGCGGTGGAGCGTCGGGCCGCGCCCATGGGTGCCGGACGGCAGCTCGAAGAGGTCGACGCAGCGCAGCTCGTCACGCTTCTCGTCGAGCATCCAGACGCCGGTCCGCGCCACGCCGATCGCGCGCCCCGCCGCCTCCGAGATCGCGGCGAAGTCGCCCGCGAGGTCGTCGCCGCGGAAGCGGCGCGAGCGCGCCAGGTCCATCAACGCGGCGAGCTGGCGATCGAGGATCGGTCGCGCGTCGCTGCGTGCCCGGGTCGCGGCGGTCCCGTCGCTGCCCATCTCGCTTCTCCGCGCCGGGAGACTACGCACGGCCCCGCGGAGTCGCTAGCCGCCGAAGGCGCAGCGCTCGTCGATCGAACGGGAAGATCCATCTCGCAGCCAGGGGTCGAGCTGCGCCGGCTCCTTGAGCTGCTGCCCGCGGGCGCGCGGGACCGCAACGTAGCGGCAGTCGAGCTGCGGAAGTGCGGAGAGGTCGCTCCAGAGCTTCTCGAACTGCGTCACCGGCACGACATCTTCCTGGCCGTGGCCCCAGCGCTTCTTCGCCTCCTTCAGCGTGACGTAGGTCGGAAGCTGGGCGGCGACGCGGCGGATGGCGGCGGCGATCGCAGCGTCGGTGGCGCTGCCCAACGCGCCGGAAGCGGCGTTGTGCTGCAAGGCTTCGCGCGAAACGCCGAAGAGCGCCAGCATCCGGTCGACGTCGATCCACGTCGTCATCGTGTTGTACCAGCGCAGGCCGAGCTCCTGCTCCTCGCGCGGCAGCGCGAGGCCCTCGACGAGGCGCAGCCGGCCATCGACGCGCGCGAGCCCGCCGCCGCGGTCGTCGATCTGGCGCGAGATCACCTCGAAGGTGAGCGCCGCGCCGCGTTCGACGTTCGCGAGATGGTGGCCGAGCAGCGTCGCGTCGAGGTCGGCGCCGAGCGTGTCGACGTTGTGGAGCAGCAGCGTCTTCAGCTGCGGCCTTCGTCGCAGCAGCTCGGCGAGCACGCCGTTCCGCAGCAGGTTCGGCAGCTCGTAGAAGTGGCCGACCGGATGGAGGCACTGGAGCGGGAGGTTGTCGACGTAGTCGCTCGCCTCGCCCGCCGCGCGCGCCCATGCGATCAGCGCCGCCTGCCCGCTCTCGCGCACCTTCTGCTGCCGCTCGTCGAGGCGCTGGTGGTGGCTCTCCTGCCACGCGAAGCGGAGGTCGCGTTCCATCGGGACGAGGCGCAGCCCGACCGCGCGGCCGGGCGAGAGGAGCAACTCGACGTCGTCGTCAGGCACGCCGCCGAGGGAGCGCGCGATCGCGTCGTGCGTGAGGTGGCTGGTCGTGACGAGGTGCGGCACCGGCGTCTTGCACGTGCGCGCGACGCGGCGGCTCTTCGCGAGGTGGACGTCGAGGAAGCTGCGGAAGCGGCCGCCGAGCTTCGCGAAGGGGAAGAGCGCCTTCACGACGCCCGCGCCGCCGGTCCAGCGGCTGCCCGCGCCCGCGGCCAGCGTGAGCACGGCCGCCTCGCCGCGCGCCAGCGCCGCGGCGCCGCGCGCGCGCTCCTCGCGGGTCGCCGCGCCGTCGTCGTCGCGGCGGCGGTCGGCGACGTCGCCGGGCCGCGCGTCGGCGACGGAGGCGTGGGCGGGAAGGCGGTTCTGCGCGAGGCCGATGCGGCCCGCGACGAGGTCGGCGCGCACCTGCTCGTGCGCGATCGCGTCGAAGCCGAGCCGCTGCAGGAGCGCGTCGAGCTCGGCGCGCCGCGGGGCGGATGCGACGGATGCGACGGCCGGTCCGCTCGCGCGCTCGCCGCGGGAACGGGCGGCGCCGCCGTCGTCCCGTTCCTTCGCGTCGGCCGCGACGAGCTCGGCGAACGTGCCGCGATCGTTGATCGCGAAGTCGTAGACGACCGGCTCCATCGCGAAGGGCAGCGCGCTCTCGAGCTCGCGCTTCGTCTCCGACAGGAGCTCCTGCAGCGTCCGCTTCGTCGCGGCCAGCGGATCGCCGCCGTTCGCGCCGCCGTCGCGCGGCTCGAACATGAAGCCCATCCCGCCGCCCGACATCCCGCCCAGCATCCAGAAGCCGAGCCACTCGGCGCCGAAGCGGGCGCGCACGCGCGCGATCAGCGACTCGGTGAAGGCGTTCGTCGCCTGCGGGATGATCGTCGTGAGCGGGCCGAAGAAGTTGCGCGTCGTCGCGTCGGCCAGCGCGCGCACGTCGCCGCGCTGCAGCGCCGCCAGCAGCTCGTCCAGCAGCGCGCCCGTCTGCTGGCGCGCGCGCCACTCCGCGCCGCAGCGCAGCAGGTACTTCTCCGTGACCATCTCGAGGATCGGCCCGACGTTCTGCGCCATGCCGCCGTGCACCAGCACCAGCGATCGCGCGAGCCGCTCGCGCGCCGCGTCGGTCACGCGATCGCGGCCGAGCAGCGCGTGGCGCGGCATCAGGCGGCCGCGCGAGACGCCCCATTCGGGATCGCCCGGCGCCGCCGCGACTCCTTCGATCAGCTTGATCCCGGGCCACAGCCCGCCCGAGTCCTGCCAGCCGCCGCCCGATCCGCCGAGCCACTCGCCGAGGATCGCGCGCGCCGCGCAGGTGCGCCGCTCCGCGTCGGTGAGCTCGCCGGTGAGCGAGCGCGCCTGTCCCGTCGCGCGCATCAGCAGCGCGATGAGCGAGCCGAGCAGCGTCGTCGACACCGCGAGGCGCGACCCCTTCGGGATCGAGCGCACGCGCGAGACGAGCTCGAGGCCGCGCCCCTCGCCGACGAGACGGCGCAGCAGGTCGGCGAGCGTCGTGCCCGACCCCTCGATGCCGGGCGGCACGACGCCCGACGCCAGCAGCGCCGCCTTGAGGAGTCCGAGGTAGTCGCGCGCGAAGTCGAAGAGGACGGGCAGCTCGGCGACGTCGGCCGTCGCGCCGAGGTCGACGCTCGTCAGCCGGATCAGCGGCTGGTCGATCACGCGCAGCGAGCATTCGACCGGCGGCGTCGGCGCGGGGTCGCGGCCGTGGACGCCGAGGTCGATCGAGACGTTCAGGACGCGCGCGCCCTCGGGGTAGTCCATCCCGAGGAAGAAGATGTCGCTCCAGCCGCAGTGCGAGAGGTCCATGCGGACCGGCGTCCGCTCGCGCAGCAGCGGGAAGGCGCCGCGCGCGTCGCGCTGCAGCAGCTCGTCGCGCAGTCGCAGCGGCTGGTCGAGCGGATGGCCGCAGCGGAACATCCACTGGTTGCCGCGCTCGCCGCGGACGCTGCGCCGCACCTGGTCGGCGAGCGTCTGGAACGCGGCGCCGCGATAGGCCGCGGCGAGCCCGCTGCACAACGCGTCGCTGGCGCCGTGGCGCTCGACCGTCGCGCGGAAGGCGGCGATCGCCTCCTCGAAGCGGCGGTCGAGCAGCAGCCGGAAGCCGTCGATCGGGATCCGGCCGCCGTCGGCCGGCAGCCGCTCGGGGTGCGCGGCAAGGTGGTAGCGCTGGATCGCCTGGAGGAAGAAGAGGGCGCGCACCCGCTCGTAGAGGTTGTCGGTGCGGGCGCGGAAGTCGTCGAGCGCGGCGCACTCGGCCAGCAGCTCGGCCGTCGAGAGGCCGGCGACGGCGTCGTCGAGCGAGCGGTGGCGCAGCGCGTCGTCGCGCGCGGTCAGGATCGGGACGAGGCGGCTCATCGCTTCTCGCGCGCCAGCAGCAGCTCGGTCACCTGCGCGAGGACGTCGTCGCGGTCGCGGCCGTCGAGCCCGAGCGCGAGCTGCGCGATCAGGAGGCCGTACTTCTCGCCGAGGTTGAAGCGCGTCGCGGCGACCTCGAGCGCCAGCCAGCGCGCGCGGCCCGGCAGCGCGGCCAGCGCGTGGGTCAGCGAGACGCGCGCCGGATCGGCCGCGTCGCGCACCGCCTGCTCGAGCGGGCCGAAGGTCGCGGCGGGCAGCACGTGCATCCCGAAGAAGCAGAGGTAGTGGCCGGCGCGCAGGCCGGGCGTGAAGAGCTTCTGCTCCGCCTCGGTCGGCGTCGGCTTCTCCAGCACCGCGTCGACCGAGAAGAGGCGGTCGTGGCCGGCGACGCGCGGCCCGCCGACGACGCCGTACTCGCCGAGATGCGACTCGCGCGTCGCCTGCACCGCGGAGACGGCGGCGCCCTCGCGCTGCGCGACGGCGACGAGCTCGGCGGCGGGGCGGCTCGCGCCGCGCGGCAGGAAGAGGTGGTCGCCGATCAAGTGGAGGAACGACTCGTCGCCGACGAAGGGGCGCGCCTGCAGCAGCGCGTCGGCGTAGCCGCGCGGTTCCGGCTGCGCGAGGAAGCGGAGCGCCGGGCCGGGCGCGCCCGCCGCGGCGGCGTAGACCGCGCGATCGTCGCGATGGACGACGACCGCGATCTCCTCGACGCCCGCGGCGGCGACCTCGTCGAGCAGCAGGCGCAGCGCGTTCTTCGGCGCGCCGTCGCGGTCGACGAGGCGCTGCAGCGGCAGCTCGCGCTGGTGGGGAGCGGCCGCCGTGACCACCGCTTTGCGGATCTTCATGGGGGCGCGATTGTAGGGAGGGGCGCGGAAGCGGGGCGCGAGGACGAGGTGGAGCCGCGGATGGCCGGACGCGACGACGGCAGGAACCCGGCGCCGATGGCCGCGATCGCGGTCGCGGTCGTGCTGGCCCTCGTCGTCGTGGTCGGCGTGGTGGCGTGGTGGTGGTTCGCGCCGACCGTCACGCGCGTCGTCGTGAGCCCGTCGCAAGCACGCGAGCGGCCTGGCGAGGCGGCGCCGTTCCCGGAACCGGTGGATGCGGTCGCGCGCGAGCGGGAGGTGAAGGCGCCGGCGGCGAAGGAAGAAGAGGCGGGAGGCGGGAAGACGGAGGTCGCGAGCGAGGGCGCGGCCGCAGCCGAGCCACGCATCGCGAGACCGCTGGGCGATCGCCACGGCCGCCTCGTCGCGGCGTCGACGAAGGAGCCGATCGCGGGCGCGGCGATCGTCGCGGTGCGCGCGGAGCTCGACGCGGACGACTCGATCTCCTTCTGGTTGCGGCTCGCGCGCGCGAAGGAGCGGGCGAGGAGCGGCGCCGACGGCCGCTTCACGATCGTCGACCTCCGCGACGACGAGGCGCTCGTCGTGCTCGCGCCTCGCTGGGCGGCGACGGCGATCCGGATGGAGCAGTTGACCGTCGGCAGCGCCGACGCGGTCGCGTGCGAGGTGCGAGAGGGAGCGCGACTGACCGGCCGTGCGACGGGCCGCGACGGCACGCCGGTCGAGGGCGCGCGCGCGACGATGCGGAGCATGCCGATGATCGAGGTCGGCGGTTGGAGCGGCGCTCCTGCTTCCGCGACGGCCCGGTTTCCCCGCTTCGAGTTCGCGGCGACGACCGATGCGAAGGGCGAAGTCGTGATCGAGTCGCTGATCCCGTGGGCCGAGCATTCGTTGCAGCTCGATCCGCCCGCATCGTTCGCCTCCGACGAAGCGGCACGCGCGAAGCTGCGTCGCGTCGAGCCTGGGTCGCTGCGTCTCTCGCCCGGCGAGACCGTCGTCCGCCAGTGGCGTCTCGGCGGCGGCGTGACGTTGCGCGGCCGCCTGCTCGACGAGGCGGGACTTCCGCTCGCCGACGCGCTCGTCTGGCTGATGCTCCGCGATCCGGTGCACGACGACGCGACCGCCGATCGCCGCCGCTTCCTGATGGAGGACGAATCGCGCGTCGTGGCGCACGACTTCACCGACGACGAGGGACGCTTCGAGTTCGAGGAGCAGCCCGCGGGCCAGTTCTGGGTCGGGCCGGCGCCGTGGTCGCGCACGTCCGTCGGCCACGCGGCGCACTCGCTCGTCCCCGACGCGGTCGCGATCGAACTGCGCGAAGGCGAAGTCGCGCGCGAGATCGAGCTCCACGCGCGGCGCGGCCTCTACGTGAGCGGACGCGCGGTCGATCGGCGCGGGAGCGGCGTGCCGGGCTGGATCGAGGCGGAGCCGGGGCCGGCGCGCGTCCACGTCGACGACGAGGGGTACTTCCGCGTCGGGCCCCTCGCGCCGGGCGACCAGTTGCTGCGCATGACGCCGCAGTCGGCCAGCTACGCGCCGCCCGCTTCGACCACCGTCGCCGCGGGCGCGCGCGACGTGCGGCTCGACGTGCCCGACGGGGCGCGGCTCGAGGTGCGCTGCACGGCGCCCGACGGACCGCTCGTCGTCGCGAGCCTCGTCGTGGTCCCGCTCGACGGAGCGGGCGAGCGCACGGCGTGGCTCGGCGGGCGCGGGCTCGGCGGCGAGAGCGACGACTCGATCGAGGGGTTGCCGGCCGGCCGCTACTCGGTCGGCGCCACCAGCGCGGAGGGGCTCGCGGGCGTCGTCGACTCGATCGAGCTCGCGGAAGGCGAGACGAAGCGCGTGACGCTCTCGCTCTCGCTCGCGGCGTTCCTCGACCTGCGCCTCGCCGACGCGTCGCTCGACCGCGCGACCGTCTCGCTCTCTTGCGGCGGCCGGATCGTCGCGGTGCGCGAGGTGGCGCGCGGCGCGACGCTCCATTGCCCCGTGCTGCCGGGCGTCGTCCGCGTCCGCGCGACCGTCGGCGCGGCTACTTTGGCGCGCGACGTCGAGGTCGCCGCGGGCGAGCGACGCGAGGTCGTGGTCGACGAGCGGTGAGCGGCGAACGGTGAGCGAGGGCGCGATGACGACGGGCGAGGGCGGCAAGTTCGCGGCGGCGTGGGACGACTACGCGGCGCGCTCGCGTCCGCCGGCCGGTCAGTGGCCGGGCGACGAGTGGGGCGACGAGCGCCTCTGGTCGGCGTGGTTCCGCCGCCTCTTCGAGGCGCACGGCGTCGCGTCGTGGCGCCGCGCGATCGAGATCGGGCAGGGCTCGGGCAAGTACACCGCGCGCGTGCTGGCCGCCGCGCCGCAGGTCGAGCTGCTGGCGATCGACGTCTCGGCGCGCTTCCAGGCGTTGTGTCGCGAGCGGCTCGCAGCCGAAGTCGCGAAGGGGCGGCTCCACTTCGCGCTGGTCGACGAGAAGGAGGCGCGCGCCGTCGCGAAGGAGGCGGCGCGGCGCGGCTGGAGCGGCACGGTCGACGCGGTCTTCTCGATCGACACGCTCGTCCACCTCACGGCGCACCAGCTCGCGGCGCTGCTGCTCGGCGCGACCGAAGCGTTGAAGCAAGGCGGCCTCTTCATCGGCACCTTCGCCGACGCGACCTCGGCCGCCGGCCTGCGCAAGCTGCTCGGCGACGTCGCGCGCGTCGTCGAAGCGGGCGGCGATCCGGCGAGCGGCTGCTTCCACTGGAGCTCGCCGCAAGCGATCGCCGCGCTGGCGAAGGCGTGCGGCTACGAGGTCGTGCTCTGCGACGTCGACCCCGAGCACCACCGCGACGGCCACTTCGTGCTGCGCTTCGCGAACGAAGCGACGGCGGCGGCGGCGCGCGCGCTGCGCGACGGGAAGAGCTGACGGGGAAGGCGGCGATGCGACGAAGCCATGCGATCGTCGCCGTCGCCGTGGTCGCGAGCGCGTCGGTCCTCGCGTCGTTCGCAACGCAGCGCTGGTTCGCGCGACCGCCGCCGCAGCTCGATCGGCCGGAGAGGTCGACGGCGACCGGCGATCGAAGCGAGGCATCGTCCGCGATTCCCGTCGCGCCGACCGCCGAGCGGAAGGACGAGCTGGAGGACGAGCCCTCGCGACGCCCGCGAGCCGTCGCGCCAGAGCGCCCCTCGACTCCCGTGCTCCCTCGCTTCGGCCGCGTGATCGACGCGCAGAACGGCGTCGCGATCGCGGGTGCGACCGTCGGCCGTCCCGCGTTCGCGCCAGGCGGCCTCCTCGACCGCGCGATCTGGTCGCTGCAGCGATTCGAAGGCCCCACGACGACCTGCCGCGACGACGGTCGCTTCGAGTTCCCGCTCTCCGATGGCGAGTGGCTCGTCGTGTCGGCGGAGGGTTACGCGCCGCGTCCGATCGCCGCCACGAAGCTCGGCGCGGTGATCGCGGATGCGACGGCCGTGCAGCTCGAGCGACCGGCACGCTTGCGGGCGACGGTCGAGTTCGACGGCGGCAAGCCGGCCGAGCGCATCGACGTCCGCGTGATCGATCGCGTCGAGGGCGTGCGCTTCGTCGTCGAGGCGGCGACCGACGCGCGCGGCGAGGCGCTCCTGGCGGGCGTCACGCCCGGCCGCGAGCTCGCGATCGAGCTCGCCGATGGTTTCGCGTTGTTGTGGCGCGATCCGGTGGGGACCGAGTTCCGGGCGGGCGACGGGATCGTCAAGAAGTGGCAGCTCGGCGCGTCAGCCATCGTGAGCGGCCGCGTGGTCGACCAGCACGGCGAGCCGGTGGCCGATGCGACGATCTCGGCGCACGTCGACGAGGACGGCGCTCTCGATCCGCGCGAGGCGGAGGCGCTCGTGCGCGAGATCGAGGAGCGGTGGGGCGCGAATCGCTGGGGCGGAGGCGCGCGCAGGACCGACGACGACGGCCGATTCCTGGTCGGCCCGATGGCGGCGGGCACCGCGTTCGTCGCGGTCGGTCCGCGCGAGGAGGAGGTGCTCGAGCGCGGCCATGGAGGGACGGCGCGCTTCGCGACGCTGCGCGCGGGCGACCGGTCGGCGTGCTTCGAGTTCGTCGTCGAACGCGGCCTCGCGATCCGCGGCCGCCTCGTCGCGTCCGACGGCGTCGGGCGCCGCGGCCGGGTCCTCGTCTTCCTGCGCGGCGAGGACGGCGCGTGGGGCTTCGTCGCCGGGTGCGAGAGCGACGAGAGCGGCCGCTTCGCGCTGAGCGGCGCGTCGCGGCGGTCGGAAGCGGTCGTGATGGCGATGGCGCACGACGGATCGCTGGCGACGCGCCGGCCCGTCGCGCTGCGGGCCGAGGAGGAGCAGGCGCTCGCGCTGGCGCCGGCGCAGTCGGTCGTCGTCGGAGGCGGGGTCGACCGCGTCCTCTTCTTCCGTGCCCAGGACCTGCGGCGGGCCGAGCCGTTCATCGTCGAGGAGACGGTCGAGGAGGGCGGGCTCGACGTGCTGCGCGTGCTCGGCCTCGAAGCGGGGCGCTACGACGTCGCGCTCTTCGATCGCACGGGGCGCGCCGCGGTCGTGCGCGGCTTCGTCGTCGGCGAGTCGGGCGAGCAGCGCCTCGAGCCGACGCTCGGGCCCGCCGGCGTCGTCCATTGGTCTCCCGCCAGGGAGCTCGCGAGGCGTGGCGGCGCGAGCTCCTCGATCAGCGCGAGCGTTCGCATTCGGGTCGACGGCCTGCTGCTCGTCGAGGACCTCTGGCCCTCGGCGGACGGCGCCACTCGCGACACGTCGAGCCCGCTCCCGCCCGGCGAGTTGACGATCGAGCACGAACTCTCGGGCCGCCGTTGGACGAAGCGCTGCACGCTCCGCGCGGGGGAGCACCTCGGCGTCGCGCTGCCGAGCTCGACCGCTCGAGCGCCGCGCGACGAAGCGGACGGGGACGAAGGCGCGGAGGTGATCGGCACGATCCGGCGCGGCGACGACGAGTGATCTCGCGGCCGCCCCGCCTTGCCGCCCCTCCTACTTCAGCAGCCCCTTCTCCTTCAGGATCCGCTCCTTCTCCTCCGCGAGCTTCTGCAGCGCGGCCATCGGCTCCATCTGGCCGTCGATCGCCTGGCCGACGTACTTCTGCGTCTCGCTCAAGAGCTCGTTGAAGCAGGGGACGTTCCAGAAGTCGCGCATCGAGTCGATCGAGTCGGCGAAGGGGGCGTTGTAGGGCGTCGCCTTGCGGAAGGCGTCGCTCTTCAGGATGTCGACGTGCGCGGTGAAGCCGCCCGGCTTCGTGATCCACTGTTCCTGGACGTCGCGTTTCAGGAACCAGGCGATGAACTTCTTCGCCATCTCCTGGCGCGCGGGCGCGACCTTGGTCGAGATGCTGAAGCCCTGGCCGCCGAGGCTGGCGACACGGCCCTTCGGCCCCTTCGGCACGACGGCGAAGCCGACCTTGTCGCCGAACTTCTTCGCGAGGCCGGGGAAGAAGGCGAAGTAATTCAACGCCATCGCCGTGCTGCCGTTCTCGAAGTTGGCGATCGACTGGCCGTAGTCGAGGTTCTCCGCGCCGTTGGGCCCGAGCTTCAGCAGCTCGCGGAACATCTCGATCGCCGCGACGGTGCCGGGCGAGTCGAGCGCGCCCTTCACGGCGTTGCTGCCCTCGGCGTGCCACGCGCCGCCGTAGGCCCACAGCAGGTTCTGCAGCCCCATCGCGAGCGCGTCGTAGCCGCGGCCGCTCAGCAGCGTGCAACCGAACCGCTTCTCGGCGGGCCGCTGGAAGAACTCGGCGACCTGCTTGAAGTCGTCCCACGTGTCGGGCACGGCCAGCGGCCGGCCGTACTTCGCCTGGAACGCCTCCTTCTCCTTCGCGTCCTCGAACCAGTCCTTGCGGTAGGCGATGCCGATCGCGTCGGTCTCGGCCGGCGCCGCGTACCAGCGGCCCGACCCCTCGGGGTACTCGCAGAGGTACTTCGCCGCGCGGCCGTGGACCGTCTTCAGGTCGACGACGGTCGGCAGCCAGTCGGTCAGCTCGACGTAGAGCCCCTCGGTCGCGCCGCGGCCGATCCACTGGCTGTCGCCGATGATGATGTCGAACGTCGTCGGGTGGCTCGCCGTCGCGTTGCCGAACTCGACGAAGGTCCGCTCCTGGTAGCTGCCGAGCGGGATCTCCTGCACGTCGACCGCGATGCCGCTCTCCTTCGTGAACTCCTTCGCCAGCTCGCGCAGCCCCTTCGGCGGATCCCACTCGAACCACCAGATCGTGAGCGGCTTGGTCGACGCATCGGGCGCGTCGCTGCAGCCCGACGCGCCGAGCGCGGCGGCGAGGCCGAGCAGTCCGGCGGAGACGACGCGGCGCGTCCGCGACGAGAGGGTGGTGTCCATCGGCTCGATCCTTCCCGGGGCCTCTTCCATGACGCCGCCCGGCATCCCGGCCGGCGGAGGGGCGGGAGTGTAACGCGAGCGGCGTATCGTCCGGCCCCGCGCGTAACGATCGGCGCGCGAGCGACAAGGAGACGGCATGACCGATCCCCGTTCGCTCGAGGCGCTCTTCGTCGACTACCGCCGCGCGGGCACGCCGGCGGCGCTGGCGGAGCTCTTCGATCGCGCGGCGCCGGAGCTGCTGCGCGTCGCCTGTCACGTGGCGCGCGATCTCGCGACGGCGGAGGACCTGGTCCAGCAGGCGTTCCTCACGGCGATCGAGTCGGCGCCCCGCTTCGACGAGCGACGCCGCGTCCTGCCGTGGCTGCTGGGCATCCTCGCGAATCATGCGCGCAACGGCCGGCGCAGCGCCGCGCGCGTCGGCGAGTTGCGCGTGCTGCCGGGCGGCGGTCCGATCGCGCCGGGCCGCAGCGTCGCGGCGGCGGCGGGTCTGCGCGAGCTCGACGCCGTCGTGCAGCGCGAGCTGGAGCTCCTCGCCGAGCCCTATCGCGAAGTGGCGATCCTGACGCTGCGCCACGAGCTGGCGCCGGCCGAGATCGCGCGCGCGCTCGGCCGCAGTCCCGGCACGGTCCGCGTGCAGCTCCATCGCGCGCTCGAGCAGTTGCGCCAGCGGCTGCCGCGCGGCGCGGCGCTGGCGTCGTGGGTCGCGCCGTCGCTCGTCGGCGAGATCGGGCGCGGGCTGCTGGCGGTGCGAGTCGAAGTGGTCGCGGCGGCGAAGGTCGCGGCGGTGGCGGCGACTGCGGTCGGTGGCGCGTCGATCGGGAGCTTGCTCGTGATTTCGAAGAAGGTGATCGGCGTCGCGCTCGTCCTCTCGATCGGAGCGGGCGCCTACTGGCTGCAGCGCGGGCCCGATCCGGTCGTCGCGCCCGACGATGGACGCGCGTCGGCGGCGAAGCCGGACGACGACGGAGCGGGCGCATCGCCCCTCACGTTGCCGCTCGCCGAGCGGACGGCGGACGAGCGCGTCGCACCCATGCCCGCCGTCCAGCCAGCGGACGTCGTCGCGACGCTGGTCGGCGACGTCGTCGACGGCGAGCGGTTCGAGCCGCTGGCCGGCGCGTCGATCGAGTTCTTCGCGCCGCTCCAGATGACGCTCGATGAGGCGACGCGCCGATTCGGCGACTACGCCCATCAGAAGATTCGGTCGGTCGGACAGCTCCAGTTCCCAGGCAACTGGCCGCGCTTCGTCCTGCCGCTGCCTCCCGATGCGTGGCCCGACGGCGCACCGGTCGAGCTCTGCGCGCCACCGGAGCCGGGCGTGACCGCGCTCGTCCGCGCGACCGCGGGTGCCGACGGCCGCTTCGCGCTCGCGCTGCCGCGCGCCACCGGCGTCGTCGTGGTGAGCCATCCCGGTTTCGAGCGGCAGGTCGTGGCGCTCCCGCTCGAGGCGTCAGCCACCGCCGCCACCGCGGCTGCGCCGCAGGAACTTTCGATCGCGCTCCAACGCGTCTTGCCGCTGGTCGGCGTCGTCGTCGACGACCGAGGCGCGCCGCTCGGCGAGAGCCTCCGCCTCCGCTTCATCACGGTCGCGGAGGAGCCGCGCGCGCGGCACGCCGGCCCGTGGCTGGTCGACACCGACGAGCAGGGCGCGTTCAAGGCGTCGATCGGCGCCGCGAGGGTGGAGGCCGACTGCGTGACGCCGGGCTTCCAGGTCGTGTCGCGGCGCACCGTGCTGGCCGGAAGGACGACGACGCACCCGACGACCCTCGTTCCCGGCGATCTCGTCGCGCCCGCCACGATCGTCGTCCGCCGCCTGCCGGTCTTGAAAGTGATCGACGCACGTTCGGGCCAGCCGATCGAGTCGATGACGCTCCTCGCGACGTCGATCGAGTCGGGGCTCGTCGCCTTCCATGGACGGGTCCATGCGCCGCGCGGCAGGATCGAGCTGGCGGAGGGGCCGCGGCCGCAGGGCTACCTCGATCCGCGGAAGGATCCGCTGCGCGTCGCTCTCTGGACCGCGCATCACGCGCCCGGCTCAATCGACCTCCCGCCCTCCGACCAGCGCACCAGCGTGACGGTCGCGCTCGAGCCGGGCGAGCCGCCGCAAATCGCCGGCACGGTGGTGCGCGGCGGCGTCGCCGTCGCCGGCGCGCGCGTCTCGCTGAACGGCTACTACCCGCTCGCGTGGCGGCAGGACGATCTCGAGCGGCTCGACGAGGTGGCGACCGACGACCACGGCTCGTTCCTGCTGCGCGGCGCGCCGGGCAAGTACATCGTGCGCGTCGTCGCCGCCGATTCGCCGCCGGTCGTGCGGATGGTCGAGTTGCCGGCTGCGGCGCCGTTCCTCATCGATCTCGCCGCGGGCGGCGCGATCGCGGTCGTCGTGCGCGATCCCGCCGGAACGCCGCGCCACGACGCGAAGGTCTACGTCCGCTTCCCGAGCCAGCGGTCGCAGGAGGGCTACAGCGACGAGTCGGGCAGCGTCCGCTTCGAGGGCCTCGAGCCAGGGTCGTATCAAGTGACGCTGAATGGCAC